>Ga0210383_10004864_pt1 | contig 11878 bp, 8 predicted proteins | sample IncBWC14OmetaG_FD_160072 | JGI IMG/M metagenome (GOLD analysis project Ga0210383, IMG submission 160072) | Forest soil microbial communities from Barre Woods Harvard Forest LTER site, Petersham, Massachusetts, United States - Inc-BW-C-14-O ...
AAGTTGCGGGAATCCCGGGACGTAAGTTCCCGGCGGCGTTCCGAAGTAAGGAACCACAGAAGAGCTGTCGTCAATGATGTAACGCCCGAATAGCGAATGTGTGTTCGAGAAGTTGTGATCGACACGGATCATGCCGTGGTGTTCGGCTGTGTCCGCCTTATTCGCAGTGATTAGGTCCCCGGTTCCGTCACCGTTATCTGCTCCATTCGCAGTAGGCAACAGATTGAGGAATTGCTGTACACGCGGATCGATTCCGACGGCAACACACGCGTTCGGAGACGAGTTACTGCAGCCCGCTGGGTTCGCGTTTGAAGGCAACAGACCTTCATGGGCAAGCGCATCCGGCACCGTGGCGATTGCTGTGGATGCGTGTACTTCCCGGAATCCCTCGTAGCTCATGTAAAAAAAGGTATGATCACGCACCAGCGGCCCGCCAATTCCAGCGCCGAATTGGTTGCGGACAAACGCCGGAATTGGAGCAGCACTCAAATCGAAGTAGTTTTTGGCATCGAGTGCGGCATCCCTATGGATTTCAAACAGAGAGCCGTGGAAGTTGTTACTTCCAGACTTGGTTGCCAACTCGATTACACCGCCCCCATTTCTGCCGTATTCCGCGTTAAAGGTTTGGGTGAGGACGCGGACCTCGCTCCATTCATTTATTCCGAGAAAAAGTCCGGACGCGCCTGCCGGCGAATAGCCGAAAACCGGATCATTGGCATCCATGCCGTCGATGAGGACATTCGTCCAGCTCGGACGCATTCCATTGATCGACACTTGTCCTCCCTGGCCAGCCGATAGCAGCGATGGAGCGCTGTTCGGCGCTGGGGCGACTCCAGGTTCTAAAATCGCCGCCTTAAACAGATCGCGGCCATTCAGCGGAAGTTCAGTCAGAGTGTGTTCCGGGAGGAGTCCACCGACGGTGGATGTGGCGTTGTCGATCGTGGGGACGTCCGCAAGGACCGTTACCTCCTGTTTTAGGTCGCCGACGGTCAGTGGCAAATTCATCATGAATTCGGACGCCGAGGTGAGCGCAAGCTCTTCGCGAACCTGCGTTTGGAACCCTTCTTTTTCGACGCGAGCAGAATAGCTTCCGGTCGGCAGGCCCGTGACACGATATTGGCCGTTCAAGTCCGTGGAAACGTCGCGTTTCAATCCGGTGCTTTTGTTGACGAAGGTAAGGCGAGCACCCGAAACCACAGCACCGCTTGCGTCGGTGATCGTACCGAAGACGCTTGCAAGCTGAGTTTGTGGCCACGCGCGCGCTGAGAATAAGGCCAATAACAGCGCTAACAGGCATTGCGCTGAAACACGCTTCGTGACGTCGAGAAGGAAACGCGCCATCACAGACATGACCTACCGTATAGATGAAATACGCCCGTGCGGCCAATCGCTAGGCTGTCTGCTTTGCCGAGCGTTCGGTCAAGTGGAGTTTCGCGGCCATTTTCACCAAATCTGCAACTGAATTGGCCTTCATCTTCTGCATCACCTGGCCTCGATGTGCCTTTACCGTGATCTCGCTGATACCAAGCTCGCCACCGACCTGTTTATTCAACAGACCCGAAACCACCAAAGCCATGACCTGCTGTTCACGAGGAGTGAGTGCCACGTAGCGGTCCCGAAGTTCGCGCATTTCCGTTTCATGAGCGCGAGCGAGGCGGCTTTTTTCAAGGGCCTGCCGAATGGCGGTCAACAGTACTTCGTCATTGAAAGGCTTGGTGAGGAATTCGACAGCGCCGCGCTTCATTGCCTGCACGGATTTTGGGACATCGCCATAACCCGTGATGAAGATGATCGGCATGTCCGCCCGTTCGACAGCAACACGTTTCTGCAGTTCGAGACCATCGAGACCAGGAAGGGAGACATCAAGGATGAGACAACTCGGAACAACGGCACGAGGGCAATCTAGGAATGCCTGTGCGGATGCGAAGGTCTTCGGTTGCCAGCCTTCGTTCTGGAGCAGCAGTTCCAACGACTCGCGCACGGAGATGTCATCATCGACGACAAATACGATGGGGGATGGTTGCGGCATCGGTGCTGCCCCCAATTCACGACCGAATACCCCGGAAGGAGTCATACTATACTCCAAGACTCGTGAGCATTGCCCATAAATTCATTTCGCCTGAATCGCTTCATTCAGCGCTTCAAGCAGCACCGTATCGCTGAATGGCTTATACAGAAATTTGACCGCTCCCTGCTCGAACGCTCGGGCGCGGATCGCCTCGTCCCTTTTGGCCGTCATGAAAATGGTTGGAATCTGTCGTCCTTGAAGCTCTAGTTCCCGATGAAGGTCCAGTCCCGTTGTTCCGGGCATACAGACATCGAGAATCAGACATTTGGTCTTATCGATGCAGTCGGACGACAAGAATGCTTCGGCTGAGGAAAAAGCACGGCTGGCAAAGCCGAACTCCCGCAGGAGATCAGGCAAGGACTCTCGTACGGACTCATCGTCATCGACCACGGATACAAGTGACCGCTCGGGGCGTTCAAGTTGCATTACACAACATTGCTCTGTTGGTTGAGGAGCGTCTATTGTACTTTGGTATTGGTTTGCCTTGGCTGTAGTTAAGAAAGGGCACGCATCGGTGACCCTTCCTTGAAGACACCTTGACAGAGGCAGCCGGCCCACTATGCGCAATCGAGAGTTCGATATCATTTCCGAACAATGCACGCTCAAGAGGAAAAGTCTATTGGACCTTTGGATCGGTGCCAGAACGGTGTCTTCGCCTGCGCTCGGCGCATAAATCGTTAGCTGAGGCGAACAGCTCTCAATCAGTTGTCTCGCCCGGATGGCTATCGTCGGCCCTGTTTTCCCGGGTGGATTGCAGCAATAGATTGAGCTAAGATGTCGGGCCGAGGAGGGAAGTTATGGCTGCCACTGCCGCCCTTGCTTCCGTCGGTGATGTTCGCGCGTTTATCGAACAATACTATAAGGCGTGGCACGGCACCGACGAGGACCACATTCTGTCCTACTACGCCGAAAACGTGTCTGTGGAGCTTCCGGGCATGTTCATAAACGGAAGAGCAGAACTCCGAGACAAATTTGTTCGCCCCTTTATCGCCGCTTTTGCTGGAAACAGTCACATCGTCAAGAATATGATCTTTGGAAAAGACATCGTGGTTGTGGAATTCAGCTTCGAAGCGGACCACAACGGTCCTTTCGCTGGCCGCGCTGCAACTGGCATCCCCGTGAAGGTGCCCGGTTGCGGGGTGTATGAATTCGATCCTGTCAATCGAAAGATAACCGTGGCGCGTATCTATTTTGAGTTCGCGACATTACTCAAACAGATTTCATCGCACCAGCCTCAAGTGCTGCAGGAGCTTCTGATGTCCTGGTTCGCTTCACAGACAATTTCAAACTCCAAGAGCGGCTCCGAACAACTCCGCCCTCATTGACACAGGGACGCGTCGTGGGGCACAACTTGGCGCTGTCGTGGCGAGTGCAGCGCGGGGCTGTCGTCTAGCAGACTGGAGCGTTCCTCACCGCACCGCAACATCCGTCGCGTTCCCTGGATCGCAAGGAACGGAAAACGAGAACGTCGCACCGGGCCCGGCATTCGCCTCGGCCCAGAGACGGCCATGGTGTCTCTCGATGATCGAGCGGCTGACGGACAGCCCGATTCCCATCCCATCGGTCTTCGTTGTATGGAAAGCCTCAAAAAGTTTGTCCGCGGCTTCAGGCGCGAAACCGACTCCTGCATCGATTACGCTAAGACGGACCCGATCGCTCTCATCCCGTGCAGTTTTGATCAGCAACTCCTTCGGCCGGCCCTCAACGCCCAGCATAGCGTCCGATGCGTTTCGTACCAAATTCAGGATGACCTGCTGAAGCTGGACACGATCGCCAATGACGAGCGGTAAGTCCTCCGCGAGATCCGACAGCAAAACCACTCGATTCCTCTGAAGATCGCTCAATGATAGGGCCATCACTTCTCGTGTAGCCTCGTTCAGATCCAGCGGCTCCAACGTGAAATCCTTCTTGCTGAACAGAGCGCGCAATCGCGTAATTACGTCCGAAGCCCGGTTGCCGTCGCGAATAATGCGACGCGCCGTTTCGCGTGCACCTTCGATGTTTGGGGGATCGCCATCCAGCATCCGACGACAAGTACTGGCATTGGTGATGATGCCCGAGAGCGGCTGATTGACCTCATGAGCAATCGAGGCAGTCAGTGTATTTAGCGTCGCAATCCGTGCCACGTGGGCAAGCTCGGAGCGCGCCTTGTCCAGGGCCTCTTCGGCCAGCTTGCTTTGCGTCACATCCTGTAAAGCACCAATGAATAGGGGACGACCTCCACTTTGCGCCATGACGCGGGCCATGCCCCGCAAGTGCTTGACGGCACCTCGCGAAGTCACAATGCGGAATCCAAAGTCGACGTCCGCGCCCGTCATACCGCGTGCGATTACGGCCTCGAACGTCGGCAGGTCCTCCGGATGGATCGTTTTCCGAATCAGCTCTACGGAGACTTTGGCTGCGGGATCGAACTCGAAGATGCGGAAAGCCTCCTCCGACCAGTTGTGGTCGTCCCCCAACAAATCGGTGATGAAGCTCCCTGTTTTGCTCAGCTGCTGGGCTTCGGCCAAACGCAGGTAGGCTTGCTCGACCTGAGCCTCCGCCCGTTTTCGGTCCTCGATGTCGGTCGCGGCCACATACCATCGATTGATTATTCCCTGGTCATCAAGCAGAGGCTTGTAGCGGATCAGGAACCAGCGATAGCTGCCGTCCTTGCTTAGCATGCGTTGCTCATTTTCGAACGGTACGGCGCGTGCGAGGGCGACACGCCGCTCCTCTCGAAGCCTTTCCACATCCTCCGGGTGGAAAAACCGAGCGCGATGATCCTCATTTCGCACATCTTCCAGAGCGAGACCGGTGTAATCCAACACCGCTTGATTCGTATAAAGAAGGGATCCATCGGTTCGCAACACGCCGATGAAGGTCGGGATGACGTTTATAATTAGGTTCAGATTGCGCTCGCTCGACTGCAGAGCCTCTTCCGCCTTTTTGCGATCATCGATGTCTGTTAGGAGGAGATACCACGCGGTTATCTGGTTTTGCGTGTCTCGTACTGGGAGGCCGCGAACCTGGAACCATCGGTAAACGCCATCAGCACGGCGGCAACGGTGCTCAACATCATAAATCTGTCCCGTTTCTAGCGACTTCTTGCGCACCTCGATTACGTGAGGGAGGTCATCTGGGTGTACTGCGCCGATTAGGGCCCAGTTCTTCAACTCTTCATTTGTCTTGCCGAAATACTCAAGGGTTTGTCGGTTGAGAAACTCCACTTCGCCCATTGCGCCTTGTGTAGCAACGAGGCCAGGAATGTTGTCGACGATCTGCCGCCAGGACAGTTCCCTCGCACGCAGGGCCTCCTCTCCCCGCTTCCGATCCTCGATGTCTATACAGGTTCCATACCATTTAAGGATGTTGCCCTCTTGATTCTTCAGTGGATTGCCGCGAATCAAGAACCATCGATAGGAACCGTCGAAACGGCGAATGCGCGCTTCCGTGTCGATTGGAATGCCCGAAGCCAGGCACGATTGCCACACTTCGACAAGTTTCGCTCGGTCGTCCGGGTGAATCGCTTCCGTCCAACCCCAGCCCTGCGCTTGTTCGGCATCCATGCCCGCGTGATCGAGCCATACTTGATTGAGGAAGTCGCAGTAGCCGTCCGGACGAGTAGTCCATGCTGCAGTGGGGATCGTATTGACGAGGGCAACAAGGTTGCGCTCGCTCGACTGCAGAGCCTCTTCCGCACAGGCATTGGCGATAGCGAGCGCGGCCTGATTCGCAAACAAACCTAGCCAAGTGAACTCTCGTTGACCGAGAGGTTGGCGGCTGAAGACAGCGATAACCCCCAGCAGTTTGTCCCGAAAGATGAGGGGATGACCCGCAAAACTGCGAATCTCCTCCCGTTTCGCCCATTCCGGTCGGACAATCCAATCGTTTTGGGCGGCGACGTCTTCGACGAGAATCGGATGCCGGGTTGCTGCCACCTGACCAACTTTTCCGACATTGAACCGCATCCGAGCAAAGTGCCCCTGCAGGAAAGACCAATCTTCCCCAGATGAATTGATGGGAGTTCCAGCGCTTGCGACGAGACAAAGACAATCTGGGGGATCCGATGCAGAGTGGTAGAAGCTTGGGAGGTGGACGGATGGAAGCAACCATATCCGGCTCAAAGCGACGCCTGGTTGCGCCGCCAACCCGTGAACGATACTGTGCAAAACCGACTCGACGTACTGCTCCGATGTGACAGTCACCGCTAAAGAAAGCAGCGACTCTGCTGCTAATGTCGTCGCTGACCCTGCCGACGTACCCACAAAGCCCCCCGCCGATTGGAAAACGGGCCTCTACACTAGCGTGGTCCGACAGACAATTCAATCGTGGCGAACTATGCCTCCGATGCTTGATTGAGGCGCGATTAAGCACTTTTGGCGTCGTCCCACAATACCTTGGTATTGACCTCCGGCTGACCACTGCGACGATCCTCGCCCGGTTCGATACCAAAGTCTCGCCAATACCATCGTCCAATTGCATTGTTTGCGCGGCTCTGGTGTTATCGCCTCGTCGCATCCGATCCAATCGGGCGTTCAGCAGGTCATGAGTTCCGGGAGATTGAAATGAAGGTCGCGCTCCGGCGGAGTTCGAGTCACGGCAGTGAAGGAGACGTCATGGCAGCAACAGCACAATCGGCCCACAGAAAACAGTTGGACCCCAGACAGCGAAGTTCTGCGTCGCGCCATTTTGAGGATGCGCTGCGGCAGAAGATCGTGGGGCAGGACGAGGCTGTCCAGGCACTCATCGAACTCTATCAGGTGTTCTGCGCCGGACTGCGCTGTCCAGGGCGCCCTGTCGGAAACCTATTGTTCCTGGGGCCTACCGGTTCGGGCAAGACCCGCATTGTCGAAGCTGCCGCGGAGATTCTGTTCGGAGAAAGCCGCGCGGTAATCAAGGTGGACTGTGCGGAATTTCAGCACTCGCATGAAATCGCCAAACTGATTGGCTCGCCCCCCGGCTATCTTGGGCACCGCGAAACACATCCGCTGATCACTCAGGAAGCGTTGGCGGCCTCACACACGGACCAGCTCAAATTGTCGTTCCTGCTGTTTGATGAAATTGAGAAGGCCAGCGACGCGCTCTGGCAATTGCTCTTGGGGATGTTGGACAAGGCTACGCTCACCTTGGGCGACAACCGGAGAGTGGATCTGTCGCACACGGTGATCTTTATGACGTCGAACCTGGGCGGAGGCGAGATCACAGAATTAATGGAAGGCGGGATGGGGTTCATTCAGCCGAAGGACAAACCGGCGGCAGGGTTGGACGCCAAAGTGGAGCGCACAGCAGTGGAAGCGGCGCGGAGGAAGTTTTCGCCTGAATTTATGAACCGGCTGGACAACGTGGTGGTGTTCCACCCGTTGAAGCTGGCGGAGCTCGATGAGGTGCTGGGGATCGAATTGGGGCAAGTGCAACAACGTGTATCGGATTCGACGGCCCGCCCGTTCTTTTTCCAGATTACGAACAAAGGGAGGCAGTTCCTGCTGCAGGAGGGGACCGACCAAAGGTACGGCGCGCGGCACCTAAAGCGCGCCATTGAACGCTACGTGGTCTCCCCGCTTGCGCGGCTCTTGGCGACGGCGCAAGTCCGTCCGGGTGATGTCCTTATCATCGACCGGCATCCCGGCGAAAAAGGGTTGGTCTTCCTGAAGGACACCGACCAACAGCCTTTCTGTGCACAGATGCCTTTTGTGGCTTCACTTTCTGGGAACCTCACCGCTGCGGAGGCTACAGCTTAAGCAAATTTGGCGCACGGTTGCACGGGCTTCGGGGATTGGAGACAACGTGAAATCTCAGTTGGAACTTTTAGCTCTAGAGATAGGGGTGAAACATGATGTCAATTTCAAGCACTCAGGCAGATGAATACAAGGCAAACGCCATGATGAGCACGACCATTTATTCTCCAGATGAATCAGTGGCGCGCAAACGGGAACGCTCCGAACCTTCGTTCCTGGACAGCATCGTGGGACGCCGCGGCGGCCTGCGAACGATCCTTGCACAAGTCGAGGCAGTGGCGCCCACGAGTGCCACCATCTTGATCTCCGGCGAAACCGGCACGGGTAAGGAAGTTATCGCACGAGCGATTCACGAGCTCAGCCCGCGTCGAAACCGGAATCTCATCAAAGTCAACTGCGCAGCTATGCCTGCAGGTCTTCTCGAAAGCGAGCTTTTCGGGCATGAGCGCGGGGCTTTTACAGGGGCCTTCAATTCTCACGTTGGCCGCTTCGCTCTGGCGGATCGTGGCACGTTGTTTCTCGATGAAATCGGTGACATGCCGCTGGAACTTCAGCCGAAGATCCTCCGTGTTCTCCAGGAGCGCGAGTTCGAACCAGTCGGCAGCACACGCACCACTAAGGTCGACGTTCGCATCGTAGCCGCCACCCATCGAGACTTGCGGCAGATGGTCCAGGACGGTGAATTCCGCGAAGACCTCTACTACCGGCTGAATATTTTCCCTATTTCTCTACCGCCACTCCGCGAAAGGAAAAGGGATATTCCGGAACTCGTGACATATTTCGTGGAACAGTTCGCGACTTCCATGGACAAGATTGTTGAAACCATTCCCCAGGAAACGATGAGCTCCATCCTTCGTCATTCGTGGCCGGGAAATATTCGCGAGTTGCAAAGCTACGTGGCGCGCGGCGTTATCCTTTCTACTGACGGAGTCTTCGAGCCAGCGGAGCTCGAAGAGTTCGAACCCGCTCCGGCTGAGATTTCAAATCCGACACTTGAGGACAAGGTTCGTCAGGAAATTCTCGCTGCCTGTCAGCGCGCCAATTGGAAACTTGGTGGCCCGCGAGGAGCGGCCGCGAGACTCGGTTTGAAACGCACTACCCTGTTTTACAAAATGAAGCGGCTGGGTATCGCGGCCCCTTCGGACCGTATTCAGGAATGAGTCTCACGCTTCCCGGGCGCGCTGCCTGCATACACAGATAACCGATAGCGAGAAGCTGATCTTAATGAGGAGGAATCGTGAACCAGCTACTTAGCAGAATTCTTGACGCCCATGGTGGCATGGATCGTTGGCGCGACTATGAAAAGGTCGAGGCGACCATCGTCGCCGGAGGTGGCTTCTTTTCCCTGAAAGGCATGATTCAGGACGCAACGCCGCGCCGTCTGACGGCCTGGCTGCATCAGGAACGCTCGTCCGTTCTGCCGTTTGGAGCTCCAGATCAACAAGCAATGTCCACTCCGGAGCGCATTGCCATCGAGAAGCTGGATGGCACAGTGGTGGCCGAACGGCAGGCGCCCAAGGACTCATTCGCCGGTCATCAGATGAGTACGCCTTGGGATGCCCTTCATCTCGCCTATTTCAATGGCGAAGCCCTCTGGACTTACTTTACGACGCCCTTCCTTTTGGCGATGGATGGCGTACATGTCGAGGAAGTCGAACCGTGGCGAGAGGGTGCCGAAACGTGGCACGTACTGCGGGCACAATTTCCTGGCTCCATAGAGACGCACAGCCTCATTCAAGACTTCTTCTTCGATACCGATTTAAAGCTGCGTCGTCACGACTATAGCGTGAATATTGCGGGCGGCTTTCCAGCCGCCCAACTCACATCAGACTACATCGTCGCGGATGGAATTCATCTTCCGTCCAAGCGTCGCGCATACACGCGTGGACCTGACCGTAGGCCGATTACGGAAATGCTGATGGTCTCCATTGATATCAGTGAGGTTCGGTTCGAGCGTGTACAGGTGCCATCGACGGAAGAGACTATCGCGCTGTCGTCTCGCTGAGGCAGAGGCACAAGTCTGAGGACTGAATACCATGACACATCAGTTGCCAAATGTGGTGATCGTGGGCGGCGGTTTCGCAGGACTCGCCGCCGCCAAAGCTCTGAGGAAGACACCCGCAAAAGTAATCCTGATCGACCGTACCAATCACCACCTGTTTCAACCTTTGCTTTACCAAGTGGCGACCTCGGTGCTGACGCCTGGCCAGATTGCGACGCCAATCCGTAACATCCTTCGGAATCAGAAGAACACGACAGTAATCATGGGTGAGGTCACAGGGGTGGATAAGGATCGGAACTGTGTTATTTCCAGCGACGCCGACCGGCAGAACGTACCGATCGCGTACGACTACCTAATCCTGGCGACTGGCGCTAGTCACAGCTATTTTGGTCATCATGAATTTGCGGAATACGCCCCGGGTTTAAAGAGTCTCGCAGATGCCGAGGCAGCCCGAAATAAAATCTTGCAGGCATTCGAATTGGCAGAAGCCGAGGAAGATCCGAGCCGCCATCGGGACCTCCTAACGTTTATTCTCGTCGGCGCCGGTCCCACCGGTGTGGAAATGGCCGGCGCACTCGCGATTTTCGTCAGAAACACACTGAAATCAGACTTTCGGAGAATCGATCCGGCCTCCGCAAGAATTGTGCTCGTCGATACGGCTCACGTTTTGGGAACATTTTCCGAGAATCTCTCCAAAGCCGCGAAGCAACGACTCGAGAAGTTGGGTGTCGAAGTTCGGCTCGGACACAGCGTCGATGTTATCGACGCAGAAGGTGTCGTAATCGCGGGCGAGCGCGTCGCCAGCAAAACCGTGATCTGGACTGCGGGCGTCGCACCCTCGCCCGCAGGCAAGTGGTTGAACGCCGAAACAGATCGTGCCGGAAGGGTACGCATTCAGAAAGATCTTACTGTGCCCGGACACCCGGAGATTTTTGTGGTGGGCGATACGGCGTCGCTTGACCAGAATGGCAAACCCCTGCCAGGGGTTGCTCAGGTAGCCATTCAGCAAGGACGTTATGCGGGAAGGCTAATTCACAACCGCATTGTTGGGAATCCCCCGCCGTCCCCGTTCAACTACTTTGACAAGGGCAGCATGGCTGTGGTCGGCAAGGGCTTCGCTGTGCTGCAAAGCGGGAAGGTCAGAATGAGCGGTTTCGTGGCTTGGCTCGCTTGGGCCGCCGTGCACCTCCAATTCCTCGCCACATCAAGTCTCCGTTTGAGTGTGTTCCTGCAATGGGTGTGGACGTATGTGACCGGGCAGAGAGGCGACCGGCTAATCGTCAGTCAACATGGTTCAGAGGTTACGAAGCCAGGGCTGGATACAACCGTTAAAGCGACATTCGCGGGCAGCGAGAACTCTAGGCCGGGACGAACGGAGACACCGACTGGTGGGGCCATAGCTCTAAAGGAAGAAATATGAGCGCAACGTATAAAGCAATCCAAGTAACGAAACCTGGAGAATTCGCAACCGTAATGAAACCGCTGGTCGATCCAGGACCCGGTCAAGTGCGGATTCGCGTCGAGGCGTCCGGTGTTTGCCATTCCGATTCCGGCACGGTGGAAGGTTTGTTTCCGATCGATTGGCCGCGCGTCCCCGGGCATGAAGCGGTCGGGCGCATCGATGCCCTTGGTTCCGGCGTTCAGGGATGGGCGGTTGGTCAGCGCGTTGGTGTGGGGTTTCTTGGCGGTCCCTGTGGATATTGCGAGTTTTGTCGAAACGGCGATCTCGTGAACTGCAGGAACCAGGAATACACCGGTATTCATTCGGATGGTGGATATGCCGAGGTGATGATTGCGAAGGCCACCGGGCTTGTGCGTATCCCTGACGATCTCTCGTCAGCAGATGCTGCGCCTCTGCTTTGCGCGGGACTCACCACGTTCAACGCCCTGCGAAATGCGCCAGCAAGGGCCGGTGACCTTGTAGCTGTGCTGGGTATCGGCGGGCTGGGTCACCTCGCAGTGCAATACGCCCGGCACATGGGTTTCGAGGTCGCGGCGATTAGTCGCGGCACAGAATCGGCGGAGTTGGCGAAGAAACTCGGGGCTCATCATTACATCGACAGTGCCGCTAGCGATCCCGCTGCAGCCCTT
>Ga0210383_10004866_pt1 | contig 11874 bp, 14 predicted proteins | sample IncBWC14OmetaG_FD_160072 | JGI IMG/M metagenome (GOLD analysis project Ga0210383, IMG submission 160072) | Forest soil microbial communities from Barre Woods Harvard Forest LTER site, Petersham, Massachusetts, United States - Inc-BW-C-14-O ...
CATCACGACATAGTCATCACGACCTTGACATTCTACATCCTTCATAGTCAATTGTGGGATCCTCGAACCAACATATTTCCATAACCACACTGTGAGATTGTATATCGAAAAAGCGTAAATCGATTTGTGTCCACAACATCAGAGGCGTATCACACATTCCTGGTCTGATGTTTGTTCAAGCATCCGGCTCACATGTCAAGAGCAATGTCGCACAAACATCATGCAGGACTCGTGGTGTAGCCCATTGGCGAATCCATTAAAGAAGCATCACGTGACTCCCATGATGGCCACTTCCCTGGTTCCCAACAGACAGGACTGTTTTTCCCCTATTTAACTGGCGAAAGCTTAGGCCAAACTAACACTCACCATCTCAACTCACTACCTCCACCACATTCGACCTGTCATTATTACTACCTTGCATCGACCTCGATCACTGACTGACTCACCAAGATGGACGGCGCTACACACGACCAAACAATGCCCGGGTCCGACCGGAACGGCGAGTCACTCAAGTGGACGCTATCCACCCAGCAGGTTTGTGATGCAAGCACGTGACTTATCTAAAAATTGCCAATTAAGGCAATTCAAACCTCGCATCAGTCACCAACAAGGTTATTACTGGTGACAAAAAATACATATTCTCAGAGTCGCAAAAAAAAGGTAGAGGTCTTTGGCTGAAGGTTTTGTAGAGTTCAATTCCTGTAGGGAAAAAAAACATTGAAGTTAAACAAAAACACACAGGAGGATTGAACCCTCGTCACCAGTAAACATCACACAAAGATGCACCCGTAAATTCCACTAGACTATTGGGCCATACATGTCTGTGGGAAAAAATATTATATGTACCCCGATTCGTCTTATAGGCACTCAATACGGCAATTTCTCACATTCGTCGTTTGCTCCCGCAATGCTTACAAATATGTTCATTATTTGACCTTGTATCCAACTTGTATCATTTCCGCGAGTGCGTCACAAACCTGCTGGGTGTATTGCGTTTACTCCCTCCTGACCAAACTCGGCGTATCGTTCGTGGAGAACAACTACGCGCTGATAGTGAGTCATTTCACGACGAAAATGGCAGAATGCAGGGACTCGGTACAAGACGTTGCTGATCCACACCCTGGTCGGACTCATTCTGAGAGACCTCGTTGGGGTGCGGAAGTTGACCGAGCAGGGGCAGATTGCTGCTATTCAGGAGCTGGCCAATTCGTACCTCAAACGGTGGCCTGCTATGATGCCGGGGCAGGTTTCCCCGAATTCTTCGGTGTTGGTGATTGTGTTGTGTGAGGTGGCTGGGCTGTTGCAGCAGCTTGGGAATGCTCCGCCTCCAGTTCAGGTTCGTTTCTTTTGACATGGTTTTTTGTCCCCGGCGATAATCATCTTACGTCATGTAGGATGCAGTCGCTGAACCCCTGGTAACTCTCCTCGCTCACCCAAGTCACACTGTTCGTGTCACCACCTCATGGGCCCTCCGGTGTTTCTGTTACTCCACCCCCCTCCGCTTACCGAAAACCAGCCTCGTCGTGATGGAAATGCTGCAACGGGACCTGACTTCAGTCATCTCGCCTGCTGCTCCATCGGATATCGGCTTTCGCGCCTTGGGACACGCTTACGGTCTAGCTCCCCTCGTTTCGGCCATCCCAGAACGCTCTACATCTCCTACGACATCAGTGCTAAAGTCCTTGGTATGGCCATTCAGCTCTTGAAACGCGCTGGGGATCACGATGTCAAAGTTGCAGGGGTCGAAGTAGAAGTAGCTTTGACCTCCATCGCATCTTTGATGTCCATAGGCCTGAAATTCGTTCGCCCTGATCGACCACAATTACTTGTGCTCTGGCGAAATGTGCTCCCGAAACCGACGAGCAAGGACTCTGTCAATAGTGCCGGGCGTTCTATTTCTGATGTTCCTTCTGCACCTCCGTGAGAGTGCTTTAGGTGCCATCCTGTGCTTCCTGCGGCACAATTCGTCCACGCTGGTGACGCTTGATGTGGCTCGCCGGATTGCGTCAGTGTTGGGTAACGCACTGCTGTTCGCGAATAATTTTATCAGTCAGAGGGTGACAAGATAACGGACACTCAGGTTCCAGCTGTCGTTTAAGGGCTGTCGCTGCGCTCGAGGGAGGCGTCGCTGCGCCGGTGGGTTTACCAGTGTTTCATGGTTCTTGGGTTTTCTAACCTGACGGATTCTATGCAGGCCTCTGTTGCTCGAATGCCTCAACTTACCAACCGCATGGTACATGATGCATTGCCGATATTCCTTTCTCATGGGCACCCATCTCCACCAAAAGTGGCGTCCGTTTCAGCTGAGGAACAAGATGTTCCTTGGAATAAGTATGCGCGATTGTCTGCCTTCCTCTTGAGCGCCGTGTCCTTTGGTGAAGATCTCGATCTTTCTGTGCGGGAAGACGTACTTGTGGACCCATAATTATTGCCCATCATCACCTCATATGTTCGTTTGTAGCGACAGTAGCTCGTTGGACCCTTTATTTGTTTAAACCAGGGGGTCCGTCACGGCAAACATGGATTGACCTCTGTCAAAAAGCTTGGGCAGATCCACATGATCTTGTCACCAAGAATTTGGACAAGCTCTTCGAGCTCATTCATGCTGCATCTGTAGCTACCTCCCGCGTCAGTGACATACCTACCGGATTATTCTCAGCTAACGAAGATGTCCCCACAGCCTGTTTTGCCGGTGCAAGTTAGACAGCCGTGAGCACGTTGACCTTCCCATCTCCTGCGACAGTCTTGCCTCGAATTGTGGAGCAACTGCATGTGGACATTGACCCAAGTGCGATGAATGCGTTATCTGAATTGGATTTCGCGATTTGGGCAACACCCGAGGGCTCAACTTATATTGACGGTAAGTTTGTTCCTGCTGTCGTAAATGGAGCCCTTATTAATGAGTGTCGCAGTTTTAGCGTCAACGAAAGGTGAATCCAGGGATAGAAATGGGAAGGACTACGAGATAACTAAATGGGAAACTGATCTCGGAAAGTCCCTCTCTAATAAGAAAGCTTCTACCCCCATGTCGTTGACGAAGCAGCAACAAGCACTTGTTCAGGCGCAACTTGTGAAGGAATCTGAAATCAGGCAGCGAGTAGCCTCCATCAAAGCCAGCCTCGAACACGGCCTACATTTCGTCCGCAGTCTCGTCATCGCAGATGGTCATGAATTTCGGTCCTACATTTCATCTGTTGCATCGCTCTTACTTGATGGGCCTTTGGCCCGGAGTTCATTACTGGTAGGAAGGAGCGAGTTCGAAACATATTTGGTAAGCCTGTCTGGTTCCTCCACACGTATTCCATGGTGACGTTGCAGTAGGAGTTGGCCAAATGCAGTTTTGAACGCCTGGAAACATTCTGGAAGTGGGTTGGAATTGCGATGCTGCGAAGCTTGAATGTAGCCGCATTTCCAGAAGAGCTGCAGGCTGAGTCTCTTAATCCAATGTTTTGATACACTCTCTGTCTCTCAAACCCACCGACTCGTTACTCTGCAGTGCTCATCGTTCAGGTGCTTTATCGGCTGCGGTCTCTGTTGGAACAGTCTCCCTTTGATGCAGCTACTTTCTCATATGCCTTTCCACTCCTTGGTCAAGTATTGAGGGTGGAGTCGGTGTAGAGGAAGGCGATGATGCATTAGAACAAGTTGCTCTCGCTTTGGATATTATCAAGTTTCATTGTGGCGAAAGTGCGTCCTTCAAATGATCCTCGATGTACAATTTCAGATCTTTAACCATGCCGCAAACTAGTGTCTGATGTTGCATTCCCATGAACAAAGACAATAGAACAACTCCTCCACGACGTCAGGCAACAACCAAAACTCAGTAAAGAAGCCTCGTCAACAATCATCGACCTTGGCAAAGCTATCTATACCACAGCCTCTTGGGAAGAACTCGATGTTTTAATTCGCAGTACCCTGCTTCAAGAGGTTTATGTTCGGAACTCCTGCCTTCAGACTCTTCAGGTATTGTGTCTCTAAGACTTCTGTGACTGAACTAAATTCTATGTCAGCCCTTCGACTTGACTGAATTTGACTGGTCCCCAGAGTTATGGATTGCTTGTCATGATGAGGATGAACAGAATGCTCAGCTTGCTAGACATATTTGGGAAGGCAATGGCCTGGACGTTTCCGAATCGTTTCCGACAGATGGTTGATTTCCTTGGTGAGTTAGAGCGGCATATATATTTGCCATGTCTTAATGGCGAGCTTTAGGGCATGATAACGTTCATGTCCGTGAAGGCACCGCCTTAGCCATTGCGGAAGCTGTGGAAAATTGGCCACAGGCCGTGCAACCGACTATTGGTGCGTTACAGAATTGCTACCGTGACGAGGTACGTCCAACAAGCAGATTAGAAACGCACCCCTTACAGTACCCGTAGGCGAAGATATTAGCCCCCAAGTTCGGTGAATATGTGAGTCACCCACCTCAATTCATGGGCATGCCTGAGCCTCATTCCTTTTTTTTAGGGCATAGTAGTCGCAGGAAGTCTAGACCGATCAGATCCTTGGCCTACGCGTCCTGCCATAGCTCGGACTTTCGAACTACTCTCCCCATCATTTTCCCCCGGTGAAGTGGAACCATTTTTCAAGTTCCTGATACAAGATGAAGCATTGGGTGACCGAACTCCAGAAGTACGTCGAGGCATCCTTACCGCTGGCACTGCCGTTATCGACCTACATGGTCCGGCTCGATTTGCGGAATTAATTTCGATGTTTGAAGATCATCTCGGCCAAGCTAGTCCTGCCACTGAGACTGGGGGATTACATCAAAGAAGCGGTGGTCATTCTCTTTGGTCATGTTGCTCGTCATTTGGATTTGGCAGACCATTGTGTTCCAACCATTGTGGATCGGCTAGTTGAAGCCTTGAAAACCCCCGCAGAGCAGGTCCAAATTGCTGTTTCTGACTGTCTGTCACCACTAGTCAAAGTCATGCGGCCAAGGCTGGCACAATTGGTAGATGGCCTGTTCGACGAAGTATGCTGCCCGTCGTGGCGCTGCATATGGTCTGGCTGGCGTCCTCAAGGGGACGGGTATTGCGGGTATTGCGGGTATTGCGGGGATTAAAGAATTCGATGACAAGAAACGTTATAAGCCTCGCCAAGGAGCCATGTTTGCGTTTGAAACATTGTCCAATACTCTTGAATGGCTCTTTGAACCCTACATTACTTACCTTTTACCCCTACTCTTTACTTCCTTTGGCGACGGCACCGCGGATGTCAGAGAAGCTACCCAAGATGCAGCCCGAATTCTCATGGGGAATATGTCACGTTATGGCCTCAAGCTCATCTTGCCCTCGTTGCTCTCTGGCCTTGATGAAAAACAATGGCGCACGAAGAAGGGGTCCATTGAACTTCTGGGCATGATGGCATATTGTTCTCCCAGACAACTCCCTTTGTCGCTACCGATTGTCATTCCTTGTCTCACAGGCGTTCTGACTGATTCTCATGCGCAAGTACGGCGGCGAACAAAAGTTTGAAGCAATTTGGGGAAGTTGTTGGTAACCCCGAGATTCAGTCATTGGTATCAGTTCTTCTCAAAGCGCTGGTTGACCCAGTGAAAACACCGAGTGCCTTGTCCTTGCTCTTGAAGACCTCGTTCATGCATTACATTGACCATTCGTCATTAGCATTGGCAAGCTCATCCACCTCGTGGTTTATTTACTACGGACAGATTCAAACTCGACATGCAGGTTGTCCCCATGCCAGAACGCGGGCTGAGAGAACGAGGAGCAGATACCAATAAGAAGGCTGCTCAGATCGTGGGCAATTTGGCATCACTCACAGACTCGAAAGATTTTGTGTTCTGTACTGTTGCCTATGGTACATCTGCATCTGGTTCTCGCCGATCCCGTTCCTGAAGCCCGTGCTACCGCTGCGAAGGCTTTGGGGATACTGGTCGAACGGCTGGGAGAAATACATTTCCCTGATTTGGTCCCTGGCCTGCTGCGCACTCTCAAGACTGACCCATCTGGTATCGACAGGCAAGGAGCTGCCCAAGGCTTAAGCGAAGTCTTGTCTGGTTTTGGCATGAAGGACTGTTACCGGATGTTATTGCCAATGCTCAATCTCCGCGACCCACTGTCCGGGAAGGGTTCACGTCTCTCCTTGTTTTCTTGCCTGCCACCTTCGGCACTCGCTTCCGACCTCACTTGCTGAAGACAATAGCACCCATTTTAGGTGGCCTTCTTAATTCACAAGAGTGCGTGAGGGATGCAGCCATGCGTGCTGGCCGAATGGTTGTCACCAACTATTCGAGCAAAGCAATCGACTTACTTTTGCCGGAACTTGAGCAGGGCATGTTCGATCCTGGTTGGCGTATTCCAGTGAGTAAAATGTGTCTGGCAATGTCGTTGTCTGCTGACCATATTTCCTTTAGCAAACTTCTATCACAGTTGTAGGGGAGCTGTTGTTCAAAGTGTCTGGGATTTCCGGAAAGACTTCAGAGACTGATGAAGAGCAGGTTGCCGAAGCAACGACAGCTGAGTCTTCTGCCGTGCCCTCGTTGAGGTTCTTGGCGTGGAGCGTTGTGACCGGATTCTAGCCGCATTGTATCTGGTTCGTCAAGATGGTGTTGTCGTTGTCCGTCAATCATCTATGCAAATATGGAAAGCCTTGGTGAATAATATGCCGAGGACAGGTATGTCTGATCCGCAAGGTTGTCTGAGGTAGAGCTGATAGTCGTGCATTTAGTGCAAGAAATTCTTCCTGGGCTCATCAACCAGATTATTGTTCCCATCTCTGGTTCCGAATTTGAGCAACAGGAGGTGATTGTCCTGTCAATCTAGATCGTGAAGGCTTATAATAGTTCTCTAGACGGCAGGTGGGACGACTGCTGAATTGTGCCGCAAGTTTAGCGAGAAAATTTTAGGCGCAATTATGCCAATTCTTCGAGCCAAGTCGAATTCCACTGACGCTAGGACAAGGGAAGGCGTCTGCCTAACGTTGTGTGAGATTATGTGATACCTGCTTGTTTCTCTTTTTGAGCAACTTGTTCACCACGCACACCAGGGAAAATTCGACCGATGGGCAACGGGAGGATCATGAAGACGACATAATTTCAATGGTCCGAATATCATTCGTAGATGATGAAACCAATGTCTGCTCTGCAGTTGCAAAAGCCTTTGATATTCTTCAAAAGCATATTGGTGTCAAGGCGATTGACCAGACGCTTCCTACAATCTTGGAAGCTCTTTGCCAGCCCGGCAAGGGATCTGGCACGGCTCTTCAAGCACTCCAAGAAGTGAATGAGAGTGAGACTTACATCAAAACCAATTCTTATTTGACAATAATAATAATACTAATTTGCGAATGCATTCTTGCAAGTCCGGGCAACCACCGTCTTCCCCGTGTTAATACTGACATTAACTGCGATACCCATGGCCCTTTTCAATGCTCGGGTACTCGCGTCTCTTGTTACTGTTGTGGGGAATGCTCTGAGCAGGAGGTTGACTGTTAGCGCCGTGTCAGCGCATGCTAACTATTTTCCATCTTCTGCGAAGAGTCCGGGCTTGACTCGTCGCTCTACCGCATCGATTGGATCAAGCAGCTGGTTTCTTCACTTGAAGATCCTGAAATCCCCGTTCACACGCCTTGGACGTGTTTGTCAAGTCGATTCCAAAAGACGAGCTTGAGCCACTGGTGGTGCCTCTGCGGCGTAGCATCGAGGGGACTGGGTCCCCAGGATGGAATGTGCCTGGGTTCAGCCTTCCGAAAGGCGTTTCGCCCACGGTGCCCATTATTATTGCCGGGCTCACGACTAGCAGCAACGAGCAGAGAGAGCAGGCTGTGTATGCTATTGGGGACCTCGTGGAGAGGACGGAGGAGAATGCGATGAAATCGTCCGTGGTGCCGTTCACTGGGCCGCTGATCCATGTGGCCACTTAAGCCACGATGTACCCGCCCGCTGTCAAGACTGCTATTCTGAGCGCATTGACGTTGATGCTAGAGCGCATACCGGTGTTTGTGAAGCCGTTCTTCCCGCAGTTGCAGCGGACATTTATTAAGAGTGCGAGTGATCCGGCCAGTAATGTCGTGCGCACGAGAGTGGGGCAGGCATTGGGGGTGTTGATGAGGGGAAACAAAAGGATCCACGCAATGAAAAAAAAATTTACACTTAGCTAGGTTTGAATATATGCATTTTCAGAACGACTTCCCGTCAAGAAATTGTTCACTTAACAACTGAGCCATATTGACAACATTTATTTCATACTTTTTGTTCATCTTCTTGAGTTTGTGGGTTCTTGAAAAAAAAAATATTGGTTCCAGACATGACACCATAGCTGTTGCATCTTACTTAGTACTTGCACTTCCACCATTTTTTCTTACCATCATGCTCAATCCAGATGCATCCCTTCCTCCCAAAACATCTGGACCATTTCCCAGTACACCCCACAACCTCACCCCATGAAAACACAAAGAACCAAACAGCCTCTACATTGCAAACTCTGATGTGCTGAGATTGGAAGTAAACATGGACTGATGGGCAGTGCAACGGGTGCATGTGGAGAGCTGCCTATTGGTCTATAGCAACTCTGCCTATGAATTTATCAACAAATATGTACCTAGCAGTGCCCCAGATTACAACCCCCCTGCCAACCCTGGATTTTCTGCTGTGCCTCAGGGTCTCACGGAGGATGACATGTACGGGCCCCTGGTATGTTTGGTAGAGCTATTGGAGTACTTATTTGAAATTTCCTGTCAGGTGGAATTGCTTGACAAGCTTGTGGTCCATGTTGAGGGGCCGAGGTGGTTGAAGTTTGCTGACTCTCACTTGACAACTTTCACAACCATTCACAAAACCAAACAGGACCAGAAACCTGACATCGTATTTCTGCACCCTGGTGATGGGGGTGCTGGGAGTTGCACTCCCGACTTGCCCATGCTCCCGTCTGAGCCCCACCTTTCTGAACAATACCAAATTGTGCAGGTGTAATAGTGTAACATATCCAGCACTTATGAACATTTGTGCATATTTACCAAGGCCCTCTGGCCATATAGGGATTCTTACCTAATCACATTCCCTAGCTTTACACTTGTCACTACTCCTGCATCCCCTTTGAATTATACATTGGTTGTGTGCATTGGGAGGTGTGAATTGTGTGATAAGCTAACCACCCAGGATTCCATTATACTTTTTTGCACATCCTTGCTGCAATAACTCAAAGGGAACCCCCCTACACTTTTTAAATCCATTTTTCGAACCTAACTAGTCAACAACATGATGAAAACGGCCACTGTGAAGAAGGCTACCAAAACCATGCCCGCATTGAACCGTGCCAACCCCACATTGGCGCTGGATAACCCTCGACTACCTCGGCAATGCCAGTACAGGTGAGTGCTGATATAATTCATCTGTCCACGCGCTCACATGTGCATGGTAGTTGGCTGGCAGATATATTTGCTGTCTCAGAGACTGGTAGCCATGTCAACCCTGACATTGCCAACTCCCGGTGTCCCCATCAGCAGGTAAACAGAAAGCTGGGGATGATACAGGTAAGTAGCACAAGTTCCCCTGCATTGCATCACAGATGTTTTGGGTGTCAGAAGTTGATGCATGAGCACCACAAACATGGCATGTCTGGTTGACCATCCCTGGCATCTCTACGGAAGTGTGGCCCGGAGCACTTTCCTCATTGATGGTCATGCCATCCACATCGGGTTCATTGTCAGTATCTTCCTTGGCTTCATCAAGTTCTTTTGTGACTTCTTCTGGGACGTCTGCTGCGACATCCTCCTCAACATCCTCCTCATCATAATCATCCTCTTCAACCTCATCAACCGATGGGTTTTCAGAACACACTGTTACCCCCCCAGGCTCACCGTTACATAGCTTATCCTTGGCCGGGTCACCAACATCCCCCATTCATAACATCGAAGATGAGGTATGTTTACATTTCCATTCCCATTTGACAATCTGATCACATTTACAGATGATGCAGGTCCTGACCAATGCTGATACTGCCAATATCAGGCAAGGCTCACCATTGGAGGACTTATGGGGCGATGAATATGAGGTTCAATGGGCCGAAACAATGGTGGAGAATTGTGAAGACCTGAGACATGCCACCACACTCCTGCTGTACCAGGCCCATTTGGTGCTTCGGATGGAATATGCCAAGAGCCGAAAGAAGTTGGGCCAACTGATTGAAACGCAAAAAATTCAGACCTATCTCATTGGTGAACTTGACAGGCTGATTGTGAAAAAAAAACAAAGCATGCAGCACATGCAATGGAGTTGTAGATAATACAATTTTGTAAAACTAGTTAGCCATTGGTCAATACATTATTCAGTGAATTTACAGCATAGGGGGTAATATCCGAACAGATCTGGGTACTTGATACCTTGACTGTTCTGTGTTTCATTCATGATATGTGGGGATGAGACTTCAGCTGATGTGCTGTAGACCGACCTGTACCAGTCCGGTCTGTCAATGACCCATTGATCATAGACTGGAAAAGACTGTGACCAGTCCATTGTAGACTAATAATATAGCTAGGTATCCCCTGGGCTAATCCACCAATGCCTTTGGACAGGTTCTCAGCTGGTCCATTGAATGGACCAAAATCAGATGGCTGGATATGACCTTGGTGCATCCATGGTGGACCCAATAATCAGAGGGATACAAGCTTGGCCGGAGGACTTGACACTGGCCCATGGATCCTCAAGGACTCCTAAGGATTCCTAAGGATTCCTGAGGATTCCTAAGGAGTCCTGAGGACTGGCTGAGGAGTCTGAGGACTGGTCAAGGACTGGTCAAGGACTGGCTTCGGACTGGTCAAGGACTACCTGCCTAAGCTCAAGGAGTCCTCAAGGACTGGTGAAGGGGTCCTTAAGGACTGTTGAAGGACTGTTGAAGGAGTAGTTTCAACTCCATCAGAGAAAATTCCCCTTTCTATGTAGACCTATGTAGCCTGGGTAGCCAAGGTAGCTGGGTAGCAAGGTCAATTTCTCAATTAGCTACATAGCCCCCACCAAGTGCTGCTGTAGTGCTACCTAGTGCTACTGGAGCTACCTAGCACCACAGGTCATCTACAGTAGGGACTGATAGCTGGGATAGTCAACATTGCTCAGGTAGCTCAGGTAGCTGAGGTAGCTTGGGTAACTCAGATAGCTCGGGTAGCTCAGGTAGTTCAGGTAGTTCAGGTAGCTCTTGTAGCTGAAGGTAGCCAACCACTCCTATACCTGTTGATGATTACATAATTTATCAAATGACACATAACCTGTGCAGACAGTGTGGAGAAAGGTCAAAAAACCACCTGTTCATTGATCACTATGATAATATGACATGGATGTACTAGCAGAGAAAATAGCAATGGAAAATGCCCTAGTGCACCCATCCAAATCCAGATCCACAACATCCCACTTTGCAGCCTTTGGACTCATCGCCGCCATTCCCATCAGGTGGAACACTGTCCCCGCATTTGCCCTAATATATGCCTCCAGCACCACATTCATAGTAGTAGCCGCCAGTGTGGGGACGGGCCTAATGATGTATCCATCCTGTGTGTGCACGGTGAGGAGGCACTTTAGGTCATGGAAGATCTGTCAAATGTCTCCGTGCTGTTCACCTCATACACATTAGAGAGGAGGACATGGTTGGTGAGGTTGCGCCCATGGAGGGGTTGTGCATGGTGGAACAGATGTTGAGAGTTTGGAGGTCGGCATGCTCCCCATCCCGGAGCGCTGTGTGCGGGCGCCAGGTGGTCAGGCAGGGTGTTAGTGCTACAGTGGCAGTGTCGGGGAGGGTGGACGTACCACCCTCTTTAGCTGCGAATTGGACGGAGCGGAAGGAAGGTTTGAGGAACGCGATTTATAAGAAACTGACCCATGTTGACAGCCAATTTCCTGAGATCAGTGTTAAGCTGACCAGGGAA
>Ga0210383_10004867_pt1 | contig 11873 bp, 12 predicted proteins | sample IncBWC14OmetaG_FD_160072 | JGI IMG/M metagenome (GOLD analysis project Ga0210383, IMG submission 160072) | Forest soil microbial communities from Barre Woods Harvard Forest LTER site, Petersham, Massachusetts, United States - Inc-BW-C-14-O ...
CCAGGCACTCTGAGTAGGTTCATTGATGTATGGAATCATGTTCACATTAGGCCATTCTTGTGTTCGTAAAAGTCACCAACTTTTTAGCTGTGAATTTGCCAAACTCGCAGGGATGGTTCTGTGGGGAAGGATTTCCTGATGTTCATGACAGTCTCACTGTATTTTTCCAGCTGTTATCTGGGAAATGCAAGCCATTCTGAAAGGGGTATCATTTTATTCAGTGGATCAACTGTCCTTCTCATGATGTAGAACTTTGATGGGATAGTAAAGCTTCCTGCCAATCACAAATGATTTTACTAAGTTAGGCACTGGCTCCCAATAAGCTTAAGACCTTGAGGCTGCGAGTGTGTGTCACATCTCTCCACGAAAATGAGTCCTTCATCCTTGAGCTTGAGGTTCCACCAGGTGTTATCACATGGGTACACAGCAGGTTCAACTTGAAAGGTTTGCGGCCTCAACTCAATGGCAACTTATGTCCATTATTCAACCGAAGTTCAAGTTGGAGGATTCATAGTAGGATACTAGTATTTGACACAGTGAGCCATCATACACAATCAATCTCCCTGGAAGGGTGGCCGCAAACCCTCAACAAATATTGTATACCTTCCAAGAAGGTCTCAGAGGCCCTCTGACATGGCCATGTATGTGTGCCGCTGAGGAGAAAAGTTAAAATCACACTTTAGTATGTCTGATTCTTGATTGATACCAGAGGAACAGACACTCCGAAAGGTCCAGGAGTGCACCATCTACATATTGTAGGCACCTGCCTTTTGGTTTGGGGTGGCAGGGTGTATATCCACTGGAATACTTGGAGAATACAGCTTTCATGTATTGATACCAAGATATGAATTGGGTAAGTGTGGTATGTGTACAGGAGCCTGCAGGATGGTTCCAAAACAGATTTGGGAAGGTTCTGAAGAAGCTGTATTTGGGTTTGGTTGGGACACTGCGAGTTTAGGGAGACATGTGATGTGTTCCGAGGTGAAGTCCCCTCAATCTACCAAAACAATTTCCGTGAAAGCCAGAGAGGGTGCATGAGAACGGAAGTGGAGAACTATCATATTTTAGCTTGAATTGTACCAAATCAGGATTTATGAGGGAAGGTCCTCACGCGGCTTGGCCTTTTAGGTCATTACCATCATTTATCTCCAGCACAAGAAGGGGGCCTGAAAGGTCAAACATAATAGAGGATTCTCCTGCCAGAGGTGGGTTTTTACACCCACTATTCATTTGTTTTATGCTCAACTTACTTGATTTCTTTAATTCTTTAATTTGATATGTTTGAAATCTTCCTGGGCTCATCATTGAGTAGAAGTAGTACCTACATTCAATTTAAATAATTATGAAAGTTACACTAATCTCATTTGCCCCAAACTTCATGTTAGTCACAACAAGCAATGTTTGTGCCGACAGCAGTCGGCCCTTCCTGAGTAATATATATTAAATATATAGCACAGGCTGTCACTTTGGCCTGGCTTGGCTTGGCTCCCAGCCTGAGGCCAAGCACAGCACTATCTACACAACAGGTGAGCATTAATGGTATGTGGGTAGCTGGTTCAACAACATCTTTTGAAAAAAAAAATGAGGGTGGTTGATATAATTGTGCAATTTTTCAGTCTGTGTCAGTGAAAAAGAACCTCGCCGCCTCTAGCATTAAATTTCCTTGTCACTAATTTTCAGGATGGTGTACGGCCTTTGAGGCTTGTTTGCTTGTTGTAAGACTGGCTTGTTTGAGTCAGATGCTGCAGCCAAATATTACATAATGAAGGTTCTATTGAACATCACTGGCATGATATATATGATCTTCTCAAGTTACAAATTTCCCAGCTCCGGAGCGCACCTTCTCTTCACGGGACTTGTTACCTCAAGCAAGCATGTTACCCTCTTAAAATTTAAATTCACGATCAATTACCATCCACAGGCTTCCGGAAGGGCTTATGTGTTACAAGGTTAGCAGGAGTATCTTGAGATTGACTAATGAGACCTATTTCATTAACCTTGGATGTAGAACGTTAACCACACAAATTGTTGACACAAATTTTCTCTACTTGTCAACCTGGCTGGAATCTTCCCCACATCGATGGCCCTACCGTTGTGATTCTTATTGTGGAAAAACAAACTGCGGAATGAGGTAGAGCTCATAGGTACCTTTGAAGGAACGGTAAGCTCTCTACCTAACATCACCCTACTCCCAATTTACGCAGCTGATCTTTTCCCAATTATTCACTCCCTGATGTTGCACTGCCCTTCAGTCACCCGTGCAGACAACGACGATTACACCCTATGCTCCAACGACATCGGAAAAAAGGATCGATGACTATAGCGTAGGGTCTGTGACAAAGCGTGCATGGCGTGAGTGAGACCAAAATTCAATCCGTTTTGGTAAGTGTTGTATTCACGATCACACTACAAATACAAATCCTAACTCCGCACTGTATTCCTCTACGTCTTAGAACCTACCAAATCCAGAAAGCCGTTGCTGGCGTCAATAATAACAAGTCATGCAAATCCGAATTCATTCAAGCAGATATTTGTATGAATCTAACTGTTTGGCATGACCCCAAGACTCCAATTGCTAGAGTGGCATCGCACTGCTCCCTTGGATTATGTCGTTTAGGAGGCCAAACGGCCGGAACATTCATGGAAAGCTGAAGACTTCGGCCATCCTCGGGGAAGGGTCAGAGATGAATGAATGTTCCATCATCGTACACCGCATTTCCACTGAACGCTGGTCAGGCTTCTGGCGATATTCTGACATCGTCTTGATTGTGCTGTGTACACCTTGTTCTCTTTTGGTTTCAGCGCCGATGCCTCATGCCAGGCCTGAATCTGAAAGTTCATCTTAAACATATCCAGGCCTGTATAAATGGGCTGTTATATCTGCCATTTCTTTGCCGCAGCAGTCCCTTCAAAATCGCATCAATGACTGAACTCGGACCATCGAGCTCCAAGGCGACTTACCCGACTTTCCTCGAGAGAGGTAAAGCTTGTGTAGATTGCAGGTCCGTGTCTCTACTATTGCAGCAGCATCACTTACAGCGTATTACCCTGCAGGCGACGGAAAGTCGTAAGTGGAACCTGTTACCCTATGCTGTGGGTCATCCTCACGTTTTCTTCTTATTGGCTACAGAAATGCGATGGCGGTTGGCCTGCTTGTGGCAGATGCGTTCGTGCTGCCCATGGCGAAGATTGCGAGTACTTGGACGAACAAGGGCAAACACGAACCCAAATCCTTGAACAAAGTATAGCCCGGCTTGAAACTCGCATTCGCGAACTTGAACGTCCTGATGCGGCTTCCTCGGCGGTCGCGCTTCATGAGCCTCACCTATACGGTCAACCATTCGGTAGTTCCTTATCTTCACAGTCTCCCGGTTCCTCCCACAGGTCGAGCAGCAGACCCTCATTGCCCTTCAGCAGAACCAATAGTCAAGTGGTTGGCGGTCTTCCTTCTGAAAATTTTGCTTTGCCCCATAGATGGTGGGACTCGGCTGCACCACCCTTCAATGTCTCACAAATGCTGTAAGCGTACAACAGAAATTTCAATTCATAATAAGCTGATACCGCAACAGTGTCAATTTTTTTGTTCCTTATGCCACTCAATTTGGGTTTTTTATCAATGTACCTCGGTTCCTCGCATCAATTCTGCCTTCGGATCCCCGTCTTCATCGGGTTCGTCCTTCTCCGGCTCTGCTGAGTGCAGTCCATCTCTTCGGTATTCACTTGTCCGGCTCACAAGCCCTGACATCTCATGAATCAGTATTCCTTACACGCGCTGTCCACAATGTGTTGTCTTTCCATGCTCCACATCAAGTCATCCATTCTATCCAAGCGGAAGTGTTGCTTTCCCACTATTTCTTACGCAACGGAAGATTTCTCGAGGCAATGCATCGTATCAATTCTGCTGTGTCCCTTTCGATTGGCTGCGGTCTCCACAAACAACGGAGTCCCACCACCAACTCTGATGTTGCATTCGAACTTGCCCCGCCCCGTGATGCTATTGAGCAGGGAGAACGAATTGACGGGTTTTGGACAATTCTCATTCTTCACAAATGCTGGGGAGTTTCTCTCCAGTGGCCTTCAACCATTTCCGATGTCCTGGACGAGCAAATCAACATTCCCTGGCCGTTGGAGATGTTTGCATATGAATCTGTGAGTCATTTTACTTACCATCAAGTTCCCTTCGACTCACACCTTCATCCGTACTTAGGGACAAATCCCCATCCACCTTCAGCGACGCTGGACTTGGAAAATGTTTCTTGATGATCCGACAGCTACGAATGTTGAAGTTGCCAGCTCTACTCTTGCACTACACGTCAAAGCAGCAACGCTGTTCGAGCGTGCCAGCTATCTCGGCGTGCAATGGAAGTCAGGTATGGTAAATCATACCCAACGACGGATGATATTAACGTATATCAGACCTAACAGACTCGGACGAACGTATACAGGTCTTGACTGTCGATCGAGGCTTACTTCAATTCATAAACGTGTTTTCTTCCTTCGAGAACTCATCCGCTACGCCTATCGATATGGTCCGCAGGCGACTTGTTACATACACGATTGCGCAAGTGGCCATGATCCAGCTTCACAGCGCTTTTGCAGAAAACAATGCAGCGTCAAGTCGGAAGTGTCTAGAGGCCGCCAAAGCAGTCGTTATCGCGATCGAAAGCATTCCTAATATCGTCCAATGGAAATTTATTAATCCGATTATGGGGGTCTGTGATTTTTCCCTCGCCGCCTAGCTTTTATCTCACTTTTCCCAGACTATGTGGGTTGCTGTATGCCAGGTCTTTATTCGGGCGATTTCAAGCATAAAGACCCCTCAATCTGCCAGCCCCGGCTGGTCATCCTCGGTGTCTAGGGCCCAGTACGGTCACTTAACAGCAGCGCTCAGTACGGTGACGACCACAATGTCAATGTTCGGCTCCACCTGTCCTTTAATCGGTTTGCTTCATTTATTGATCCTTTGAACTTAACCTCATTCACTCTCCGGCAATCATCCAGGGTTCCAGCTCACTCGAGTACAGGAGGCTTATGCGGCTATCTGAATTCAGCGCCGACGTCCGTTTGGGCCAGTTTGAGGACTGGCAAGGGAATCTCCCTCCGGCCATTTGTACTATCCATCAACTCTCAACATATTTCGCAAATGCGCTTTTTTTGGTTATCTATTTTGGGCTATCTGAGCAAACCTCCACGATTCGAAATCTAATTATCTATTATCTACACGTAATTGCCGACCACGGCATTATCGACGACGGAACACTGCTGGACTGGACCCAGGTGGAGTTGCTTTAACCTTATTAGAATGGCCAATCGTCTCTGCCCGTCGGGAAGTCCGCTCAGCGCGCTACAAAAAAATAATCAGTACGAGGATAAAGCGAAAAGCGAGCTACTGACTTCTTCATCGGCACCTATTTCTTCATCAAGATATCGATCAAATGCGTCCAGAGCATTCCGGCGTTCCTCGTACCGACCCCGTTCTTTGCCTGCCCGCAAGCCTTCCTTTCTTCCAACCCTAATCCCCTCCTCGAACCCGCTGATTTTTCCTTCTTCAAATCCCTCAGGATGTCCTTCCTCCCAGCCTTGATCTCTGCCTTGATCAAACCACTTCTGCACCCCCATATGCTGCCCTTCCTCCCTCGCCTGGTATTCTCTCAAGATCATCTGATACTGCCGAGTTGCATCTCTCGCCTTCCCAGCGGACTTCTCAGCTTCTGCCTTCTGCTTCTCTAATCTCACTACATCTGCTTGTACACGCCTTAGTTCCCGTTCCATGACTTGCGACTGCATTTGATACTTCCTGAGTTCCTCTCCTGATCTGACCGACTGAACTTCTGCATTATGTAAAGCGGCTTCCATAGCAGCGACTCTTGTAAAAACATCTTTTGCCCTCATTTCGGCATACTCAGCACGCCCGACCGCATCATCCGCTCGTCGGATCTCGTACTCTAGTCGATCGCCTGTGCTGCGAAGAACGTCCTTGAGGTGGCACGCCTGGCGCTCTTCTTCCACAAGGACAAGACTCATAATGGAGGGCGATGAACGATGTTCACGGTGAGGTGAGCCCGAATGCCCTCCGCGGTTCTTTTTGTGTTTGGATCCAGCAAGTGTCTGTATGACCTCTGGATCTTGAAGAAGCTGTGTTAGTGGTGTGGGCGATGTGATAGCCTCCCGTACCCGCTCGATCACGTCGAATCTGGTCGAGCTATCAATTTTTTTACACCTGTGAGAACCAAGTATGACATGGCGAAACCCTTTAGCCACTTACTCAACACTTGTCTCGGGAACATCGAAAGGTTCAATTGTTTGGCGTGCAAGAAATTCTATAGGCATTGTGGATAGGCGACACTGGTAAGGAGTCGGATATGGTGGTTGATTCAATGGGCTACGTGTAAGGTGAAACTGGACTGTAACAAAGACTTAATGAAATCCACAGTTCCTAAAAACCATGCCGCATACACGTGTTGGAGTACCGAAGTTTTCGGTAGTTTCCATGGCCAGTTAACCGTCAGAAGGGTGTGGTTCAGGCCTTCGAGGTAATCGTGAGGCGGCAAGCAGCTGCAAGAAATTTCGGGTTTTCCCTTGGTTTTCCCAGGGTTTTCCTGATGCAAAGCAGTGTTGCTTAAGCAGGCTTAAGGCTTAAAAATGCCCTCAACTTTGGCTTACGTAAGTGGGAGGAGAGAACAAATGTGAATCTGAGAAGTTTCTGGGGAACTTGAGGAACTCAAGGGGGGACTGGCATTAAAAAATTGGACCTAGGGTCAATTTTTTTCCCCCCGAGGCTCCTGAGGACCCCCGAAAGCTCCCCCAGAGGTATGATCCAGAGGCCTGAACCCTATGTCCAGATGAAAATTTTGCCCCCAACCTGATTGTGTCCGGATTTTGGCACTGACCTCAGGTCTTGACCCCATTGGTGTCCAGATGGTGACACATACATTAAAAAAGGCCAAAAAAGCCTGAATTTCCTAAATTCTGCTGTAAATAGATTGTTTTCACCTGCTGTAGATGCAAGCTTGAAAAATCCCAGAAAAGGACTATGAATCCACCATCCCAATGGCTTGGTGGTGCAATTTACAGTTTATTGGCCTGGAGGGCCATGGCAAACTTCTGAACATGACTTGAAATTTACCATGAGTCATTGCAAAAAAAAAAAGAGTGAAGAAAATACAGAAATTGGTTCAAAATGGACCATTAGCAGGACAAAATGGCAGGTGATGTCATGGTCGGCATCTGGATGGAGGAACATACCCCTTACCAGATGCCATGGATATCTGGATTATTAACCATACTTAGGTCTCAAAATCTACCAAATCTGTCTGGATGAAAACAAACATACAAAATTTTCAGCCCAAATTCGTCTGGACACCTCACATACCTATGGGGGACTTTCAGGGGTCCTGGCTCCTGAGGGTAACTAACTATGTAATCAGGCACATTACTATAATGGGTAATTCACATGACATATGTTTCTCTCAGATCTCCCAATGTTTCCAGATATTATCAGGTTGATACAAGTACATGGCCCATGATAGAATGGTGTAGGTATGCAAATAGAGGTGATTGAACTGTAAGGCCAAGGGTCAATTTCTGGATCAGTGGATCACAAGAGCAGATGCTGCCGACAGTTAGGATTCTGCATGGGTACAGTAAACCTGTGATTTTTGGGCTGGTGCTTGGGAAAATCTTGTTGAGAACAGCCCATAATGTTTCCAAAATTTCACCATCAGTCATTCCTGCACCTTTCGAGAACATTGGTGCAAATTGGGCCATACACAAGTCTTGGTGACCATGCACATGGAACAGGCTGATCACTCAGAATATGTTGAGTCTTTCTGGAAGGGACAAATATGGGTTCTTGGTCACTCTCTGTAAAAATTTCTTGTGATACAATCAGTTATGTCTTCCATATTGCTGTGTTCCACAGCCTGACAGAAGGAGTAGTCCATATCCATCTGCCTAGAGTTGGAGTCAGTCATGTCAAAGACCAGACATTATCCATGTCATGAACCATTCACCCTTGTGAAAGTCCACCATACCAGAAGGACAGAAAATGCCATGCCAGTATGCCATGGCACTGATGCCAGTCACATCACAATGAGAGTTGATTTGGTGAGCATCATTCAGAGCATGGTGCTCATTTCATGTCAATTTCTAAGCCAAACTGATGCTATTTCAATGTCAATTCTGCTGTCAGCATCACATTAGTGCAAAAAACCAGACTTACTTCTTTATATTCTTTGGCAACTTTGAGGTAGGCCTGATATTGTTCCCCACTGAGCATGAAACCCATGCCATTGACCATCCACACATCATCTTCCAGTCTCTTCTGGATCTGATGGACAGCAGTAAAGTTGCTGTCCTGTATGAACCCATGGGCATACACAGTCCTGAATGCTGATAAACAAGTACTCTGAAGAGTATATATGCTGCCTTTTGTACCTATTTGGATCCAACTTCCAGCCTTCCAGCAAATTGAGACCAGGCTGGGGACACACTGGGTAGAACAAGGCCAACTCTCTGACTCCAGGTTTACAATTCTCATGGCTGAAGCCAAAGCATTCCCTGTCCTTGAGATTTCTCCATTGTCAGCTCAGTCTCATGAGTTCCCAGTACTGATTCTGTGACACCCTTTGGATCAGATCAATCATGTTGCTGGGAATGTGATCAGACTGACTGGAACAGTATGTGGAAAGGCATTGCTTATCACTCTTGCCAGTTGCTAGTATAGTGGAGGGCCAAGGTCTTGCATTCCAAGTTACCAAGCAAAAAGTCATCAAGGACTTGAAAAGTGAATGCAGTCTGAATCCTCTTGAATGAGGCTGGAATCATGGCCAGCAGTTGCATATCTATCTTGGGACAATCTTGGCAATGGCACCAGTTTACAGATAGATGATGGATTCCAGATTTGTCCACAATGACCATGGTGGTATTACCATTTTTATCCAACCAACCTGGTTTGGGTGGTATGTCCTCCAGGCCATTGAAGAACTCCTCATCATCTGCTTTACCACTATCATCATCTTCATCTTCACCAATCAGCTCATTGTCTTCCAGCCCACCACCACCATTTTTGGGACATGGCTTCCCACCATGTTTGGCTCATGTTCAAAAATCCCACATGATCTCAAACTAAACCCTCAACATCTGTTAGGGTTTAGGGCTTGACCTAATACTGGTGTACTGCACTCAGTACACCTGTGATTGATTGATTACATAACCATATCTTATTCTTACTATGCACAGAATCACTGACTCTATTCTCGGTAAGATTCTTACTAATGTGATTATGCACGTAATCGTGTTTAACCTCTTCACATGAAGAGATTAGACCAACTTGCATGAGTTATTGAATCTTAACCTCACACAAGAATCAAGTACAATGCAATTACAATGTATTGCAAGAATTAAGTACAAGTAAGAAAGTATTTTATATACTGTACATCTGAGGATTATATACTACAGCTTTTGGAAACTAGAAGAATGTTCCAAATACTTCTACAAGTTTCTGAAATCTAGAACTTTCTGACCAAAACCTGAACACTCCATCACCTTCCTCAAATGGATTGCTCATGTGGCAACCCACTGTTTGTCAACCCAACCCATTGTTTGGCAGAGGCCTGGGCTACTGTACAAATAAGGAAACTCCAAACTAGATTGTTGTAAAATAGCTTTTGTGAGATGCAGACAAGATAAATAGAAAGGTAAAGGTGAGCATAGAGTAGGTAGGTTGATGGAGAGTAAAGTATAGTAATGGTAGCATAGAGATAGGGACAGAGAGTAAGTAATCCATGACAACATCCTTGCTCATTTGCCTCTATACACTCATGCACCAACCACAATGACATTGATGTGGACACAGGACATGAACAAGGAATGGCATAGGCAACCAGTGATGGGAACAAGACATAACCTGGACAAGGACTCCAAATGACAAACCAACACAATGAACACATGGAGCAAATGGGGCCTGACCAGCATGGCCCATCACAAACTGCATGCCACAATTGAGAATATCATGCTGCAGCTACTTCAGATGAAAAGTCATAATTTCAAGTTGCTGGTGCAAATATTTGTAAATGCAAAACTCATTGAACACTGTGATTTTCCACAAATTTCTTCAGTTTTATTGTTGATGTACATTTCAAGCCAAACTGTGTGCTATGATTGAGAATCACATCCTGCAGCTCCTTCAGCTGCTCAAAGATGACAACACAGTGAGCTCCCCCCAATTTCTTCAGTTTGTCTAGATTTTTACACCAATCTTTTACTACACATTTTTATTGCCCATTACTGATACTTTATCCTGTTAAAATGAATTGAATTTGCTTTTCTACTCTTATTCTTGCTCAAATTAATAGTCTACTTGACATCAATAAGCAGTCCAAGTGCACTAAGCAGACTGCTTAGTGCCAAGTGGCCAAGTAGATTCCTCTTAATGAAGACCTTTATTATTTTCACTTTTTTCTGTTTAGTGACATTGCCAAGAATATTTAAGCACTCTTAAGGGGAGTTAAGAAATTTAAGGTTTTCCTGATGTGGGGTCAAAATCAAAATCAATGTCCATGGGTAGCATGCTGTGGGGTTGATGGCTTTGCTGGAGAGGGCCTCAAGGGACTGGGTTTGTGTTTCATCTTGACTGATCTGGTAATTGTGCCTCTGGTGGTTTCTGATTCCCACCACTCCACCCTTTGAAGATGGGGAGCAGATTTTTTGGTGGTTGCCTTTGGCATAGTGGTCAGAAAATGTGATCAAGAATGTGATCAAGACTTGAATGATGACAATTGCAACCAGTATGGACATGAAGAGATGAATGGAAAAATGCAAATTTTCTTCTCTCATATTGTTGGTTGGTAACTCTGAAGAGTAAAATGCAAAGACATGCAGGAACATTAGGTGTAGCTTAGATGGAATTTCAAAGGACATGCATAAACCATTGCTTGTGTTTAGACTGGTGACCATCTGTTCTAAAGATGAGGGAGGACATTACACTCGCCCATGGATCCTCAAGGACTCCTAAGGAGTCCTTGAGAAGTCTGAGGAGTCCCTGGGGAGTCCCTGAGGACTGTCTGAGGAGTCTGAGGACTGTTTGAGGACCACTCAAAGACTGTCTGAGGACTGCTCAAGGACTGCTCAAGGACTACCTGCCAGAATGTCAAGGACTCCTTGAGGACTCCTTAAGGAGTGTTCAAGGACTGAACTAGGAGCAGTCCTAAGGAGTGCCTGAGGAGTGCCTATTTTTCAAGGAGTCCTTGAGGAGTCCCTGAGGAGTCATACTCTGTAAGGAGTCCTCAAGGAGTTCCTCAGGATTCTGCAACCAGCTTTTTATCATTGAATACTAAGTAGTGATCAATGTAAAAAATAATCTATTTGGAGGAATTGAACCCAGAGCTCAAGAAGAAGTCACATGCATGGAAAGTATAGCAATATACCAACTCAGCCAGACAGCCATAGTAATATTGGTATTACAAATACATTACATGCAATGGACGGTCATGTGATTTGTGGTTCATTTAAACCAACAAACAAACATGCCACTACGACTCCTCCTTACCACCACCACCACCACCACCCTTTCACGCACCACCCTACCCCTTCACACCACCACCCTACCCCTTCGCACCACCACCCCAATGACAAACACAACCACAACGATAAAGAACATAATGGATGACTGCAAGCAGGATGAGGATGAGGAGGACGGAACAACCATGAGAAGGACAAGCACAATGATGAGGAACACAACCACAAGCAGGATGAGGACAACGAGGACGAGAACAATCGCGAGAAGGATGAGCACAGCGACAAGGAACACAAATACGAGCAGGACAGGGACAAGGAGGACAGAACAACCACAAGAAGGACAAGCACAACGATGA
>Ga0210383_10004868_pt1 | contig 11871 bp, 9 predicted proteins | sample IncBWC14OmetaG_FD_160072 | JGI IMG/M metagenome (GOLD analysis project Ga0210383, IMG submission 160072) | Forest soil microbial communities from Barre Woods Harvard Forest LTER site, Petersham, Massachusetts, United States - Inc-BW-C-14-O ...
TGCAATGCGCGGCGCCTCGATCACAAACCGCTTGATGCCCGGCGCAAGGAATTCAGCGTGCAGGATTTTGAACATGTGCCCCCATGACTTACCCCGAGGATATTGTCAGGAATAGGAAGCCAAGTGGCTGTGACACGAATCACTCGTGGGTGCGAGGGAGATCACACGGGACAGTCTCGAGGAAACCTGAAATTACTTAGAGCGAGGCACGCAAAACCCGATCTTCACTCGCTAAAGTCCGAGACATCCGAAAAGGCAGTCATCCTGAGCGGAGGCGTCGTTCGCGAAGCGAATGACGTCGTAGTCGAAGGACCCCGGTGCTGCTAATCCTACCGAGATGCTTCAGGGAATTCTCACAGTCGGTACTGCCGGCAATCCTGTGAAAATGCCTTTTCACATTATCGTGCTGCAATCATTTCTTGGTCCTTCGGTTCCTCAGACTCCCCGCTTCGCGGAGCGTCTGCTGCGCTCAGGATGGCACTTCGTGCTGACTGTTGGGGCGGACTGGACGGGTATTGCAATTAGTCCTCTTCTTCTTCGCCCTTGTGCAGTTGTTGCGCCAGGTAGTTCTCGATGCCCATCTCGCTGATGGCGTGGAGTTGGCCTTCCAGCCAGTCGACGTGATGTTCTTCATCTTTCAGGATCTTTTCCAGCAGTTCGCGCGAGCCGTTATCTCCGGCCTTCACGCAGGTTTCGATTCCGGCATTCAGGCGCTTGACCGCGTCGTATTCCAGTTGGAGGTCGTTCTTCAGTTGTTCCGCCATGGTCTGGCCGATGTTGATTTTGAAGTAATCGGTCATGTTCGGAGCGCCGTCGAGCAGGAGAATGCGCTCCATCAGCTTCTCCGCGTGGGTCATCTCCTCGATGGACTCGGCGCGGGTGTGCTTGGCCATGCGCTCGTAGCCCCAGTTTTCACACATTTCAGCGTGCAGGAAATATTGATTGATGGCTGTCAGTTCCGCTTTTAATACCTGATTAAGTACTGCAATGACGTTGGCGTCGCCCTTCATGGTTGACCTTTCCAAAGCCAGGGGCCTCTGGTTTGTTGGCCCTCTGAGCAACCGCATATGATACACCCAGCTTTCTTCGTTCGGATGTTGCCACGGGGTTTCTCACAGCGCGTCGTGATCATCATCACAGCACAAGCGAGGTAAAAGTGTCACACTTGAACCAGAGAGGTTGAGTAGGAGGTGGGTTATGAAAACTTCGCGCATCATCATTCTCATTCTTGCGATTTTTGCGCTGGCGCTGGCCGTAAGCCCGGCTTTGGGGCAAAAGTCCGAACCAGGCATTGCAGTTCCAAAATACGATCGGGCGGCCGAAGCCACGTACAAAGGAACGGTCGAAGAAGTCAGAGACCGGCAGTGTCCGGTGAGCGGCGGCATGGGCTCGCACCTGATCTTAAGGTTATCGGCCAGCAAGACGATCGAGGTGCACCTCGCCAGCACAAAGTTCGTAAAAGCCTACGATCTGGTTTTCAGCAAGGGCGATGTGGTTACGGTGGTCGGTACAAAGGTGCAGTTTGAAGGTGTGGAAACAATCTTTGCCCGGGAAATCACCCGCGGCGGTGAAACCTTCGTCTTTCGCGACAAAGACGGCGCGCCAATCTGGTAAGAGCCCCGCGCCGGCAGGTATCAGTCCAGTCAAAATCAGCACTTCGTCGCTCTTGCGCAAGCACGTGCGTGCTTACATCTGAAAAAAGTTCACGATCCTATACCGTGAGCCGGTATTCTTGCTAGAATTATCGGTTCTGTTAGGTTCGGTATACATCTCAGGGAGACAGAGACTTTTATGGCCTATGTGATTGCGGAACCGTGCATTGGAACCAAAGACACGGCTTGTGTGGATGCTTGCCCGGTGGATTGCATTCATCCAAAGAAGGATAATCCGGCGTACGCGGAAGAGGAAATGCTGTACATCGATCCGGTGGAGTGCATTGATTGCGGGGCCTGTGTGCCCGTCTGTCCGGTGTCGGCGATTTTTGCACTGGATGACCTGCCGGAGAAGTGGAAAGCTTTTACCGAGCGGAACGCCAAGTATTTTGGCCGCTAGAATCGAGTTCCCCATTTTGGGTCGGCGCGCGTCTTTCCTTTGCAGGCGCGCGCCTTTTCCTTTTTGTAGCGCGGCGAAGCGCGAAAGATCGAGGTGCACGAAGAGCGAAGGCGGCGGAAAAGCGAGCTTAGTTGGAGCACACTATGAAGCAAATCCTCAGCTTTAGCGCGGTCCTAGCGGTCATAGCTCTTTGGATTTGGATAAAGTGGTCACAGGCGAAGAGGCAGGTTAAAGATTTGGGCAACGGCGGAATCCAGACGCTTTTTGATAAAAGTTCAAAGTAGCGCAAGACCTGAGGCAGCGCTGCCTTTCCATCTCTTCACCGCTCCATTACAATCAAAGATTACCTGCTGAGCTTCCATGGCGCTGAAGGAGTCGGAAGCGATTGTTCTGCGGACGTACCCGTTGCGCGAGGCCGATCTGCTGGTCACGCTGTTCACTCGTCTGGAAGGCAAGGTACGGGGAGTGGCGCGCGCGGCCAAGAAGTCCAGGAGGCGATTTGGCGGAGCGCTGGAGCCACTCACTTACGTCCGGGCTCATTACGAGGATCGCGAGCGGCAGGAGTTGGTGCGACTGGATTCCTGCGAAGTGCTGGAGTCGCCGCTGGCGTTTGAAGTGAGTTACCCGCGCGCGGTCGCGTTGGGCCATGTAGCCGAACTGCTCGACGAGTTGCTGCCGGATCGCGAAGCCAATGATGACGTCTTCCGGCTTGCGCTCGCGGTGCTGGCAGGGCTGCGCGGATCGGGCGTGTGGATGCCCATCACGTATTTCGAGTTGTGGATGACCCGGTTGATGGGCTACTTGCCAGAGCTTTCCGAATGCATCGTTTGCGGACGGACGTTGAATCGGGGTAGGGCATTCTTTCATGCGTTGAGCGACGGGTTGATGTGCGCCGACGACAAGAGGCTGGCATCGTCAGAGATTTCTACGGAATCACGGACCTTAGCCTCGCAAATGTTGCGCGCACCGGTCGAGAGTTTTGCGGCGACGCCCGAGCACAAAGCGCAGGGAGCGGATCTGCGCAAGTTTCTGCTGCAGGCTCTACAGCGGCACATGGAGAAGAAATTGGTGACGGCAGCGATGCTGGAGAGAATCGGCTGATAGCTCTTGGCTTCTGGCATCAGCTGGGAAAGGTTGAGCCAAGAGCTAAAGGCTAAAAGCCAAGAGCTTGTTTTGTGAACCAGAGCCACTCTAATCCGTTGACTTTTCAGGAACTCATCCTGCGCCTGCAGACATTCTGGGCGCAAAGGGGATGCGTGTTGCAACAGCCCTACGATGTCGAAGTCGGCGCGGGAACCATGGCGCCCGAAACATTTCTGCGCGTGCTGGGGCCGAGTCCGTACAAAGTGGCGTATGTGCAGCCTTCGCGCCGGCCGGCCGATGGACGATATGGGGAGAATCCGAATCGTCTGTACAAGCACACGCAGTTGCAAGTGATTCTCAAACCGCCGCCGGAGAACGTGCAGGAGTTGTATTTGGAATCACTGGGCGCGATGGGAATTGATCTGCGGCAGCATGATATTAAGTTCGAAGAAGACAATTGGGAAGCGCCAACCCTTAGCGCATGGGGAGTGGGCTGGCAGGTCATGCTGGACGGCCTGGAGATTACTCAATTCACGTATTTCCAGCAGTGCGGTGGAGTGGATCTCGATCCGATTTCAGCGGAGTTGACCTACGGCCTGGAACGCATCGCCGCTTTTCTGCAGGATGTCGATTCGATTTATGACATCGTCTGGGCGCGCGATCCGGTAACAAGGCGAGCGACAACTTATGGCGACGTGCGACTCGCGGATGAACAGCAGTTTTCGGTGTACAACTTCGAGATTGCCGATGTTGAAAAAGCTTGGAAGCATTTTGAGTTATGTGAAGCTGAGTGCAAGTCGCTGCTGGATCAATATGCTGCGCTGAGCAAAGAGAAGATTGCAGGCGACGGGTGGCCGCGGAACAAGAAGCGTTTTCCAGTTCTCGCGGCTTACGATCTTTGCCTGAAATGCTCGCATCTTTTCAATATTCTGGATGCTCGTGGGGCGATTTCAGTCACCGAGCGCGTGGGAGTCATCGCGCGAGTTCGTGCGCTAGCTGTCGGGATTGCGAAAGCGTATGTGGATCAGCAGTGGGGTGAGACGGACACGGACGAAGAGGAACCCGCGGTTAATCGTAGTAAGACAAAGAAAGAGCCCGTGCCGGCGGTTTCGTAACTCTGTTCGGAGTGAAGGTAAGAAATCAATAGTGGTCGTCTGATGCCAGATTTTTTGCTTGAGATCGGTTGCGACGAGATTCCGGCTCGGATGATCGATGCCGCCGCGCTCGACTTGCGTGAGCGCGTACATAAATTACTGGAGCGGGAACGTCTCTCCGCAACAGGAGCAATTTCGAGTCTCGACACTCCTCGTCGTCTGGCGGTTCTCGCATCAGGAATTCCGTCGGCTCAGCCGAATGTAACCGAGCAGGTCACTGGTCCTTCAGCGAACGTCGCTTTCAAGGATGGACAGCCCACTCCGGCTGCGCATGCCTTTGCCAAAAAGGCTGGTGTGGACGTCTCTCAATTGGAGAGGGTGACAACTTCCAAGGGCGAATACCTTGCCGCGAAAATAACAAAGGCGGGACGGCCTGCGGCTCAAGTCCTATCCGAACTGCTTCCCAAAGAGATCAACTCGATTTATTGGCCGAAGAATATGTATTGGCGCAAGCCGAGCGAAAAGTTTGTACGGCCAGTGCGTTGGCTCGTGGCATTGCTCGACAAGGAAGTGATTCCTCTAGAGTTCGATGGCATTCGTGCCGGGAACCAATCGCGAGGGCACAGAACTTTAGCTGAAAGCTCGATTCAGATTCCGAGCGCAGGTTCGGACTATGTTGAAGCGTTGCGCGCGGCAAAAATCCTGGGTCGTGGCGAACGTGAGCAGCAGATTCGCAGGGCACTTGATGCCGATACGCGAACGATTCCCGGCGCACGCTGGCGTGAAGACAAGACTCTTCTGGATACCGTCGTAAACCTGACCGAGTGGCCTTCTGTAGTCCTGGGAAATTTCGAGTGCGAATTTTTGGTGTTGCCTGAAGAAGTCCTGGTCACGGTGATGCGCGATCATCAGAAGTATTTTGCCATCGAAGATGCCGGCGGCAAGCTGCTGCCGCATTTTCTTGCAGTGCTGAACACCGATGGCGACCCTCGTGGAATCATTCGCCATGGGCATGAACGCGTGCTGAGGGCGCGGTTCAACGATGCCCGTTTCTTCTGGCAGACTGATCAGAAACATCCGCTGCGCGAACGCACGACGTGGCTTAAGCAAGTCACGTTTCAAAAGGACCTGGGCAGCTACTACGAAAAGACCAAGCGGGTGCAGCGCTTGTGCAGTTGGCTGTGCGAAATTATCCGCCAGAACGGAGTCGCGGTTCGCCCAGGCATTGTGCACAAGGCGGCGTCGCTGGCGAAAACCGATCTCACGACCGAGTTGGTGAAGGAATTTACGGAATTGCAGGGGATTGTGGGCGGACTTTACGCCGGCGTGCAGGAACTCGACAGTGGCATGCCGGATGCGACCCGTCAGGCGATCGCGCAGGCCGTTTACGATCAATACAAGCCGGAGTCCATGGACGACTCGGTTCCACGGTCAGTCGAGGGCGCCGTTCTGTCTATCGCTGACAAAGCGGACAGCATTGCGGGAATGTTTGCTCTGGGATTGCAGCCGACGGGATCGAAGGATCCGTTTGCATTGCGGCGGCAGGCAAATGGGATCGTGAAGACCATTGCGGAAAAGAAGTTGCCGCTCGGTCTGGGTCAATTGTTCGCGGATGCTCGAGAAATCTATCGCGGATCAGCGGCGGAAGGCAAGTTTTCGGGTGACGTTGATTATGCCGGCGCCGTGCGGACATTTTTTCGCGAGCGTTTGGAGTTCTATCTCCGCGAGACAGTTGGGTTGAAGTACGACGTTGTGAATGCGGTGCTCGCTGCGGGCTCTGACGATGTCGTTGATGCGGTCGCACGGGCGGAAGCGGTGACCGGGGTACGTCCATCTGAGGATTTCGAATCGATTTCGATTGCCTTCAAACGCATCAAGAATATTCTTCGTCAGGCCAGCGAAACCGGAAAGCGGGTGGCTTCCACGGTTGATGCGGAGGTTCTCCAGGATGCAGCAGAAAGGGAGTTGGCATCGCGAATTCCACAAGTGGCCGAAGTGGTTGACGCGCTTCGCGCACAGCGTAACTACGAAGGCGCTCTGGTAGAGATTTCAAAGCTTAGGCCCGCAGTGGACCGGTTCTTCGACCAGGTGATGGTGATGGTTGAAGACGAGCAGATTCGGGCAAACCGGCTCGCTGTATTGCAGGCGCTGTTAGTGAACTTTTCTACCATCGCCGATTTCTCCGAAATCGTGACCGAAGGTAAGGAATCCAAAGAATCTTCGAAACAGTAAAGGACTTTATTTATGGCGACGCAAATTCTCCCAGAAACTGAGATCGCATTAACCAGCAAGAGACCGGCGATTCAATACGTCTATTTTTTTGGCGGCGGCAAAGCGGATGGCAACGGCAAGATGAAAGACGAGCTGGGCGGAAAAGGCGCGGGCCTGGCCGAAATGACCAACGCTGGACTGCCGGTGCCTCCCGGGTTCACGATCCAAACCGAAGCCTGTCGCGAATACATGCGGCACGCAGGCGTGTCGAAAGAAGTTGATCGCGAGATGGAAGCGGCGCTGGCCCATCTCGAACAACTGCAGAGTCAGAAGCTCGGCAAGGGCGAGAATCCACTATTGGTGAGTGTGCGTTCGGGGGCGAAGTTTTCCATGCCGGGGATGATGGATACAATTCTCAATCTCGGGTTGAACGATCAGAGCGTAGAGGCGCTGGCCAAGCGCAGCAACAATCCGCGCTTTGCTTACGATTCCTACCGCCGCCTGATTCAGATGTTCGGCAACGTCGTGCTGGAGATTCCGAAATCGGCCTTCGATGATGTCTTCGACGCCAAGAAGAAACAAAAAAAAGCCAAGCTCGATACCGATCTAGACGCCAAAGCGTTGCAGGAAGTCATCGCAGAATATAAAAAGGTGGTGAAGAAGCGCACCAAGTGCGACTTCCCACAGGACGCGCACGAGCAGCTGGTGATGGCGCGTGACGCGGTGTTCCGCTCGTGGCAGAACGAGCGCGCCAAGACTTATCGCCGCATCAATAACATCGACGACATGCTGGGCACCGCGGTCAACGTGCAGGCCATGGTCTTCGGAAATCTCGGCGACACCAGCGGCACCGGTGTGGGTTTTACGCGTAACCCCGCCACTGGCGCGAAGGAGTTCTATGGAGAGTATTTGATGAACGCGCAGGGCGAAGATGTAGTCTCTGGAGTTCGTACGCCCGTACCGATCCTCGAACTGCAGAGAATCATGCCCGATGTATATAACCAGTTACGTGACATCACGACACGGCTGGAGAAACACTACCGCGACTTGCAGGATTTTGAGTTCACCATCCAGGACGGCAAGCTCTACATGCTGCAAACACGCAATGGCAAGCGCACTGGTCTTGCCGCTGTGCGGGTGGCGATTGAGATGGTGGACGAGGGGTTGATCGATAAAGAAGAAGCGATCTTCCGACTCGATCCCAACCAGGTCGTGGATTTCTTCGTATCGCGATTAGACGAGAAAGACGTCCGACCCGAAGATGTGCTGACAACTACTGGCTTGGCTGCATCCCCGGGAGCGGTGGTTGGCCAAATCGTATTCACTGCGGACGATGCGGTTGCAAAGGCGGGACATGGTGCGGAGAAAAATCCGGTCATTCTGGTTCGTGCAGAAACCACTCCTGAAGACATCCACGGGATGGAAGTCGCGATTGGCATTCTAACTTCTCAGGGTGGTATCACCAGTCACGCAGCTGTCGTCACTCGCGGCATGGGCAAGAGTTGCGTTGCCGGCGCCGGTGAAATCGCCGTCGATGAGAGGGCGCGGGAAATGCGGGCGCGAGGACAAGTTTTCAAGGACGGGGACTGGATTACGATCGACGGCACGACAGGGCGGGTGTTGAGAGGCAAGCGGAAGTTGCTTCCTCCAGATCCGCAGAATATGGCAAAACTTGAGAAGTTCATGAGCTGGGCGGAGCCTTTCCGCAAGATCGGAGTGCGGGCCAACGCGGATATCCCACGCGACGCCAAAAAGGCTCGCGAGTTCGGCGCCGAAGGGATTGGCTTGTGCCGCACCGAGCACATGTTCTTTGCTGAGGATCGCATCCCGCACATGCGGGCAATGATCCTCGCCAATAATGAGAAAGACCGGCGCGTCGCCTTAAAGAAGCTGCTGCCAATGCAACGCTCGGATTTTGCCGGCTTGTTCAAAGCGATGGACGGATTGCCGGTGACCATCCGGCTGCTCGATCCGCCGCTGCACGAGTTCCTGCCCAAGCGCGAGAAGCTCATGGTCGATATCGCGAGCTTGACCAGCGCGAACGCAAAACAGAAAAAAACTCTAGTCGATGAATACCGTGACTACGGCGCGAATGGCGCTGGAGATCTAAAGACAGTCCTTCCAAAACTGCTAGCACGAGTGGAGCAGTTGCATGAGTTCAATCCCATGCTGGGACATCGCGGCTGCCGGCTGGGGATTACGTATCCGGAGATTACTGAAATGCAGTCGCGGGCCATTTTTGAAGCGGCGGTTGCGGTGGAGAAGAATGGCGGGAAGGCCCATGCGGAAGTGATGATTCCGCTTATCGCGACGGTGAAGGAAATGGAGAACCAGGCAGCGATTGTGCGGCGAGTGGCGGAGGAAGTTTTCCGCGAGAAGGGGAAACAGGTGAAATATCACGTCGGTACGATGATCGAGCTACCGCGAGCCTGTCTGGTTGCGGACGAAATTGCTAAGGAAGCGGAGTTCTTCTCGTTCGGCACCAATGATCTCACTCAGACTACGTTCGGATTCTCGCGCGACGACGTGAATAAAGTGTTGCCCACATATCTGGCGGAAGGCATTCTCAAACAGGATCCCTTTGCAGTGATCGATCGCGAAGGCGTAGGAGAGTTGGTGCGCATCGGCATCAAGCTCGGACGCAAGACTCGCCCCAATTTGGAGGTGGGAATTTGCGGCGAGCATGGCGGCGACCCATCGTCGGTTGAGTTCTGTCACCAGGTTGGCATGGACTACGTTGCCTGCTCGCCGTTCCGCGTGCTGACTGCGCGGCTCGCTGCGGCACAAGCGGGAGCCAGCGACAAGCTAAAGGTTGAAGGCGGCAGGACCAAATAAACAGTCGCGGCATCCGCAGTTCGTAATACGGGAGACATTGACCATGGCCAGTACCACGATCGAGGTTGAAACCGCTACCGGTTCCAGGCATCCGAAGCTGAGCCGGTGGGTGGAAGAAGTCGCGCAACTTTGCAAGCCAGATCGGGTGCACTGGTGCGATGGTTCGCCGGAGGAGTATCAGGCGATGCTGCGGCTGATGATTCTCACGGGCACGGCGATTCCTCTTAATCCCGACAAGCGTTCGAATAGCGTGCTGGTGCGGTCGGATCCGGCGGACGTGGCTCGCGTTGAAGATCGAACTTTCATTTGCTCGCGAACCAAGGAAGAAGCTGGTCCGACTAACAACTGGGAAGACCCGTCGGCGATGAAAGCCAAGCTCACTGGGCTTTACGCAGGCTCGATGGCAGGCCGCGCGATGTACGTGATCCCGTACAGCATGGGCGCGATCGGCTCTCCGATGGCCAAGATTGGAGTCGAGATCAGCGATTCGCCGTACGTTGTCGCCAACATGCACATGATGGCGCGGCTGGGCAAACGCGTGCTCGAGGTGCTCGGCGACGACGGTGAATTCGTCCGCGGACTGCATTCCGTCGGCGCTCCGCTCGCTCCGAATCAGCAGGACTCCGCCTGGCCTTGCAACGCCACGCAAAAATACATTTGCCATTTTCCGGAGACGCGCGAGATCTGGTCATACGGTTCGGGCTACGGCGGGAACGCGTTGCTGGGCAAGAAGTGCCACGCGCTGCGCATCGCGTCGGTACAGGCGAGGGACGAAGGCTGGATGGCGGAGCACATGCTGATTCTGAAACTCATCAGCCCGTCGGGACAAGTGAAGTATATGACTGGCGCATTTCCTTCGGCATGCGGCAAAACAAATTTGTCGATGCTGATTCCGACGGTGCCGGGCTGGAAGGTGGAGACAGTCGGGGATGACATCGCGTGGATGAAGTTCGGTGCTGACGGACGGCTGTATGCGATTAATCCGGAAGCGGGATTCTTTGGTGTGGCGCCGGGCACGAGCATGAAGTCGAATGCGAATGCCATGCTGAGTGTGACGAAGAATTCCATTTTCACCAATTGCGCGATGACGCTCGACGGCGACGTGTGGTGGGAAGGGATGACGGAGCAGAAGCCGGCGGAGTTGGTGGATTGGCTGCGACGGCCATGGACGCCGGATTCGGGGCGGAAGGCGGCGCATCCGAATGCGCGGTTTACGGCGGCGGCGAAGCAGTGTCCGGTGATTGCTCCGGAGTGGGAGGATCCGAAGGGCGTGCCGATTGATGCGATTTTGTTCGGCGGACGCCGCGCCGGAATTGTTCCGTTGGTCACGGAAGCGTTCAACTGGCAGCATGGAACTTTTCTAGGCGCGACGGTGAGCAGTTAGACAACGGCGGCGATTACTGGAAGGGTGGGCCAGCTGCGGCGCGATCCCATGGCGATGCTTCCGTTTTGCGGCTACCACATGGGCGACTACTTTGCGCACTGGCTGAAGATCGGAGCGAGTGCGAACGTGTCCAAGCTGCCGAAGATTTACTACGTGAACTGGTTTCGCCAGGACCAGAACCACAAATTTCTGTGGCCCGGATACGGGGAAAACAGCCGCGTGTTGAAGTGGATCTTCGAGCGCTGCGACGGCAAGGCCCGCGCCAAAGACACGCCCATCGGCCGGACTCCCGACGCAGCCGACCTCGACACCAAGGGACTGGACATCAAAGCCGAGCGTGTTAACGAACTGCTCAGCGTCGACGTAGAAGGCTGGCAGGCGGAAGTGCCATTGATCAAAGAACACTTCGCCAAGTTTGGCGACCACTTGCCAAAAGGGTTGCAAGACGAGGTCGCGGGGCTAGAACAACGGCTCAAGTCGGTCAAAAGCTAGGCTTTTCAGACTCCCGCGGCCGCGCCTGTGCTCTATCGAATAAATTTTCGCCGCGCGGGGCTGTTTTTGATATAGTTCCCCACTATCATGGCGCGTGCCCCTGCGAACGCCGCTCACGAAGTGAATCAGCCTGTCCCATCCGTAACTCAATTTCCAACGCAATCCCTCACTCGAAATCAGATTCGTGGCTTCTGGGCGTCGTGGGGTGGGTGGACGCTGGACGGCATGGACTCGGTGGTTTACGCGCTCGTCCTCGTGCCGGCTCTCCGCGAGTTGCTACCCCATTCCGGCATCGCGGCTAACAAAGGCAACGTCGGCTATTACGGATCTTTGTCATTTGCCTTGTTTCTCGTCGGCTGGGGGCTCGCATTTCTATGGGGTCCCGTCGGCGACAGGTTTGGCCGCGTTCGCACGCTGATGCTGACGATTGTGTGGTATTCGGTGTTCACATTCCTGAGCGCCTTCGTCACCAACGTTTGGCAGCTCGCAATTCTGCGCCTGCTTGCCGGCATCGGCATCGGGGGAGAGTGGGCCATGGGCGGCACCTTCGTCGCCGAGGAATGGCCAGAGCATCGCCGGCGCATGGGCGCCGGGTTCATGCACACCGGTTACTACGTCGGATTTTTTCTGGCGGCGCTGGCGAACTACGGCATCGGCAGCCACTATGGATGGCGAGCCATGTTTATCGTGGGAGGATTGCCTGCGCTACTGCTGGCCTGG
>Ga0210383_10004869_pt1 | contig 11871 bp, 6 predicted proteins | sample IncBWC14OmetaG_FD_160072 | JGI IMG/M metagenome (GOLD analysis project Ga0210383, IMG submission 160072) | Forest soil microbial communities from Barre Woods Harvard Forest LTER site, Petersham, Massachusetts, United States - Inc-BW-C-14-O ...
GATCATGGCGTCGAGACCGTTCATCTCCGGCATCTGCAGGTCCATCAGCGTGACATCCGGATGATGCGTACGGAATTGCTGGATCGCTTCGCGCCCATGCGACGCTTCCCCCACTAAACTCATGTCCGCCTGCCCACCCAGGAGCTCAGCCACTCCTTGGCGAAGCACCGGGTGATCGTCCACGGACAAAATCCGAATCGGCCCGGGCTCCGCACTCATGCTTTCTTCTCCTTATCTCTGCCGGAGAACTTCTCAGCAAACCACGAACGGCGAGCACCGTGCGTTGCCTCGTAAGCATTCGCGGCAGGAATGCTCAACTCCACTTCGGTCCCGGAATCGAGTTCACTCCACAGCGTCAGCTTACCTCTCAAAAGTTTGGCCCGTTCGCGCATCCCTCGCAAGCCGTAATGTCCGGGACGCTCGTCTCCGCTCAGATGGGCCTGGTCAATGCCCCTTCCATCATCTCGGACCCGCAACCGGAATAGCTGATGGTCGTATCGGATTTCCACTTCGATCCGTCGTGCCTGCGCGTGCTTGAATGCGTTGCGCAAGGCCTCACCCGCGATCCGGTAGACTTCGTCTCGCAATATCGGATGGAGGGCACACGTCGTGCCTTCCACTTCCACGTGAAACTCGGCGGCATTTGGATTTGATTCACCGACCGCAAGTTCTTGTCCGAGAGTTCTTATTGCACTCGCCAGATCGTTGGCCACGGTCGTAGATGACCGTAACCCCTGAATCGAATCCCGGCTCTCGGTAATCGCTTTCGCGGCCTGATCGATAGCATCATCGAGTTTTTGTTTAGGCGGGCCCGCCGGCAGCAAGTTGGCAACCGTTTGAAACCGCAGCAACAATCCCTGAAAACTTTGCAGCATCGTATCGTGCAATTCCCGCGCAATTCGCGTGCGTTCGGACAACCGTTCTTCAAGCCGCGCGCCCATTTGAGCGCGTATCGCGCGGAGACGCAAACGGTACGCCCCGGTCAAAATAAGAATGAACGCGATGGTGGCGGCCAGGCGAAACCAGACCGTCTCGTAAAAGTACGGTTTCTGGATTACAGGGAAAGAAATGCCGGAGCGATCCCACACGCCAACACTGTTGGCGGCACGAATCCTGAAAGCGTGCGTGCCGACGGGAATGTTGGTGTATATGGCGGTGAGAGATTTGTCGGCTTCCAACCAAACCGGATCGACGTCGTCCATCCGATACTGGAAGCGAATCTTTTCCGGCGATGACAGATCAATGGAATCGAAACGAAGCTCGACGTGATGCGTGCCGGGAGGCAACACAAGTTCACGCCCGGCGGGCTGCTTGGTTCGTCCAACGGTGACATCTTCGATGAAAATAACGGGCTTGGCGGTGTCCACGGACAAGTGCGGCAGGTCCAGCATGGCCAAGCCCTGCACGGTAGCGACCCAGAGCTTGCCGTCGGGCGCGCGGGCCATGTTGGGAATGCCGATGCTGCATTGTGTCGAGGTCATGCCATCGGCTTGGCCAAACCAGGCGTAGTCGGAGGGGTTCTCCGGATCGGCTTGATTTTGTCTGAAACTCGCTGCGGAAAAGCGGAAGATGCCGCTGGCTGCCGAGAACCATAGCTCTCCGCTCGGGGAAGCGGCCATGCTGAGCAGATCGAGGTCGTGATTCACCTCGACCAGTTGATTGCCTTCAATGCGGTCGATCCCCTTTGGTGCGGAGAGTGCGTAAAGATCACCAGACGAGTCTTCTCCAAAACTGATATAGCGGGGATCTAAAATTTGATGGGGTGACGAAACCGAGACAAAGCGGTCTCCAGTCATTCGATTGATCCCGCGGCTAGTTCCTACCCAAATGCCGCCATGACGATCCTGGTAAACAGACACAACACGATTACTGGCCAGTCCGTCTGCTGTCGTGTAGTTATGAAACTGGACGTTGACCATGTGGCTGACACCGTTTTCTGTTGCAATCCACAGCGATCCGTCGCGCGCGATGGTGATGGCTCGCACCACGTTGCTGGCCAGTCCTTGCCGCGTGGTGAACTGGACAAAATGACCATCCGCGAGACGGAAAAGACCACCTCCCCAAGTGCCTACCCAGAGTTCGCCATTCTTCCCTTCAGCCAAGGACCACACACACGAGTTGGCCAAGCCATCCCTTTCATCGTAGGTCTTGAAGCGTTGCCCATCTAAGAGCGAAAGGCCGCCACAGTTATTACCCACCCACAGGGTGCCGTCACGTTTCGACAGCACCGTCATGGGAATATCGTTTGGCAGTCCATCCGCCTTGGAAAATGTGCGGACGGGGCGGTCCCTGAAGCGCAGGAGTCCATTGCCGAACGTGCCGACCCAGAGATTGCCCTCACGATCAGGGTATATGCACCGCGTCTGAATGTTGGCCACCAGGGGCTCCAACTTAGTTCCGGCCACACGAAACACACCTACCACGCTGCCGCCGACCGCGACCCCAGTTAACGACTGCACCCAGACATTGCCCTGAGGATCCTCGTACACTCTATGGACACCTCGTCCTCTGCCTCCATAAGGCTGAAATCGTTCGATGGATCCATTTGCGCGGCGCACGAGACCCTCAGCGGTAGCGAACCAAAGCACGCCGGTGCGATCCTGAAAGACGTGATACAACCGAATGCCAATTGGTGGGCGACCCGCACCCACATCGACACCTAATTGCTCCGACAAGCCCGGATGCGGCACGACGCGCGTTCCGTCGAGCTCGACAAATCCGTTGCTGCTAATGACGAGCAGGTGGCCATCCGCGCCCTCTTCAATTCGGCTGATGTAATCGAGGGGCATCACGGTTTCGAAATGACCGCCGGCAAAGCGGTAGAGCCCGGCCCCGGTGCCGACCCACAAAACACCGTCGCGGGCGCAGTGAAGCCAAGTGATCTCATCGCTCGCGCCCGCTCCAGGGTGATAGAAGACGGATGAGGATCGGTCGAGGTCGAAGCGACCCAGAGCCGACCGCGCGATGCGGATCAGCCCGGCGCTGGTTCCAATCCACAAGTCGCCGTCCGGTCCTTCGGCCAGAGCGCTGACACTTCCTTGTGGAGTCGAGCCAGGACCCCTAAAATAGATCGGGGTGAAATGTCTTCCGTCGAATCGATCTAGCCCGGCGTCCGTGCCGATCCATAAGAATCCGCTTCGTGTTTGAACGATGGTATTCACAACGTTGGAGCTTAGTCCGTCTTCCACGGCGAAGGTGGTTCGGAGGTAGCTGTTTGCGGGCTGATTGGGATCGAGCGCGTGGGCGGGTCTTGGGGCCATAGTCAGGACGATGAACAATCCGACGGTGGCCCTCGATAAGTGAGATCTCTCGAACATAAGGAACCAGCGGACTACTGGAGCGAATCAGCGCCGGCTAAGCCGTGCCTTGAACGCAGCGCCCCAAGAGGCTAGCGCGAATCACTCTTTTGGGGGAGCTAAAACTCAATAATTCCGCGCTTTAAACCGATCATGGCGGCATGGGTTCGGTCGTTGGCGCCCAGTTTGGAGAGGATGTTCCGGACTTGGCCCTTGACGGTGTCTTCCGTGATTGACAACCGAGTCGCAATCTCTTTGTTGGCATTGCCTTCGGCAATCAGATGTAACACACGGATCTCCGTTGGGGTCAGGGCGTCATCGGTGGCGTGCTCGGCCAGCTGGTAGGAAGCCTCCGCGGAAAGCGCCTTTTTCCCGGCATGCACCGCGCGGATGGTTTCCAGAAGTTCCTTGTGCAAGCTATTCTTCAGCAGATAGGCTCGCGCGCCGGCTTTGAGCGCCCGCAGAACCTGCGCGTCGCCGACATAAGTGGTGAGAACGATGATGCGCGCCTCGGGAAATTCTCCGCGAATCGCGATCATGGCGTCGAGACCGTTCATCTCCGGCATCTGCAGGTCCATCAGCGTGACATCCGGATGATGCGTACGGAATTGCTGGATCGCTTCGCGCCCATGCGACGCTTCGGCGACTAAACGCATGTCCGAATGAACCGCAACGAGCCCCGCAATCCCTTGGCGAACGACCGGATGATCGTCAACCGCCAGAATCCGAATCGGTCCGGCCTCCGCGTTCATAACTTCCTTTCCGTGTCTTTCTCCATCAATTTCCCCGCGATCTTCTCCGCCAACCACGACCGCCTGCGGCCATCAGGCGTCGTGTAAGCATTCGCGGCAGGAATGCTCAACTCCACTTCAGTGCCGGAATCGAGTTCACTCCACACCGTCAACTTACCGCCCAAAAGCTTGGCGCGCTCGCGCATCCCGCGCATGCCGTAGTGTCCGGGGCGCTCATCGTCATTCAGAAGCTTCGAGTCAATCCCCTTACCATCGTCCCGCACCCGCAGCCCAAACTGCCGATCGTCATACCGCATCTCCACTTCGATGCGCCGCGCCTGTGCGTGCCGGAACGCATTGCGCAGTGCCTCCCCTGCAATCCGGTAGACTTCGTCTCGCAAAATCGGATGGAGGTCCCGCGGCGTTCCTTCCACCACTACGTGAAACTCGGCTGCATTCGGGTTCGTTTCGACGCCGGCGAGTTCTTCTGCCAGAGTGTTTATCGCCAACGCGAGGTCGTGGGTCACCTCCGTCGATGAACGCAACCCCTGCACCGCATCCCGCCCCTCGGTAATCGCTTGCGCGGCCTGCTCGATGGCGCTATCAAGTGTTTGTTTCGCTTCGGCCGGGCGTGTCGGGAACAGTTCAGATGCCGTCTGAAACCGCAGCAACAGTCCATGAAAACTTTGCAGCAGCGTATCGTGTAAATCCCGCGCAATCCGCGTCCGCTCGTTCACCCGCTCTTCCAGGCGCAAATTGAATTCCCGCGACAACTGCCGCAGCCGTAGTTGATAGGCGGCGGCGAGCATTCCCAGGAAAGCGACGATGCACGACAAACGGAACCAATAAGTTTGATAGTAGGCCGGGGCGACGTTCAAAGCGATCGCCGTTTCTGGCCCGTTCCAAAGCCCCTCGCTGTTGCTGGCGACTAGCCGGAATCGATAGGAGCCGGGCCCAAGGTTGGTGTAAACAGCTTCTCGCGCTGCAACCGGCTGGCTCCAGCTATTGTCGAAACTTTCGAGAAAGTATCGAAACTGAATCCGCCCGGGCATCGCCAGGCTCAGACCCGTGTACTCAAACGTGATTCGCCTGGGAGATGGAGGAATTCGAATGGGGGCGGCGAGGTTTGCGGTGTTGTTATCGGCAGTGATCGCCTCGATGTGAGGCAGCGCGGGAAGTGAATAGTCCATGATCTGGGATGGATTAACAACCGACAACCCGCTCCTGAGTGAAAACCAAATCCTGCCAGCTGAATCCGAGACCACCGATGGGCTCCGCTTCACTCCTTCCGTGCTCTCTAGACCATCGGCCTGGTCGTACTCGCGAACATCGACTGCCTTCACAACACCGCTTAGCAATTTGTCGCGCGGAACGCGCAAAACATGATCTGAGGTCGCGATCCAAAACCTTCCGCTCTTGTCCTCCGCCATTCCGACTATTTGTTCGCGCAAAACGTCGGGCGATTCATGAGGAACTTGAAAGCGGTTAGAGGCAAAAAAGGCTAGACCAGCAGACGTTCCACTCCAGAGGGTTCCGGATGAATCCTCGAAAAGGCAGTTCACCTCTGGCGAAGGCAAACCCTCTGCCGTTGTATAGGTTCTCCATTGGCCGTTCGAAAAAGAACTCAGCCCGCTAGGCGTGGCAAACCACATTGCACCATCGTGCGTTTCGAGGATGGACGAGACGCTATTCGAAGCGAGGCCGTTGGTCGTCGTGTAAGTGGTGAAGTGCCCGTCTTTGAATTTGCTGACGCCGCCGTTTAGTGTGCCAGCCCACGCAGAGCCATCGCCGCTCTCATAAACAGCATAGACACTGTTTTGGGCCAGTCCGTTTGCCACTGTATAACTCTGGCTCGCTATCCCACCGTTGCGAAATCGTACACGGGTCAGTCCGCCGCGTTGACGTCCGACCCACACCACATCTGCCCGCCCACTAATGGAATAGACAACCTCATTTGGTGGTATCGATGTGACAGGTTGAACTCGTCCATTCTGGAAAACGTACAGCCCACCTTGAGCCGGAGCCATCCACGTGCGGCCCTCCGGGTCGACATAGACAGGGCCATTGTGTTCGAAACGACGATCGCTAACAGATGAATAAGTTACGAACGCACTGTCCCGAATGCGGCCTAGCCCTCGCGCACCTCCGATCCAGAGATTCCCTTCGCGGTCCTCGAACAGGGCGTTAATCCCGCCGTCTCCCCGAAGCTCATTCTCTTCGGAGAACGAAATGCCCTTCGCGTTGATGCGCAGTAGCCCGCGCGTCGTACCCACCCAGATATTCGAGTCACGATCGCGCAGGAGGCTCAAAACCTGGACATGGCTGAGGAACGACGGCAACTCGATCCGACGAAAGTCTTTGCCAGTTCCGCGATACAGGCCTGTGTCGGTGCCTACCCACAACTCGTCACTACCGATCGCCAGCAGACAATTGATCTTTCGGTCGGGCAAACCTGCGTTGACATAGGCAACTCGTCCGCTCGTAAGAAGAAAAAGGCCATCGCCGAGCGTGCCCATCCAAATCTTGCCGTCGGCTGTTTCTGCTAGAGAGATAACTGGGGGTGAAGCGGGTCCCAATTTCTGAGCGTGGTTTTCCATGAAACGGAATGTGCCCTGCTCCATGTCCGAAACCAGTACTCCGTCGCGGTTATCTTTTGACACAGCGGTGATTGCGACTGGACCGTATCTCACGCTCTCAAACTTGCCATCTTTTTGGCGCACGAGATAGGCACCCTGTGGACGGACCCACAGTTTTCCGCCAGCATCCGTAAGCAGTTGCAATACGGGAACATTCGAAGCGGTGGCGATGGATGCGAGAGAGACAGGTCTGAAATTAAAGCCGTCGAAACGTAGCAGGCCTTTGTCCGTTCCAATCCAGAGGTATCCTTCTGCGGTTTGCGTGATGCCGTTGACCCCGCCGCCGGGAAATCTGGTTTCGGTGGTCCATTGTTCGCGGACGTATTGCGAAGGCAGACGATTAGGATCGAGTGCAAGTGCATCGGTGACAAGGCCCGCTAGTACGATTCCAATTTTAATCCATCGAGTTTGCTTCAACCGGCAAATCACGGGAGGTACTCGAATTTGTCGATTATGACCTCATTTTCGGTTTTCAGGGGAATGTGGCCTTGATGAAATACATACAAAGCGATGCGCACCGATTCGCCACCCGGGGAAGGCACACCGGAGTTAAACACGTGCTGGTTAATGACACGGCCACCTCCTGCATCCCCCGATCCTGCAACCGTGGAGAACGTTACTTTCCCCGGTTCCCACCGAAACGAATGGGTGTAGAGACCAGGCGGTACCCGAAAGGGAAAATAGTTAGCTGGAACGTAGTAAGGCTGGACGACATAGTTTACATTGGTATTATCAAGGTATCCCCAACGACTCAGCTCAATGTCCAGCTCGCGTCGGTTGTTCTCTGTGCCAACGCCGTCCCAAGTGACTAGCGATAGAACAGCGGAAGGTTCGAGATGAGAAATATCGCGCACCTGGAACTTGTATGTTCCGTATCCCAGGCTGCGCGTAAGCTTCATCTCCGCCGCAGTCCACTTTTCCGGGCTTCCCGAAATGCGAAGATGCAGTGCACCTCTTTCGTCCGTCCAAACGTTCGCCGGATCGAAAAAGTTTCTTGACCCAGCGCGGAAAATTGGCCCGGTGCTCGTTGTCCACTCGTAACCGCTAAAGTTCAGTATCTTGGGCGACGGGTGTACCGGTGCGGAACCTTCACCGTTAACGACCGCCAGCGCCACCACGCCGTTTCCGACGGTCGGTAACGATTCAGTTTGTGCAGGCGGATTGTAGCTTGGATCAACCAACAGAGCGGCATATTGTATTCCCAAGTGGACTGAAGCTTTCCACCGGCCGTCAGCTTCGATATTCGTAAATGGCTGACCTGATTGCCGGCACACGCCCCATCGTCCATCTGTCTTTGCGTACAACACTATCCGCTGCGCGGGTCGAGCTCCTGTGGCTAGGCCTTCGATTGTGTCTTTCTTGTAGTCATAATCTTCGATTATGTCTGCTTTGTAGTTGCTCTCCTGAGCGGCGGGGACCTTGCTGAAAGCAACCGTTGGAGCTGAATTCTTTGGTGAAGAATGGCATCCGGCCCCCGCAAAGTTGACACCCAAAGTGCCTAAGATAAGGATAAGCGTCCGTGCGAACTTCTTCGGCCTCGGCGCGGCGCTTACCGAGCGCCCTGCGGTGCTTCGGGGGTACCTTCTTCCAAGCATGTAAGACACCAGCATTTTAACGCTGAGGATATAGCAAGTCTGTTCTGCGAACAAACCCAAGCTCGTTCACGTGAACGATTCTGAGTTTTTCATAGCTTTTCAGAGTTACCTGAAGGACTTCCCCAAAGCGTACCCCCGAAAATACGGCCCAGCGAGGTGCAGATCCACCTCAAAAGAGGCCGTTCAGCAAGGGGCTCGGATTTATGGCGACACAAACGGTGGCTTTCCCGGATGATCATCAGGCTGCAGGAAACCTCGATTTAGTTCGCCAGAGTTTCGCCACGCATGCCAGCGCAGAGCTACTGCAACAACGCGCCAAGCTCCAGATAAACAGTTCGCCGAGTGAATCCGTCCACAATTGTGTCCATGACTCCGAAAGGATCATGGACATTCGCGCCGCCATGAACGTGGTCCTGGAGTTCATCCGGACCACCAAACTCGGGGATGGACTCCCGATCTCGGATGGGCTCGAACATCTTGAAAAAAGGGCAGCCTTGAAATCCGCCGTTGAGGAATTAGAGCTCTTAAGGGAACAGCTCGAGAGGGAGAACCTGGTCCCACCAGATGACGTGGATCGGGCCTCCATGTTTGAAGAGATCATTGGGACCTCTCCTGCCTTGAAAGCTGTTCTCTCGCGTGTCACCAAAGTCGCGCCAGGCGATTCTACGGTCCTTATCGCCGGCGAAACGGGAACAGGCAAAGAGCTTGTTGCACGAGCGATTCACCGGAAATCGCCTCGCGCCTCCCGCGCGTTCATCAGTGTGAACTGTGCCACATTTGCGCCAGCATTGATTTCCTCGGAATTGTTTGGCCATGAAAAGGGGGCTTTCACGGGAGCCACCCAACGTCGAGTCGGCCGGTTCGAGCTGGCCGATGGCGGAACGATTTTCCTGGACGAAGTGGGCGACTTGCCTCCTGACACGCAAGTTGCTTTGTTGAGAATCCTTCAAGAAAGGGAATTCGAGCGCGTCGGCGGATCCCAGTCCATCAAAGTCGACGTTCGTGTCATCGCCGCGACAAATTGGGATCTGAACGCAGCCGTCGCTAACGGTTCCTTCCGTAGTGATTTGTTCTACCGCCTGCAGGTTTTCCCGATCGAAATTCCTCCCCTTCGAGATCGAAGAGACGACATTCCTTTGCTAGTGGAGTACTTCGTCGATCGCTACGCGCGCAAGTCGGGTAAGACCATAAGGGACGTGGACAAAAAGACGATCCGACTGCTCCAATCGTATCGTTGGCCTGGGAACATCCGTGAGTTACAGAACATTATCGAACGTTCCGTGATCCTTTGTGAATCCGACGTTTTTTCTATTGACGAAAGTTGGTTGCATCTGCCGCTTCCCGCAACAGAATCGAAGCGCCACCTTGAGCTTCCCCGAAGACTCGAAGCGCAAGAGAAGAGCATGATTGAGGAGGCTCTGAAGGCAAGCTGTGGGCGTGTGTTTGGACCCACCGGGGCCGCGGCAAAGTTGGGCGTTCCCCGATCAACGCTGGAATCTAAGATTAAGGCGCTGAAAATCGACAAGAATCGCTTCAGGATGGATCCAGAAAGTTGAAGCCCTTCGCGCGTCCTGCGCGTTGTGCGCACTAAGAAACCGCTGGTGACTCATCTAGTTGTATATTTCACGTGCGACTTGTCTTTGTGCGAAGGAGTCACCTCGATTTCAGATTTTAATACCGGCACAAGGTAACTGGCGAAACCGATGCCGACGAGAATCGTTCCGAACGATTTTTCCGGCGTAAAGGTCCGAACCACCGATTTCCCGTACTGGAGTTTGTAGATGGTTGTGTCATAGCGGCGCGCAAAAAGCTGCAGCATCGCTTCCCGTAAATTAGTCTCAGCTTCTTCTATCGATACGTTGCCGGCATACTCGCACGCAAAGCCGCCCAGGTAGGAATCGTTTGAATTGCGGTAGACCTTGGCCAGAAGTAGGCCAGCAGTGATTCGTGTTCCTGGTTTATTAGTATGCTGAACAGCGATGATTCCCTCGAGCACCGACCCATGGTGAATGTAAGGTAGCTGTGGGAGTTCGACTGTTTCAGGTGACAACACCGAGGTGTAAAGCATCACGTTGTAATTCTCAATGCCCGCCATGTTCAGGGCTGCGTCATAGGATCCGGTTTCGATTCCGACATCGCTCTCTCCCCAGCCAATTACCCAGAAATATTCCCTCGGAATCCGGCATCCAATTTCGCTGTAGCGAGCAGGAAGATGGTTTGACATTTTGAGATTGCCGGGCAGCTTAATGCCGTTTCGGTTGTGCGTCAAATGGAGGTGTAGATATGCCAGCCCGAAAACCCGAGTCGTGTTAGTTGAATCGGGTGCATGAAACGCGACGCTGGCCATCAAGATGCCTTGCGCCTGCGGGACGACGCCTACTTGAGTAACTCTCTGGCATATTTGGCAGGAACTGCAAGATTCGAACCACCAAAATCCCGGAGTACCGCGAAATTAATGCCGATGACTTTTCCGTTCCGGCTGAAAAGCGGTCCGCCCGAACCGCCGGAGGTGGTGGCGGCGTCGTAGACGATCTTGTCCTCAAGCACATCGCCGATGTGGCCCTGCGTGGTGGTAGGGCGAATCAGACGCTGGGACGCGATCTGCGACATGATGTAGGTGACGTCATGAGTGTCGGCAATCTCCTGAACGACATCGGTACCTGCCCTGGCCAGAATGCCGTCAATTCCCGTTGGGTAGCCAATGAGCACTACGGGGTCTCCGGTAACTGCGCCTTCGTTGCGATCGTCGAACTCAAGAACTGCGGAGTTCGGCGGAACTGCAGATTCAAGCTGGAGGGTAGCGACGTCCGCCCGCGAAGAAATCCGATCGAGTTTGGCGCGCAGACCTTCCACGGTCCCGGGGAAATAGACCTCGTAGGACAAAACGTAAGCGCTGACGCCGTGATTGAGAAGTTGCCTCAGTTCCTCGTTTTTCCACCAAGGTTCAACGACGTGATGATTGGTGATGATTTTTCCGTCGCGCCTCACGAGAAAGCCGGTGCCGAAGAAATCAATCCGGAGATGAGGTCCCGCGCCATCATCGTCGAGCTCCGCCATGCCGTTGTCGTCGACAACCGGCTTACCTGCCGCATCGACGGCGATCTGGAGGGGACGGCCCGATTGCTGGTCGAGAAATTCGACGACCACATGTAACAAGCAGACACTGGAACTGTACTGGTGGACGACAGTTTCCGCGATCTTGCTTTCGCCTTCAAGAAGTCTGAGGCGATTCTCCGTATCTCCCAGTTGGCGCTTCAGGGAATCGACGTCGGAGCCGCCGGCAGCGACACGCTTGCCGAGATCTGCGGACTGCGCCCTCAGGGAGTCGCGCGTGGGAGACGCCGAGGGTGACGGTGCCTCTAACGCCCCGCGCGCGAACTCCGCGCGGCGCAGGAGTTCGCTCTGCTGACCGAGACCGCTGGTAAGGCGCACAATATCCGCGCGCAGCTGGCGGGTTTCCTTCCGGGTGCCGTGGCTCGAAAGATAGACCGCCACAAACGCCGCAACCGTACTAAGCACGAAAATCGCGGGAAGGAGCCAGAAGCGGCGTTTAGCAAGCAGGCCGCGCAGCGATTCGACGGCGACGTCCGCCAGTTGTTTCTGCAGCACGGCG
>Ga0210383_10004870_pt1 | contig 11866 bp, 13 predicted proteins | sample IncBWC14OmetaG_FD_160072 | JGI IMG/M metagenome (GOLD analysis project Ga0210383, IMG submission 160072) | Forest soil microbial communities from Barre Woods Harvard Forest LTER site, Petersham, Massachusetts, United States - Inc-BW-C-14-O ...
GCTGCCCGGCTTCACCGGATGAGTCGCATCCGTTCCTTGCCCGGCCGCCCAGGTCAGGACATCGAACATCGGCGGCGTGGAATTCTCGATGAAGGCGATCTTTGTCCCATCCAGCGAAAGCGTCGGCGAAAGATAAGAAGCCGCCGTGCCCACTTCGTACGACCACATAAACGTCGGCTGTTTATAGTCCGTGGTCGGCGGCGTCTGCGGCCCATTCGGACAGGAAGACGAAGCTGTACCGGTATAAAGGTTGTTGAACGCCACGATGTTGGCCTGCGTAGCGCTCGGCGTCGCGCCAATCGTGTACACCACGAAATCGTTTGTGCAGCTATAAGTGCCGGTAGTGTTAAAGCTGTACTTTGCCGGACTCTCGCCGATCGGCATTCCTCCGGTTGGCCCTAGCGACACCGCCCAATCGATCCTGGCTTGTCTTCCCAACTGCACCGGGCGCGGACGCTCATTCGGCCCTCGTGCGCGATATCTCTGGGAAAGGTAAGAACTGCGCTGACTCCAGTTAATCCAGCTTCGAGGGTCGCGCATGGCAACGGCAGCGACCTCCGCAGAAGCCCCGTTCGTGAACAGCACATGCCGCGTGCTCCAATCGAGCGGCACGCCGACGTGGCCCTCCTTGGACGCCTGCGCCTGCAATGGCTTCGACACCAGAAGCACAATCACATAAACCAAGATAAGAACGAACCCAATGCGACGCGTTTTTTGCACAACACTTCTCTCCACCATACGAATTCATGCGGCCGCGCCCACGCCTCGGTTGCCCAAGGCAAGACGCATCGTTCCATTCTTATCTTCGCCGACAATGTCGGAATTAGAAGCCTTACTTCGGTAACTCAATCCGTTCCGCCCGAATCCCAAATGGTGACCAAAGTGCCCGAAAACCGGCCCGGAATAGCCAACCCAAGCACCGGCGAAAAACTCTTCCAGACATTAGATCCGGTAAGGGCGCGAGTTCATTCGTGCCACAAAGCGGAAATCGCGTGAGGGTTTCCGTCGCGGCAGAACAAATCCGATTTTGGGTGGGAGCAGGGCTTTCAGTGCTGCAATAACTGCCGTTGAATGAAAAAGGGAACCCGCGGAGACTATAGCGAAACTGCAGCCTGGATTTGAATCAACGGAGCGCCAGACCCAGTTCGCGCCCGTAGCAGCATGTTCGCTGACGCGATCCCGGTCCGCTGAAATGACTTCTCGCAGTCGGCCGTGGATGGCCCACGCATATTGCCTTCCATGTATGCCAAACCGGGACAGCGCGTACACGTCCCCACATGCGCGCAGGTCGAGCAAGTAGGAAGGTCCCGCGCGCGGATCGAACGGACCTCCTCCAGTTGCGGAGAGCGGCGCCAGATGTCGATGAACTTTTGCTGCCGAAGATTGCCACTGGGAAGAGGGAACTGCACGCAAGGGAAGACGTCGCCATAAGGAGTAATGTAGCAGGCAGTGTGCCCGGCGCTGCACGGGAAACCGTCCATAATGTCTTCGCCCGGCGCAGGCGGCGGAGCGCAGAACTCTTCGACATTGCCGACGAGTTCCTGGCTGTGAAACACCTGCTTAAGCTCAGACCCGGGGATACGCAAAGCGAGGACTGAAGTGTCTCCGTCCATCTTTGGCGTGATAGTCGGATCGAGCGTATAGGAAACTCCCAACTCTTTCGCCAGCGCCATCACTCCGGAGTTGTCGAAAAGATTTCCGGCCATAAGCACGTTGGCAATCACAACCTTGAGACCTTGCGACTTGAGAAAGCGGATAGCTTCGATCGTTCGCTTCAAGGATCCGGGGAGTTTCGTGATCGCGTCGTGTACTTCAGGACGATGCGAGTAGACGCTGATCTGCACTTGCTCCACGCCCAATTCGCGAATGCGTCTGGCCTCGGCTTCTCGAATCATGACGCCGTTGGTCTTGACTTTGACGTTGAACAGCAAGTGGCGAGCATGTTCGACGATTTCGAAGAAGTCGCGACGCATGAGAACTTCGCCGCCGCTAAGCGTAAGGAAGAAGACTCCAGCCACGGAGAGCTGGTTCAGAACATCTTCGATCTCCGCCGTCGTCATCTCACCATGATCGTCGTGATCGAGATAGCAGTGAACGCAGCGCTCATTGCACCGATAAGTAATGTCGAGGTGCACGCTGATCGGAATGCCGAGCCCCAGCGCCTTCTGGTTCATCTCCGCCAGAAGACTCAAGCTGCCTCCGGCGAAAAAGAACTGATGGGCTGCTCCGATACAAGCAGAATGCCGTGCCGGGAGAGATCGTCGACGAACTGCTCAACATCCCGCCCCGCCTGGTCGGGGTCGATATCGAACTCCGGGCAAATCTTGCTGGCCACGATATCCGATAACGGCGTGCGTCCGTCCGCCGCCTGCCATATCACGGTAGCGACTTCGTTGAGGGTGAAGAAAGTCGAATCCACCGCTGACATGATCATCATTTCGCCGCCGATGAGGCGAGCAGCGATCGCGGAACTCCGCGCAATGTACTTCTCAGCGATGACTTTTCTCCGGTGCCGGGCGCGAACCTCGCCCACACGAGCCTAGCCTATCATTTCCCAGACGCGCTCATCAGGAACAAATATCAGCCGGCGCACAGGTACCCGTTCTACAAACTCGCACGCCGACCGGAACACCCGATTCACCAAATCAGGGTCTTCGGCGAAAAACAGGATGTTCCGCAACAACAGCCGCACAGCCTCCGACGTGGGAACAGATTCGATCCGGTTCTCCGGACCTTTCTCCAGCAAGAAAAGCGTACTCAGCGGAGCTGACTTATTCTCGCCCGCTCTCGCCAACTCCCCGGCGAAGGGCGTGCCACAGGCACGGTAAGCATCGCCGTCCCGTCGCACATAGGAGATCTCGTCAGTGAGCAACGTGCAATCGGATGGCGCCAGCCGGGAAATCGTTGTCTTGCCCGCTCCCGAGACGCCCGCGAATAAGAATGCGCGGCCGCCGCGAATCGCGCTAGCGGCATGAACGAGGAATCCCCCTTGCTTGGCCAGGATCAGGGTATGAACAATCCGCAATACCGAATCGATCGCATACGGGTTAGGGGACTGCTGAATGTAACCGCGATCGGCGGTCAAATCCCATTCGGCGTAGAAGTCGCCGCGCTGTAGCAGCCACCTGTTCCCTTGCAGCTTGACCGTTACATCTTCGTCGGCGTGGGCGGATTCTGCGGGTTCGAGCAGATCGATATCAAACTCGTATTGCGGATCAGAAGAAGACTGAGTGAATCCTGCATAACGATTATCGAGCACTTGGAGAAAGCCGGGATCGTGAGTGTGTAAGGCGATTGCCATTCCGCCGATCTCGATAACAACTGGCGGGCTCATCGCGGTTCTGGTAACGCCTGGATCTTGCCTGTATCTTGCCCTCGCCAGTCGGGGTGAGAACGCCTCCACGACAGCCGGCGGGATGGTGGCGCTACGAAAGAATGCAAACGCAGAGCGGTGTTGCGCACTGAGTCCCTGCGGCACATGCATGCGAGCAAGCGATTGAACAGCGATCGTCGCGGCTTAGGCACTACGTTACCGGACTTTCGGTGGATAAGGGAAACCTTGCCCAGCACTTGAACCAGCGCGACAGGAGCATCCTCCTGGGGTAGGGAATCGCCTCGGGTTATTAAGGTTGAATTGCGTTTCTGAATCAAACGATGAATGAAGAACCGTCCATCCCGCGCTACCAGAACGATGTCGCCGAGAACGATCTCTTCGCCAGACTTGGGCTCAATGCTGAGAACATCGCCCGGCCAGATCGACGGAAGCATACTGGTTCCAAGCGCCTGCAGGCGGATGGTGCGGCCCGAGCTGAGAACTTCGGCCGCAAGATCGAGCTTATAACCCTCGCGACTCTCGGTCATGACGGTCATGGGAAGTTAAGAAGTCTTTCGATTGAAGCGGCACTGAAATTCGGTCGGGCTGACCTTGCCGCAGGATAAAGCCATAGTCTCGAAAACCCGCTCGTAGCGGAATTCCGGTTTCTGGTACGGCCTTTTCCCCGCACGAGGTTTATCCGGTTCACTGCTTTTATCTGTCTTCGCGTCTTCTTGCATAAGAGTCCGCGTCCTCGACCGGCTGTTGGGGGCAGCTGGCACGATCGCCAGAGGAATATGTTTGTCCTCAGTTTACAACAGGAATAAACGAAGTGGAGGTTAGGATTGTTGTTCCTGACTCGATGGCGTGGTCTTGAACCTATCTACTTTGCAGCCGCTTGCTTCGGCAGAAGAGTCACACGCGCGGTAACTTTCTGTTCTTTCTCCATGCCACCGATAATGACCAGACCCTCGTGCGTTACCAGCAATCCACGATGATCCATGGTCGGATCGGGAGTGTTCTCGTTGATGGTCTCCCATTTTCCGGTGTGCAGGTTGAAATCAAAGGTGACGGGAGAAGGCTCAGAGGGTTTGCCATCGTAGCCTATGCCGGTGAAGTCGTACGGATTATCGGTACCACCGGAAAAATAGATCTTCTGATCTTTCTCGGAATCACCAGCAGCGATGCGGTAGCGCGCTCCGCCCGGGTGATTGGGCAGTTTGGTCCATTGAATCCTGGTTGGATCGTGATGGTCGATCTTGCCCATCCAGCATTCATCGGAAGCGATATACCTCGGGCTGTTGCCGGAGGGGTTCTGGCGCGCTCCATCCACATAAACGATGGTCCCGTCGACCAGCGCGCCCGCATGTCCGAAAACCGGGGCTCCCGGAATCGGCGTGGCTCGCGACCATCTATCTTTGTCCGCGTCGTAGACTTGAACGTCATTGACGGGGCCGCGGTTGGCGCGTCCGCTCACCAGGTAGACATAGCGATCACGATACACGCCAACCACCGAGTCACCCACTGGAAGCGGAATATCCGCACCACGCAACCATCGGTCGCTCGGGGGCTGATACATGCCAACGTCGGGAACAGCCATTCCGTTGTGCGAATCCATTACGTAACCGCCGAACAAGAAAACCTGGTCGTGGACAGCGGCGGCAGCCGCTCCGATCCGGCCCGCGGTTCCAGGAACCGTATGGATGGCGGACCACTTACCGTCTCTCGCATCGAGCGAAAAGGCGGTGCTAGTGATAGAGTCCGGAGTTTTCTTGGCGCCGATTCCCATGAAAGAAAACAGCATCAGCTGTCCATGGACCTTGAGCATGGCGACGGCGTTGTTGGAGACGGGGTCGGGCAGGGGATCAACCCCGGAGTCGGCAGCTGCGGACAGGAACCCGCCAAAAAAAAGCAGCCAGCAAAGCGCAAAAAGCTTCTTCATGTCTTCCTAATGGTATTTAGTGTGTACTACGAAAATAACATGCGGCTCGAATATTGTCAGATGCGCGTTTCTGCGGGCGTGTTGTTCCCGGCCTTCGCGTTCCGACAATGGCAAGGGCTGAAGGTTGGCCGTAAGGTTAAAATGCCAACGTGAAACTGGCTCGCGACAGCCGATACTTTCCTTGGTTAGTGCTGGCCAGTTCGCTTCTGATCTGTTTTGGCCTGTGGCGCTGGGCGGAAGATTTTGCTGCGCCAGTGTACACGGCGCATGCCCTGTCGGTGAAGCGGCCAATCGGGAACAATTCTGACCTTTATTCGTGGTGGCTGGGTGCTCGCGAACTATTGCTGAACCGGCGAAATCCCTACAGTACCGAAGTGACCCGTGAGATACAGACCGGCTACTACGGAAGGCCGCTGGACCCGGCGAAGCCCGCGGATCCAATAGATCAGGTTGCTTTCGCCTATCCGCTCTATGCCGTCTTCCTTTTAGCGCCTACCGTGACCCTGCCTTTTCAGCTAGTGATGGTGATGTTCCAATGGCTTTTGCTAGGTGCCATAGCGTGCAGTGTTCCTCTATGGATGTATGCTATCGGATTTCGTCCCCGCCGCCCGCTTATTGTCTCAGGAATGGTGCTCGCCGTGAGCAGTTTCCCGGCTGTGCAGGAGTTTCATATGCAGAACCTGACCGCCCTCGTGGCTCTGCTGCTGGCGGCCGCAGCCGCCTCGACAACCAGAGGCTGGCTAGCTCTGAGTGGGTTTTTATTGGCGCTCTCCACCATAAAGCCTCAGCTCTCGGGATTTCTAATCTTGTGGCTCCTGGTCTGGGCGATAGGGCTCTGGAAGGAACGTAAAGCCCTTGTCTGGAGCTTCATTGCGACAATGGTGATTCTGCTGGCCGCCAGCGAAGCGGTTTGCCCGGGCTGGATCGGCGAGTTTATCAGGGCTGCTATTGCCTACCAAACCTACGCCGCCGACCCGTCGATCATGCGGGCATTGCTGCCGTCATTTATCGCAAGCGTTCTTTCGGCTGTCTTGCTCGGCTGTTTCGTTACCCTCTGTTTTCGCTGGAGAAAGGCGGCCGCCGGTTCGGAGGATTTCGGCTGGGCCCTGGCCTGGGTGAGCGGTGTGACCCTCGTACTTATTCCCAAACTTGCCGCTTACAACCAGCTCTTTATGATTCCAGCCCTGCTGGTCTTGCTGGCTCGGCGCGAAACCATCTGGAAGACCGGCCTGGTCCCGCGAGCTATGGTGAAAGCTGCATTTGGATGCCAGCTATGGCAATGGGTTGTGGCTACCCTACTTTCCATTTGCTCGCTTCTGGTTCCGGTGGCAAGGCTTCGGTCCGCGGCTGAACTGCCCATGTACACGTCGCTGGCTTCGTGGCCGATCACGCTGCTGGCGGTGGTGTTGGTTACGTTTTATCTGCCTGGTCTACGAATCCCTGCCGGACAGCATGAATGAAATCGGTGTAGGCGGGAGTGAACCCCGCGGCACGCATATCCGCCGCGATCTGTCCGCGATGATAGACCGAATGCATGATTACGTGCAGCAGGACATCCTGCTTCTGGCTGCTGAAACTTTCGCCTTTGGTGTTCTTGTACATCAGCGACCGGGTAAGACCAGCTTCGCCAATCCTATTCAGATAGTCTTTCCAGAGCTCCGGCAGTTGATCGATTTCCAGCTTGCATTGCTCGAGCGTCAAGATCGGCCAAACCGGCGCGGTTTGCTTCTGGACCAGCAACCGTTCCAGCCACAATCGTTCCGCCGAAACGATGTGCCCCAGCAACTGGATGGAGCGCGCCGGCGGAGAAGCCACCGCGTGCAGCGACGCCAGAACCTCACGATTCGCCCAATCGTCGTAGGAAAATAGGTTTCCGATATGTTCGAGCATGTTCACGGGATCGCTCCGCCAGACGAAGCTTCGCCTCCATCCTACTCGAGAATGATCATCGTCGCCGACGCCACGGTCTGCTCAGTCGACGCTGTACTGAACCGTCACGTTGATCGATGCGCCATTACATCCCGTCTCGCCAGGAATTAGGACCAAGCGAAGGTTCGAGCTTCCTGTGAAGCTCACCGAGATGGGTCCACTGTCGGCGTTAACGGCCGTCGGATAATGACCCGTCCACCGCGCATTAGGTATTGGGAGATCGTAGTTGGTTGCTCCATCGGTGACTCTGATCTTGGGCAGCGGATGGCACTTGTCTTTCGTGTTGTCTATGTATGATCCCTGCGCTGCTTGCAGCTGTATGCGAGTGACGGTGACCGGTACGCCAGGGGTGAACCTGCTAAAAGTTCCACCCCCCGAATAAGCCGGCAGATAGTTTCCCATGACATCAATATAGCCAGTCCACAACAACGGGCCCGCGGTCTGAGCTTGGGCGTTCAATGACAGCATTGCGGTTAACAGCGTTACGACGAAGAGCCCGGCGAACTTCATATTTTCCTCCACAGGAAAGAGATAGCATTCAACACTTCGAAGCTGTTCAGGTATTCCAAGTCCAGCGCTCGATCTACTTGATTACTAATCCGCCGACGTAGTCTTGCATGAATTGCATGTTGCGGGTATCCGGCCATGTGACCAGTAGCTCTGTGCTGCCAGCCCAGGCGTTGCCGGTGTAATCGCCCATATCGGTGCCACCGCTGCCGTCCAGATAGGGGTCGGAGAGATTCGTCGCCAGGACGTAGTTTTTGCCGAAAGACGCTCCACCGTTGGTCGAAACCGCCGCGAACGGCTGATAGCTGACGTTCAAAGGGTCGTTGCGCCGATCCATCCAGCTAACCCCGACCACTCCACTCGGACTCACCGCGATGGCGGGGAAGAATTGATCGTGCGTCTCTCCGGGAGGAGCCACCAGCACGGGTTCGCTCCAGCTATCGCCACCGTCGGTCGAGGTCACCACCTGAACCCTCATTTGCTTGCCCGTCCAATCGTACATAACCACATAGAGATTGCCGGAGTGCGCGCCTTTGCTGTTATCGACAGCGATCACCGGAGTGTTGGACATGGGCTCGTTGGTGTTCGCAAGGTTTCCGAAGAAGTTGCAACGGCAGTTGTCGGGGACCAGTTTTACTTTGGCGATTTTCACTGGCGCCGACCAGGTGTTGCCGCCATCTGCCGACTTCGAGAACAACATGTCTGCGACGGTATCAGCGCAGTTCTCATCCGGGCCTGTCGCAGCACAGCGTTGCCATGCAAGGTATACGGTACCGTCGTTGCCGATTGCCATGCGGCTGAACTGATCGACTTCGGGCTTGTATTGCACCGGGTCAACTGTAGTGGTGATCCAGTTTCCCTTCCCGGTCGTCGAGTGAGAGACCGAGATCTCGCTTTCCACTACTTCCGAATCAAATTGTGTGACCGAGACATACACCGCGTTTGCGAAGCGGCCGCTTCCATTATCGACTTGGATCCAAGGAACATTAGGAACACCGTCGCCCAACAATGGACCCACAACCTCAGAAATGGAACTCCATGTTTTCCCGTTGTTAGAGGAGGACTGGATGTTGACTACGGAATTATCCGAGACGCCATTTGTGCCCGCAACGTACTCCGATTTCCTTCCATATATCAGAGTCGGGTCGCCCGCAGCCGCCACGCTATTCAGGCAGGTGGAGTTCCATGTCGAACCGCCGTCGCCGGAGGCAAAGGCTGCTGCTCCGAAGCAGTCCACGAGATCTTCAGCGCCAGCCAGCAGGTGAGCAGGATCAATCGGGCTCACCGCAATGACGGGAGTATTCGTCCAGTCGCTTGAAACCAGCGTGTTCGGGAGAACGCAAGGCGCGGGCGAACATTCAAGATCGAAAACGCTTGGCGATGCAAGGGGTTGTTTCGCACGGGTTGCGTCCAGCATGGAATGATGCCGACCGCTTCCTACTACTTGGGCCGAAACCGGGGAAAGTAATAACAGCAGGCCAGTGGCGACTGTGAAGAAGACGACAAGGGTAGCGCGAACCATGCGACTCTCCTCATACGCCCCCCTGTTGTGCGAGTCTCCGCCGGAACGGATGCTACTGTCAATATGAAAGAGTTTGCACCGGGCAGGCTCGTGCAACAGTCGTCAGGCGCCGCTTTGAAGGGCTGGGGAACCCGAGCTCTAGGCTTCGGCTTCGCGGATTTCGAGACGCGACTGACGGAGGTTGGTGGCCTCGACGGGATCCATCCCCGCTTTCAGGTCGGTCTTTTCGAGGAAGTATCGCCATCCGATGTGCCGGTCTTCGGAGGTCTGGCTTTGTTCGAACTGCTTAAGGACGGCCTCGGCGCTTTCACGGCCTTTGATGACGGCCATAACGCCGCCGGACTCATAAGTGCGCAAATTGTAGCGGATTACAGCGAAAGACCCTTTGGATTCAGCCTGCATTCGGAAGACCCCATCCCGGAGTACGGATTCTTGCTTTTGTGGAACGTGCCCGCCCCTGATTGCGGTTAACGGGCACGATTTCTCAGTTAAAACGCCGCCGGATTACAGGGGGCGAACGTTCTCAGCTTGCCAGCCCTTCGGTCCTTTGGTGACCTCGAACTCAACGCTCTGACCCTCCTGCAGGCTGCGAAAACCACCAGCCTGGATGGCCGAGAAATGCACGAAAACATCCTCGCCGGTCTGGCGGCTGATAAAGCCGTAGCCCTTGGCGTCGTTAAACCACTTTACTGTTCCTTGTTCTGCCATTTTGTTACTTGTATCCTTTTCAGATTATTTTACGTTGGTGCGAGTCGGACGTACCGAGGGCAGGACTAGCTGGTTTGCAAGAAGCTGCTCGACAACCGATTTCGTTCTAACGCAAGGCTAGTATAGCAGATCAGTCAACTTGGACTGCGGTAGTTTGCTGTCCAAAGTAACCGAACGGGGCGAGAACGATCAGGCAGGGCAGCCCCGAATCGGACCCGTGGGCCGGACCGGCGCAAGGCGGAATTTCATATTTTCGCTTGCGGTCGAGGGCAAGCGGGTATAATCATGGCGGACTTTAGCCCCGCGAAAAAGCGTTCGCTAAGTTTTTCCGCACGTGCATTCGCGATTGAAAGAGCAGCCTGCTCGATTGAGCTGCGAGGAAAGACGCCATCCATTGAACCGCGTGCTCTGCTGCCTGACGCGACTCACTCGACCGAACCCGCCGACGAACTCTGACGTTTCGCGTTGGCTCACAGAAAAAGGAAATCCATGAAGAAGCTTTTTGTTGGCAATCTCCCCCACAGCACCACCGAAGCCGAACTTCGCACTCTGTTTGAGCCGCATGGCAAAATCGATCAAGTCAGCATCGTCACTGATCGTGACACCGGGCGCTCCCGAGGATTCGCCTTCGTAGAAATGTCCGATGCCGCCGAAGCCGAGAAGGCGATCGCCGCATTGAACGGAAAAGAACTTGGTGGACGCGCATTGAACATTAACGAGGCGCGGCCCAAGGCGGATCGCGGCGGTTTCGGCGGACCCCGCGGCGCCGGACGCCCAGGCGGCGGCGGACGTCCCGGCGGTGGCGGACGTTCAGGTGGTGGGGGCGGTGGTGGACGCGACGATTATCAGGGCCACGCCCGCCAGCCTCGCGAGCCCCGCTGGTAGGGTTGTCTGATTTCTGACAACTGCGAATTGTTGGTTGTGCCCGTGCCCCCAGATCGTTTGGGGGCATAGTCGGCTTTTGCTGCCTTCACAAACTTCTCCGAAAGATCTTCTCGTCTATAAGTAAGAATCCGTAGAAACATAGCTAGCTATGTTTCTACAGCCTCATGCCTTCAGGAAGCGACTACGCGATTACTCTGGCGCTCCCTTCCCGAACGCGTAGAATGTCCCCGTAAACGGAGAACTCATGCCCCTTACCTCTACGGATTGGATTGTCATCGTCGGATACTTGCTGGTCAACCTGATGATCGGGCTTTACTACCGACGCCGCGCCAGCGGAAACACGGAGGAGTTCTTCATTTCTGGGCGCGATGTCTCGTGGTGGCTGGCGGGGACTTCGATGGTGGCCACCACTTTCGCTGCCGACACGCCACTCCTTGTTTGCGGGTTGGTGGCGCGGCAGGGCATCGCCGGCAACTGGATCTGGTGGGGCTCCTGCGTCGGCGGAATGATGACGGTTTTCTTCTTCGCGCGCTACTGGCGGCGGGCCGAGGTGTTGACGGACGTTCAGTTGGTCGAACTCCGCTACGGTGGAAAGCCAGCGGCATTCTTGCGCGGCTTCAAAGCCATCTATCTCGGACTCTTCATGAACTGCTTCATTCTGGGATGGGTGACGCAGGCCATGGTCAGCATCATTACCGTTCTACTCGGTCCGGTCATTGCGCAAGGGCGCGTCCTTCAACTGGCAATCGGCGGGCATGTTTTTCAGCACACGCTGGGCGATCCTCGATATACATCGGTCCTGATCTGCATCTTCATTTTGATTCCGTTTACGGGGCTGTACACGTTTATCGGTGGACTTTGGGGCGTTCTGGTCACAGACCTGTTTCAGTTTGCCTTGAAGATGACCATGATTATCGTGCTGGCCTGGGTTGCCGTGTCGAAGATTGGCGGGATGCAGGCTTTGCAAATGCATCTGCAGGTGATCGAAAACAATGTTCGCGCCACCGGAGTTGAGACTGCGAATCCGGTAGCATTCCTGCCGGACTTTCATCGCGGACTG
>Ga0210383_10004873_pt1 | contig 11861 bp, 8 predicted proteins | sample IncBWC14OmetaG_FD_160072 | JGI IMG/M metagenome (GOLD analysis project Ga0210383, IMG submission 160072) | Forest soil microbial communities from Barre Woods Harvard Forest LTER site, Petersham, Massachusetts, United States - Inc-BW-C-14-O ...
TTGGCCGCAACGTTATGTCAGCCGGCCCGGCCAGGCAAGCGGGTTATTGCCGCAGCCGCTGGGCCACCGGCCCGGCACACCCGCGCCCGGGCTAGTCTCGGGCCATGACGCAGGCGTGGGACAAGGCGTTGCGAGCCCGCGGCTACCGTGTCACGCCCCAGCGCCAGCTGGTCCTCGCGGCAGTCACCAAGCTGGAGCACGCCACGCCCGAGGAGATTTGGGCCGACGTCCAGCAGACCGCGAGCGGCGTCAATATCTCCACCATCTACCGGGCCCTGGAACTGCTCGAGCAGCTCGGTTTGGTGACGCACACCCATCTGGGCCACGGCGCACCCAGCTATCACCTGGCCGCCGAAGCCAAGCACGTACACCTGGTCTGCTCGCAATGCGGCCGAATCACCGAGGTAGCTCCCGATGCGGTAGCGCCGCTGGTTTCCGCCCTCGACGACAAATATGGCTTCGAAACGGACGTGGGTCACCTCACCGTCTTCGGCCGCTGCGAGTCCTGCCGGGGCGGGCCAGACACCGGCGCGCACCGGGACGAGACCAAGCCCGCCGGGTAGCCGGCAGCTGCCGTCCGGCCCTTGGCCTACTGCCGCGTAGCCTGGAGGTATGGACAGCCCGCTCCTCGCCCAGGCCGGCGCAGTGCCCGCCGACGGAATCGACACCGGGGTCGCCGCCCACTACGGGGATCCGTACGCGGAACAGCGGGCGCTGGCGCAATCGGCCGGCCAGGTAGACCGCTCGAACCGGAGCATCGTGCGCATCACCGGAGAGGACCGGCTGTCCTGGCTGCACAGTCTGACCACGCAGGACATCGAGCACCTGGCGCCGGGTGAGACGGCACAGGCGCTGGTACTCAGCCCGCAGGGCCACATCGAGCACCACCTCACGCTGGCCGACGACGGCACGGCATTGTGGGCGCATGTCGAGCCGGGCACTGCAGAGGCGCTGCTGGCGTTCCTCCAGTCGATGCGGTTCCTGCTCCGGGTTGATCCAGCCGACGTGACCGGCGATTTCGCGGTGCTCACCCTCAAGGGACCGGCCACGTCGGCCGAGCCGCCGGAGGGATCGGTGGTCAGCATGGCGGACTCGTTCGGCATGGATGTGGTGGTGCCGCGAGACCGGTTGCGGGACATTTCGGCGGACCTGGAACGCGACGGCGTGCGGCTGGCCGGGCTGGCGGCGTACGAGGCGCTGCGGATCGCGGCGCACCGGCCGCGGCTCGGGTTCGACACCGACCACAAGACCCTGCCGCACGAGGTGGGCTGGATCGACACTGCGGTCCACCTGACCAAGGGCTGCTACCGGGGCCAGGAGACCGTGGCGCGGGTGCACAACATCGGGCATCCCCCGCGCAGGCTGGTCTTCCTCCACCTGGACGGCAGCGAGGACCGGCTGCCTGGGCACGGCGACCCGGTCACGGCCGACGGCGCCACCGTCGGTTTCACGGGCTCGGCGGCCCGCCATTTCGAACTGGGGCCGATCGCGCTCGGGCTGGTCAAGCGCACCGTGCCGGTCGACGCGCCGCTGCGGGCCGGCGGGGTGCCTGCCGCCCAGGAGGTCGTGGTGCCGCCGGACGCGGGCGCGAACGTCACGATCTCGCTCAAACGCCGCGGCGCGCTGGTCCCGCCCCGCGACTAGCCGGCCGGCCGCTCAGTCGTCTGCCGCGGGGCTTACCCGCTTGAGCTGGGCGGACAGGTGCGGCTGCAGCGGCTGGCCGAAAGCGGCCATGTCGTAGGCGTAAGCGAGGTCAGCGCCGACCATGCCGTAGAGCCTGCGCCCGGCGCGCACGTCCTTGGCCGATTCGGTACGAGCCACCACGTCGGTGGCCATCTCGATCTTGGTGCCGTCCACCTCGCCGAGGTAGATCTCGGCGAACCCGGTCGGGTGCGCGAGCAGCACCTCGACCTTGTTGTCGGGCTGCGGGCGCCAGAACCCGGTCTCCATGTGCGACGGCCTGCTCGGCTTGCCCTCGTCGTCGAGCAGCCAGGTCCGGCTGACGTAGATGAGGTAGGGCTTGCCGTTGTGGCTGAAGGAGATCTCCTCGCCGTACTGGAAGCTCTCGATGGTCGGGTAACCGCCTACGCCCGCGCCCTCCCAGCGGCCAAGCAGGAAGCGCAGCGGGGCCAGGTCAGGATGGAGCTCCACGCTGTCAGGCATCGGGCGGCTCCCCGGGCCGGACGGCGGCCTGGCCGGGAGGCTGACCGGGCGATCGGCCCGGCCGGCTGATCCGGTAGAGCTGAGCGACCACGATGAGCGCGAGCCCTGCCACCGCCGCGAACGCCACTACGAGTAGCCCACCGCTGACGATCCCTTGCATGCACCGCACTCTAGTACGGTCTCGCTGCACCACCGGGTATGGCTCGCTGCCGGGCTCAGCTGGTGCCCCCGGCGACCACCGGCGACCTTGCGCGATTGCTCCAGGTCTCGCTCTACCGCGCTGCATACGTGAGAGCCCCCGGTGCCTCCGTTTGCCTGTCCGACCGACAATAGTGTATCGCTCCTGTGTTCGATTCATATATCGTGATATAGTGTGGAGCCACAGGGGACGGCCTCCCGTGGCTGGCCCATGATAGGAGCCCCCGCCCGCTGCCAACACGGGCGGGGGCTCTGTCATGACCGGCTTTCGTAGAGCCCCAGCAGGCCCCAGTCCACCCGGCTCCCGGCCGCACGACCAACTCCGGGCGGCGGACTTTCCGCAGTCGGCCCGGACGGGCTAGGGTTCCGGCATGCCGGCAAGCACTCTCGTTATCAAGGTCACCGCGGGCAAAGAGGAACCGGAGCGCTGCGGCCAGGCCCTGAACGTCGCGGCTACCGCGCTCGCCAGTGGGGTGGCCGTGTCTTTGTGGCTCACCGGGGAGTCCGCCTGGTTCGCGCTGCCCGGGCGCGTGGAGGAGGTCAAACTGGACCACTCCCCCCCGCTGGGCGACCTGCTCGGCAGCGTGCTGGCGGGCGGGACCGTGACGTTGTGCACCCAGTGTGCCGCCCGCCGCAACATCACCCCGGAGGACGTCATCCACGGAGTCCGGATCTCCGGCGCCGCGACGTTCGTCGCCGAGGTGACCGCCGACGCCACCCAGGCCCTCGTCTACTAGCCAATCCAGGGCACGGGCAGCAGCTGACCACGCGGTCCGTAGCCAAGCCCGCGCGGTCCGTAGCCAAGTCGACGCGGCCGCGTCGGCACCCAGCGACATATCCTCGTTTCCGCACGCCCGAACCAGGACAATCCGGACGCCAAACCGTGCGTTTCTGAGGATATGTCGGGTTGGGGGGGTCACCGGGGAGGCAGCACTCGGGATTAGCGCGCCGAGGCGGCGCCGGAATCAGCGCGGCGAGGGGGTGCTCGGGGTTACGGTGGCTAGGCGTTCGTCGCGCAGGAGCTGGGTCCACTGCTCGTCGCGGCCGGCCAGTGGGAGCAGCCGTCCCACTGCCCAGGAGAGCAGCAGGTCGGCCAGGGCGGGGTTGCGGACCAGCGCCGGGCCGTGCAGGTAGGTGCCCAGCACCCGGCCCGCCCAGGCTCCCTCGGTACCGTCGCCGTTGCCAACTCCGGTCACCACCTGGGCCAGTGGCGCCACGCCAGGCCCGCGCCTGGTTACGCCCTGGTGATTCTCGAACCCGGTCAGTGGGGGCAACTGGAGTTCGGCATTCACCTCGGCGAGGATCTCGCCCACCCCGCGGCGCTCGCCGCGGCCGCTGCGCATGTCAAGGATCTCCAGGCCGGTGACCGGCTGGCCCTCTTCGCCGCCGAACTCGGTGCCGAGCAACTGATAGCCCGCGCACACGGCGAAGATCACCGCACCCTGCTGGGCCACGGCGGCCAGCCCGCGGTCGGCACGCAGCCGCTCGACGGCCAGGATCTGGGGCAGATCCTCTCCCCCGCCGAGCAGGTAGATGTCACCCTGCCGCGGCACCGGCTGGTCGGCGTTCACCTGGATCATCTCCACGTTGAAGCCGCGCAGCCTGGCCCGCCGCTCCAGCACCAGCAGGTTGCCCCGGTCCCCGTAGGTGCTGAGCAGGTCCGGGTAGACCCAGACCAGGCGCAGGCTGCTCGGCCCGCGCGCGTGCATGCCGTGGCGGGGCGACTCAGTCATCATCTGCCTCCCTCGCGGGCGCTTCGCTTGGTCGTGCCGGAGGCGCGCAGATTGCAGGGGCGAGGCTGGTCCTCGGTGCCGTGAGACCGCGAAGCGGCGTTCGCCCGGCGCCTGCGGGCCCGGGCGCCGTCATTCCGCCCGCCCGAGCGTCACCCGGATCTGCTGGAACGCCGTGTAGTTGGCGATCACGTCCAGGCTGGTGCCGGAAACCCGGTCCACCGCGTCATCCACCCCATCCACCAAGTCGAACGTCACCATGTCCGCCTCCAGGCGAACGGCCAGGTCAAGCCGGCGCTCACCGGCGACGAAAACCGGGCGGCCGCGGAGTACCCGGTAGTCGACATCCCACAGCCAGGAGGTGTCCCTGCCGTCGGGCCCCTGGGCGTTGACGGCCAGCAGCACCGGGGCGGGCGCCGGTTCGAGCACGTCGAACGCCTCCAGCCAGCCGGCCGGGTTCTTGGCGAGCAGCAGCCGCACCTGCCTGCCCCGGCGCTCCAGCCGGGTGTACCGGCCGGCGACCGAGGTAACCTCGCGCAGCCGCGGCAGGGCATGCGCCGGGTCCACGCCGAACACCTCGGCCACCGCGAGGGCGACGACCGCGTTGGACCGGTTCGCCCGGCCCGGCAGGGTCAGCGACAGGTCACTGATCCGCCCGGCGGAGTCGATAACCGAGCCGCCTTCGAGCACCCACCGGGCGGCGGGCCGCTGGAACGAGCATTCGCCGCAGCGCCAGCCGAGTTCGTCCCGCAGCAGGTGCGAGCCGCATACCGCGCAGCACCACGAATCCTCCTGCCACCGCTGGCCCGCGGCGACCCAGATGACGTTCGCCGCCGATGAGGCGGCCCAGGCGATCAGCGGGTCATCGGCGTTGGCGACTACCCAGCAGCCGGGCACGGCCGCGAGCGCCTCCCGCCAGCGCCGCGCTACTAGCCAGATCTCCGCCGCCCGGTCCATCTGGTCCCGGCTGAGGTTCAGCAGCGTGACCACCCGCGGTTTCGTCGCTTTGATCACCGCGGGCAGATGTCTCTCATCCACTTCCAGAACGGCCAGGGGGGCGTCGGGCGCCTTGCCGAGGGCGGCAACCAGTCCCTCCGCCATGTTGGCGCCAAACGCATTCGTGGCGACGTCCTGCCCGAGCGCACCGAGTGCCGCGGTGATGAGCCGGGTAGTGGTCGTCTTCCCGTTCGTCCCGGTGACCAGCACGATCTGGCGGTCCACGGACAGCAGGGCGAGCAGGTCAGGCTCGACGCGCAGGCCGACGACCCCGCCGATCACCGACCCGTCACCGCGCCCGGCCAGGCGTGACACGGTTCCGGCTGCGCCGCCCAAGGTGGTAGCAAGGCGCGCGCGCATCGGAAGCTTGCCCATGGGCGACGATGCTATCCGGGTCCGGGGTGCTGCTCGACCGGACTGACAACGAACCGGCCGGGCCAGGACAGAACGATCTCCAGCCACGGCGCGACGTTCATCAGCGCGGCGGCGTGGCCAAGCTGGGCGCCGCCGCGCAGCCCGACGCCGAGCGTGGCCAGGTCATGGAGGAAGGAGCGCTGGTCGTCCTCGCCGAGCAGGGCGGTCCAGGCGGGCATTCTGTTGTGCTCAAGGTCCATGGACAGCGGGTGCCGCCGCAGCGCCCGCAGCCGGTGCCCCACCAGCGCACCCGGCCAGTCCGCCAGCCCGGGCAGGTCGAAATCCAGCGGCGGCGCGGCCTGCGCCGGATCCGGCGGGCCGTCCCCGGGACACACTCGTTCCAGCTCATGCAGCCAGCGCACCTGCGGGATGACCCAGCCAGGGCCGATCCGGGTGCCCGGCCCGGCATCCTGGCGCAGCCCCCGCAGCGCGACCGTGACAGCGCTGGCCGTCAGCTCCGCGGGGTCGTAGCTGGGCCGCAGGGCCGCCGCCCGGGCGCCCACCACCCGGTCGATCACCGTGGCCAGCAGGCATTCCCGGAGACGCTCGCCGAGCTCATCCCAGCGCTGCCTTAGCCTGCCCGGCACCACCGGCAGCGCGCGCCCGCTGAGAAAGGCAAGCACGAGCGTTTCCGCCCAGACGCGAAGCCAGGCGTCGGCCGGCGAGCCCGGGGCGGCGAGCAGGTCGGCGGCGCGCATCTCCCGCAGGGTGCAGGGGCGCTCGGTACACAGCGGGCCGCAGGCGGCGCTGCGGGAGCCAAGGACCGGCGGCGGCACGACCGCGGCGCCCGGCACGTCCGGGGCCGCGGCTTGCTCCAGGTCCCCGCCGTAGGGCACCCGGACCCGGATGGGCCGGTCCATGCCGTCCGCGAAGACCGCGGCTACGCCGGGTCCCAGCGAGACCACCTGCCGGGACTGGTCGGCATCGAGGTTCATCGCGGCGCCGACCAGTGCCCTGTCGTCGGCGGCCGGGAGCCGGTGCATCACCTTGAGCGCGGTGTTCTTGATCGCATCTGGGACGAGCTTGGCCGGGATCTGCTCGGCGATCACCAGCCCCTCGCCGTAGGCACGGATCTCGGCCAGCAGGCCGGCGAACAACTCGACCGCGTGCGCGCTGGCCCGGCCCTCGCGACCGGCCCGGAGCAGCCGGTGCGCCTCCTCGAAGACGATGACGTGCCGCAGCGCCTCCGGGGCTCCGGCCCTGGCCTGCATCCGCAGGTGCTCGACGATCCGGATGACCAGCGTGCCCATGAGGAACGCCTTGTCCTCGTCGTTGGCCACATCCTCGATCGCGAGCACCACGTTGCGCCGCAGCAGGCCGGCGATGTCCGCGGGATGGCCGCCTTCGAAGAAGCGCCCGGCGGAGCCGACCCGCAGCGAGCGCAGTCGTACGGTGACGAAGCCGCGCACGTCGGCCTGGAGTTCCCGGCCGTACCCGACGTCCTCGATCACGGCGAGCGCGGCCCGCTCAAGCTGAGCCAGCGTGGGCACGGCGGGGTCGGCCACCGCGCTCGCCATCCGGCCGCCGGTCACCACGTCCCAGCCGTTCGCTTCGTAGACCTGCTGCAGGGCCTGGGCGATGATCTGCGGGAACGGCTCGTCCGCGTCGAACGCGGCCAGGAACAAAGCGCGAACCATGTCGATGTGCGCCTGTACCGGATAACCGGGCTCGGGGGCGAGCGGGTTGACCGACAGCGGGATGGCCCCGGGGTCGGCCGGATTCACCACCGTGACCCGGCTGCGCTGGCCAGCGCCGGCCAGCCGGCCCGCCAGCCCCGCGTACTCCGACTTGACCGGCTCGATCACCAGCCACGGCAGGCCAGCCCGGGTGAGCTGCACCAGCAGGTGCCGGACCGTCTGCGATTTTCCGGCGCCGGTGGCACCGGTGACCAGCGTGTGCCGGTTCAGGGTCGGCAGCGGCACACCGAACTCGCCGGCGGGCTGGTCTCCGGCGTCGAGGATCGCGCCGAGGCTCACCGGCATGGCGGCGGGCCCGGCACCGGGGCCGGTCCGCGCTTCTGTCTCGCTGGTCAGGTCGAAGTAACCGGTGTCGAGGACGCGCAGGCCGGGCACCTCCCGGCGGGGCAGCCCGGCGAGCGCGGTCAGGACCCCCGCGGTAGCGCTGAACGGCACCCCGGTGCCAATGCCGTAGCCTGGCGCGGCCGATCCGAGCGCCTCGGCAAGGGACTGCGCACCCAGGGCCGCGCCCAGCCGGTAGGGATGCTGCCCCAGGTCGGCGGCGCCGGCCAGGACCGGGGCAAGCAGGGCCAGTTCCTCCGGCGACGCGGCCCCCACGAGCATCCGCACCGTCCACAGGCCCGCCTCGCGGAATGCGTCCAGTTCGGCCAGCCTGCGTTCCGCTAGCTGGGTGTCGAAGCGGAACCTTTCCTCGTCATGCTGGCGGAGCACGGTCACCTGGCTGCGCAGTTCGGCCACCTCGGCGTCGAGCAGGCCGGTGGGCTCAGCCACCACGAGCCAGCCGAACGGCCGGCCCATGACGGCCGTCAGCGCTGCCTCAAACCGGGCCGGGTGGTGCTGCGGGCCGGCCTGGGCGGTGGGCTGACCGGTCAGCGGCGGCGCCTGGCGGCCGGGGCATGGCGCCCACGCCAGCTTGTCGCAGGCGGCGAGCCAGTCGGCCGGAGCGGGCACGCCGCGCGCTCCGGCCGGGAACAGCAGCGCATCCTGGCCAGCCCGGTCCGCTCCGGCCGGCCGGGGCAGGACGGCGTTGGTGAGGAACTCCAGCGGTGCGCCCGCGGCTCGGCACAGCCAGCCCGCCACAAACGGCCGGCCGCCGCGGGCGGCCGACGCTGCCGCGGGCAGGATGGCCAGGAAGTCCTGCTCGGCCGAGCAGGGGGACGACGGGGCCGCGATCGACAAGACCCGGAACCAGGGGCCCGCGATCCCGTTCCCGAGCACCGGGATGGTGGTCACGAGGCGTGCATACCAGCGTTGCCAGGCAGGCGCCACCGACACGGCAAGACTGCCTGGCCCTCAGGGCCCGGGAAGTGCGCGGCGGCGGCCCGCCCGGCGTGGCGTGTGGTGCGGTGGCCTGGCCCCGGTGACACCGCACCACACGCCCGGTCACCCACCCGGCAGGTGGGTTGCGGGCTAGAACGCGCCGATACCGTTCGGGGTGCCCAGCCCCGTCGGAGCGTCATAGCCCTTCTTGGCCACACACAGGTAGTCGAACCCGCATGACTTGCCGTGGGCGTTGTTGAACCAGTCGTTGTTTCCCTTGGTGACGTCGAACAGCGAGCTGGCGTGGGCGTACTCGTTGCCCGGCTTGACCGTGGTGGCGTTGCCCGCCAGGCCGTACACGCCGGCGATCAGCGGGGAGGAGGCGCTGGTCCCGCTGACGGTGATCCACGGGCCGCCGAGCTTCTTCGATATCGAGCTGTCGTAGATGGGAATGTTGGTGGCCACCGCGGCGACGTCGCCGACCGTCCGGCCGGGGCAGTGCGGGTCGTGCTGCCAGGCCGGCTTGGGCACGTAGGCGGAGCAGCCGCTGCCCGACGAGCCGAAGCCGTTGTTCCAGACCGATTCGGTCCAGCCGCGCGCGTTCTTGGCCCGGGCAAGCTGGGTGCCCCCGGCCGCGGTGACGCTCGTCAGGTTCGCCGGGAACAGTGCCGCCGTGTAGCCGAAGTCGCCGGAGGAGGCCACGATCACATGCCCGGGCTGGTTGTAGGCCTTCGCAAACGCCTGGGTGAACCCGCTCTCCCTCGCGTCATAGCTGTTGGAGATCACCTTCGCGCCCAGCCGCACGGCGGTGTTCTCCGACGCTGCCAGGTTCGCGAACGATGGGGTCTTGCCTTCGACTATGACGATCTTGCACAGCGGGCACGCGGCGGACACCATCGACACGTCCAGGGTTTCCTCGACTCCCCAGCCCAGCGGGTCCGGGCGCGGCAGCGGCGACGCCTTGCCCTGCTGGTTGACGATTCGCAGGCAGCCGCTGGCGGTCGTGCACGACGGGAGACCGTACTCCTTGCGGTACACCCCCAGATCGGCCGCCAGGTGCGGGGTGCTGAACGCGTCCACTATCCCGATCGTCTGGCCCGCGCCCTTGGTCAGCGGCAGCTTGTACGCCGACTCGATGGCTTCGGCGCCCCACCCTTTCGGGGTGGTGGACCCGGGCGGTACCCGCAGGCCGGCTGCCTTTTCCGCGATCGCCCTGTTCACTGCGATCTCCGGCGCGTACAGCGTCAGGCACCGCAGCTCCGCGGACCGCGTCGCCGGGCAGGCCGGCCGCATCGCAGCGCTGGGGGCCGTCCCCGCCGTTGCCGCGCCGGGGACCGTGGCGGTGAGCACGCCCGCGACGGTGAGGGCAGCGCCCGCCGCGACGGCAATCCTGGTGATCCTCATGTGACTGCTCCCTGCCTCGGGATTGGGACATGTTCACTCGACATCCGGAGCCTGGCCGGCCGCTGTCCAGGACGGCTGGTCATGACGAGATCTGGTAGGCATTGGTGATGGTTTCGGTGACGCTGCCGCCCGCGGCGTCGGCGGCGCTGGTCCGCAGAGACACCTTGGCGCCCGCCGGGGCACGGAACGTCGCCGTGTAGCTACCGCTGTGGCCGGTGACCTTGGCGCGGTGCCAGGTCTTGCCGCCGTCGAACGAGACCGACATGGCGGCCCGGGTCACCCGCGTGCCGTTGACCAGTTGCAGGTGCCCGGCGGACAGGTGAATAGTTTGCGGGCCAGCGCTCGTGGCCCCGTGCAGCGACTCCCCGGCCACCGCGTACCCGAGCGTCATCATCGGCTGCACGGCGCACGACCGGCCGCCGGCCTTGGCGCCGTACCTGGTCAGTCCGCAGCTCCAGCCGGTGGGCAGCCGGGCTCCGCCCTCGCGCCGCGACCGCCACGTCCACACGGTGCGGCTGGCGGTGGAGATGGTGAAGATCTTGGCCTTCCGCGACGCGTCGAGCACGAACCTGACCGTGGCCGGGTGCGGGCTCAGCGTCACCTGGGTGTGGAACTCGCCGAACGGGCCGACCTGCCGGTCACGCCGCAGCGGGTTCCCCGCCGCGATCACCGTGCCGTTCTCGTCGATCTCGTAGTGACCGGTGATCCTCCCGGACGATGCCCCGAAGCCGCCGAAGAAGCCCGAGGCGCCCAGGTGGCCCAGCGTGCTGTCGCTGAACGGCATGACGTCCAGGGCCAGCGTGTCGCCCTTGCGGGACGCCGACGGCACCGCCGGAGCCGGGGTGGGACTCAGGTTGGCCGCGCCGACCAGGTTGGTGTTGTAGCCCACGTGCAGCGGATAGGCGTTCCAGTTCTCGGCCAGCCGCTCGCCGGCGTGGAAGGTTCGCAAATCGTCGCGCTGCCCGCCGGCCCCGCCCCGCTGCTCAGCGGTATCCGCCCAGAGGATCGCCGGGTTGCCGGTCAGGTACTCGGTCTGCTGCCGTGGGATCCGCCGGGAGAGGAACAGGACCCCGGGGACGCTGCTCCACTGCACCGGAAACACCCCGAACCTCGACTCGTAGCCGGTACTGCTCACGTCGGAGTAATACCGGGCGTGCACGGTGGCCAGGCTGGACGGGCGCACCACATGGTGCTGCGGCCGGATGAGCCCACCGGTGTTCGCGAAGGCCACGTCGTACTCGTAGGGCCTCCCCGGGGCCTTGGCCGGCGAGAAGAGCTGCTCGAACACGTACGCCTGCAGGGTCCCCACCGTGGAGCGCCGGGTCGTCGGGCTGACGAACAGGGGCGCGTAGCCGCCGAGCCACCACGTCGACGCCGCGGGCCCGGCAGCACCGGTGTGACGCAACTCGAAGATCTCATTGACGGGGACGGCGGGCCGTGGAGTCTTGGCACCGATCAAGCTGTCCGCGGCCCGCTCATCGATGTGCACGGTCGTGCTCGCCGAGACGGTGAACTGCGGCAAGACCGGCACGTGCCATTCGATCTCATGCTTGAGGAAGGTGGGGAAGGCCCCGACCGCCCAGTAGTGCCCGGCGGGCACGCTGAACTTCGTGACGCCGTGGTCGAAGAAGTTCGCCGACTCGACCGGATCGGCGAACCTGGTGGAGTTGTCGGCGTTGAAGATCATCACCTCGTCGCCGGTGTCGGGCCGGCCGGCCAGGTTGGTGCCGGTGACCGTGAGGGTGTGCATGGGGAAGGCCGTCGCCGGCCGCGCCGTGCCCGCCCGACCCGCCTCCCCATCCCCCTTCACTGCCAGGCGGATCGAGACGCCCGCCGCGAACATGCCGTCCTGCCCGTAGCTGCCCCGGGCATGATCGGCGATGCACTGGCGGGCCAGCGCGGCCCCGAACGCTGCCGCCCCGGCGGGCGTCAGGTATCCCTGTGCCGTCCCGCGGCGCGCGTGGGTGACCTTAACCCCCGGCAGCGACGGCACCCGGCC
>Ga0210383_10004874_pt1 | contig 11860 bp, 17 predicted proteins | sample IncBWC14OmetaG_FD_160072 | JGI IMG/M metagenome (GOLD analysis project Ga0210383, IMG submission 160072) | Forest soil microbial communities from Barre Woods Harvard Forest LTER site, Petersham, Massachusetts, United States - Inc-BW-C-14-O ...
ACCGACCATGCTAGACAGCCACCTACCAAACGTACCAGGTGCTGTGGGCATTGCTGCGAGGAAGGCCATACTAGCCCATAGACTCATAGACATGCATAGTAGTTTCATTTTGCCATGATGTTCTTCCATGTTGTTGCTTGGCATGTGCCAGTGAGATAAAATCAGTTGAACCAGAAATGGAGTGAAGAAGAAACACATTCTGGAGCCTCCGGATGTTCGGCGAGAATCCATATTCAGAAACCGGGTTTCTGCATAAGACAAAAGATCCAAGCGGTAACATGGGGCCCGGGGGGGTTTCTAAATAGAATTATCCCAAAGCGATCAAGCTCAAGACTCCTGCTCAAGCGCTGCTTGCCATTCTTTCAAAATACAATAACTTGCTAAAAATACGCAATACCCTTCGTCGAAAAGTTGTTACAGCCTTATGGGACCATCTATTCATTTCTCACTAAGCTCAGCCACACCAGGAAGAGTCTGTAACGAGCCGCTATCAGTAGTCTGCTAATGACCAGATGAGTTTGATTTCATACCTTGCCCTCCAAGAGTTCGAGACTAGCACCGCCACCCGTGCTAACATGGCTCAACTTGTCCTCGGCACCGTGTTGGGCAACGACGGTGGCGGTATCTCCACCGCCAACAATGACGACTGTCCCATTCCTCGAGGCTTCTATGTTGGCCTCAAGGAGAGACGTGGATCCTTCTGCAAAGGCGGGAAATTCGAACACACCGGGAGGCCTACCCTATATTCAGTTTAGAGAAAAAATAAAACCATGGGACTGACCCGTTCCAAAGGATGGTCTTCGCCTCCAAAACGGTGGAGCGGAAAAGTGCTCGGCTCTTGGGACCAGCGTCAAGACCCATCCAACCATCGGGGATACCCTCGGTTTCCGTAGCAGTGCCGGTCTGCTGGCGGTTAGCCAGGTTTAGCGACGCTATGCACAAAGACTTACCTTGGCATCTTTGTCGAACCGGTCAGCGGTGATGTAGTCTACGGGAAAAACAAGCTTGACGTTGTTCTTCTTCGCCTTCTCAACGAGTCCCGCTACCTTTAGGGATCCGGGAGCATCAAAGAGGGAGTTGCCGATCTTGATATGGCATCACTATTAGGTGGGACGCTCGCCATTACAACTTTACGCACAGATATGTTCTCGAGCGTCTTTTTGAAGGTAAACGCCATACCACCACAAATGATAAGCGAATTAACCTGAAACAATATCAATTGTTAACGCAAGTAAACGACGGGGTATTGTTCACCTTATCCAACATGTTATCAATGAGCTGGATTTTATCCGACACTTTCGCTCCCCCTAGGATGGCCAGAAACGGTCGCTCGGGGTTCTCAAGAGCTTTGGCGAAGAATTCAAGTTCTTTCTTGACAAGAAATCCAGCCGCCCTCTCAGGAAGGTTGATGCCAACCATACTTGAATGTGCACGGTGGGCGGTACCGAAAGCATCGTTCACATAGACATCGCCAAGTTTGGTGAGACCCTCACGAAACTTGGTGACCTTTGCGGGGTCCGCCTTGGTCTTTGTTCCGTCTTTGTTTTTGACGGAGCCTTCTTCCTCGATATGGAAGCGCAGATTCTCGAGGAGAATAATGGATCCCGGAGCGGCCGAGTGAACAGCCTTTTCGACATCGGGTCCAACACAGTCAGTGAGGAATGTTACAGGTTTGCCGAGTTGCTTCTCAAGTTCAACCGAAACAGGTTTCAGCGAATACTTTTCGACTACTTTGCCATCCGGTCGTCCAAGATGTGACATCAGGATAACTGTGGATGCACCTAAGAGCAAATATTTCAGCAGGAGCCAGCCATATGTGCGATCTGGATCGAACCATTATCCAGAGCGTATTTGATGGTGGGCAAAGCAGCTACTATTCGCTGTGAGTCAAAGGATAAGCGGGATTAATTCTGATGTGACAATGCAGAGTACTCACGGCAGAATTTGTGATCTTGCCCTCCTGTTGGGGGACATTGAAGTCGACACGAATGAGGACACGCTTTCCCTTGAGGTCAAGGTCAGTAATGGCCAGTTTGTTTGAGAGAGACATCGTGGTCGGTGGATGATCGATGAGATATCTGCGGCCTTCCGCATAAATCCGGTGTATACTAAATTCTAACCCTAATGTCTGGGTTAGGGTTGAGTCCAATAAATCACCTTCTCACGTTTGTTCAAGTCTATCTCGATGGCGGGAGCATCCTCTCAAAACACTCTCGGCCTCGACTTTGACCGTCTTCGGATAGGAGTCCCTTCAGATTCCCCGACCTCACGAGGGGAACATGTCCCGGACTCTAAATCTCCGACTGATTCCCCACAATCTCCCTCCCAGCAGGATGCCCACGATCAGTCCATCCCTGATCTCGATAATCTGGATTCTAAAGAGAGAAAAAAGCCTTATATCAATCCAGAACGCGTCAAGACGGGCGGAACTCAACGAGTGAGCAGTTATTTGGTATAATATGCAATAAATACTAAGCCCACAGAAGGATAAATTGAGTGAAGAGGCGCTCACAGAGCGTATGGCGCGCATGAGGGAGCAAAACGAGAAAATAAAACAACGCAGAGTGGTGCGCATCAGACCTTCTCCGCCATATGTATATCGATGTTCCTCCTCAGGACGTGAAAGCAGACGAAGACGCCTTCAGAAAAACTCAAGAATCCGAACGCATCAGACTCGCCCAGAGTCGGAAAATCCAGGAACACGTTGACCGCACACGCGAGCAGAATGCACGGCGGAAGATGGATAAGATCCAAAGCCGGGAGTGGGATTCGGGTAAACCGGCTGGAGATTGGAAGCAGGATGCACAAAAGCCTCAGGCTAGACAGGATGTTGCCGAGGATAAAGAGGTCGGAGTAACTGAGTCTGGGTCGCCGCCGCCTGAGTCCGGTAGTTGGACGCGAGGGGGTGCTCGGGGTAGTTCACCAAGAGGAAGAGGCAGAGGCAGAGGCAGGGGCGGGGGTGGGACAGAAAGGCGTAGCGCTAAGTCTCCCGGACCAGATGTGCCACCCGCTTCAAAAACATCCACCACCCGAACACCCAAGGAAGCATCGCCTTGATCTAATCCAATGTATGCTGCTATTCCTCGGCTGTTGACCTCTTGAATGGTCTTCAGAGCGGCCTTGTACATCTGCAGTCTTGCCGCATCTCGAGATTCCTCGTTGGTTTGTTCATCACTACCCTTGCAATTCTCTTGGGATCAACTTCTCGTATCATTTGTATATTAAGTAGAGTTTCCAAATTATTTCATTGCTGCATCCATGCGTTTTGTGTTGCACTGTAATACACTTTCCCTCCTCTTGAAGGTTAGCTGTATGCTGAATTGATTGTTTCTCAGTGGTAGATTAGTCTCGCCTTCTCCGCCCTGAAGAAGTAAGTCACTTAGTAACCAGATCAAAACCAGAGCAAGTCCCACAGACTATTGGACATCCATACATCAAGTAACGTTGTATCTTTGAATCATAACAACGGTAGGGTAAAACCGATTCACATCCGCTTCGCCGTCCTGCTCATAAGCACCGGAAGTCACATACGTGACGGTGTCCGCATCCTGGCAGATTTCTCGATAACAAGTGGAGCCACGACAGAAACCACATTTGTCCTGAGATGCTTCAACACTGGCAAAGGGAGCCTCGATTTATTCATAGGGTGCCATCGGGGGGGAAGGTTGATTTAGTAGGAGTGATGGGAGCTGTGGAAATCGGCTTTGGGACGAACGAAAGTGAGGCATGCTGCTCGGGAAGTTTGAGGATGCTCCATTCTTGGCTGTGGGGGATTTCAGTCACGGATGAGGAACCTTTGCATTCTTCAGCAATTTTTTCAAGAGATCCATGGAAGTGTGAGTCCAAACTACGATCAGAGACGGAAGGCGAGTTGTCACCGTCGCCGAGGGTATTAGAATCATGATTTCTGGTCTCGAGACTGGTGTCGGCCTTGTTCTCCGCGACAGAAGCTGAGAAGATGATGGTGAAAGAGTGGGAGAAGGAGACAGGTAATACTGGATGACGGCGATGGGTCAAGCGAGCTGGAACCTAAAATCGAACCCAGAAAGAATGAGTACGTTGGATTTTTAAAACCGATTGAAAACCGAGAGCAACACACGTCAAACGAATCAGTATTCTGTAGACCTGGCCTACGTTTCCCGAGTGCTTCGAAGGATACGAAGCGGTTCACCTCCGTATCCGCAGAATCGGACGGCCGCACAGAGGGTGTGAAGTTGACATTGTGGTCTACCACTGCTGAACCTCTTGTGGCCTTGTTCTGCCCTCAGTTTGTATGTGATCTTGTCTCTTCCCTGAAAAACTCCCTGGCCGAGGGCAACCCTGCCTCGAAGCTTAGACGAGGAGCTGCGCTTGAACGGCCGTTTGTTCGATGACAAACTGGCCAACTCCTCCTTGAAAGATTCGCTGGCGAGTGGGGGAAGCCTTGGGGAAGCCCTGAGACATAAGATTGGGACTGAGCGGAAAAGGAGTAACGTGACATTAATGCGGATGTATGTGGAGGATATGTTATCGGAGATCGAGGCATTGATGGTGAGGGGCGTGGCGGGGAGTTGATGAAAAAAGCTGTTGACGGGGGTGACGGGATCGAGTGAAGGTTGAGCTGGAATCGAGTGCGGTCTCTCTTCTGTGACGCCGTGAGAACATCCGCGATAGCGAGAAGCGCATCCACAGCGTTCTGGCGCTCAGCAGAGAGGACCACCTGGATGGAGGAAATAGTAGATACAGATGGTGTGAAGGTTTCTACGTGGTGAGTATCTTCCTGCGCCGTTCGTTTACAGAATTTTGCAACCTTCCTACATTCTCTAAGCTCTTTTCTGACAGTGAGCGTCAAATTGAGCACAGTCAAATACTCATCCTGTGCGCGTCGACTACTGACGGCAGAAATGATGCTGTCCCAAGCACTTCCAGATACCGCGGCTGCTTCCTTGATTGCATCTACAAGGGCCTGATCCGCGTCCTGGCCAGCTCGAAGGGCGGCGTACGCATTGCCAAGAACACGTTCATGCTGACCAAGGTCGATCACCAGACCTATAAACCTCTCGTACTGAGCGAATACCCCCCCGAGTCTCTCAATCTCCTCTTCATCCGCCTTTGCTTGCCGCTTATGATGGACGTCCCGATGGAGCGCCGCATATAAGTCTCCTTGGACGTTTTGAGTTGGAGTTTGAGCTCAAAAAAGTCCACTGCCTAGGTGGATGTAGCATTTCGGAGGTGGGTATTTTCAGACTCGAGATCAAGGATCCGGATATTAGCGGCGATTATGGTTGGTAAGGAAAAGTCGGAACGAAGTTGGGTGCGACGGAGTTGAGAACATGGTCGGTCTTGGGAGCGTTATCAGCAAAAGCCTGGTTATCAAACTGGCCCAGGTAACTAGATCGCTTCGTGCGTTGGTCTTTGCTGAAGGGACGGAGGAGTCAGACTTGGACCTGCGGTGGAGAAGATTAAAGACTTGAAGAAGCGCATGGTTGATGGTAGTTATGCAGAGAAAATGCAGGCCTTCAAGTAGTCCAGGCGGCTGACAGTCATGCTAGAGGCCAACTGGAGGCTGACATTAATATTAGGATTGAAACCAAATTGAAACTGACGAAGCAATGGGATGTCCCAGAATGGACAATTTGTATGCTTGTGTTTGGCAACAGCATCCTTACGTCAGCCAATTATTTTAGTCTTTCGAGTCGTCCAAGATTTCGTCGCAATGCGTAGCGGAATACTCTTGACGTCAAATCTCCCCCAACTTCAAAATCTCATCAAGCGCGATCCTGCAGCGTACAAGGAAGAGTTTTTCCAGCAATGGAATCATTACAACAGCATTCGTCAAATATTCCATTTAAATCTGGACCAACAAGCTCATCATTTTAAGGAACTGGTTACTTTTATTTCCCAAGTGTGTTTGGTCTAACATACCACTACTGGAGGTTCGTGATTGACTAGTTCTATTCAGGTTGCGCCATGTTATCCTAAGGAGACGGCAGATTTTCCCTCACACCTGTCATCTCTTCTCCTCGAGAACTACGGAATTCTGACTCCAGATACCCGCAAAACTCTTGTTCAAAATTTGGTCATGTTACGGAACAAGAACGTTATCACATCAATTGAGTGCGTCTATTCCCCACACGTCAATGTTTAAAAGTACGCATGTATTCCATAGGCTCCTTAAAGCTCTCTTCCCTATCCTCCCTCGGACAACCTCAGTCACACTCCGAGCCTTCATACGAAAGACCATCCTCTCCGACATTCGCACTGCAAACTTCCGCTCCAAGAACCACAAACTCAACCGTGCCGTTCAAATAATGTTTTTCGGTATGGTCGAACGGGGGATGGATGGCGAGGTTGTAGGTGGCAAGGGCAAGCTTCGAGCTTCGGTTGGACCAACTACAGATCGGACGGTAAATAATGGCGATGAGGCGATGTGGGCCGTCATCTTGACAAAAGAATTGTGGCGGAAGGGCATCTGGTATGCACTACTGTTATGGTTGTGAACGAGACTAATCCATGTGTGCAGGGCAGACGCAAAAGCGGTCTCTATCATTGCCCTTGCGTCTTTTCATCCAGTTGTAAAAGTTCAAAGCGCTTCCATTCATTTCTTCCTGGGCAGTGACGAAGAGAAGGAGGACAGTGATGACGACGAAGAAGAAGTTCGACTTCTCGTCTTCCCTTGACTTCCTGTAACTCAGTTTTCTTCCTTCCCACCAGGTTCCCGATGTCCGAGCCTTGCATCACAGGCGTGAAATAAACAAAAAGACTCGCAGTAGTGACAAGAAGCTCCAAAAGAGGCTAAACTCCGCCAAAAAAGTTTGTACCCATATAACCAGCTTGTCTTCTTTTCCAAAACTTATCCTTATAGAAACGATACAAAAAAACCGACTCCACGACGAACTTCCCAGCCCTCCAGCTCCTTAATGATCCCCAAACATTCGCCGAAAAGTTATATGATATCCTTAACCGCTACGACAAGCGTTTCTCTCTTGACCATAAAATCCTACTCATGCAGCTCCTCTCCCGCGTCATGGGCGCGCACAAACTCTGCGTCCTCGGATTCTACACCTATATTGTCAAATACCTCGTTCACCGCCAACTCCGTGTCCCTGCCATTCTGGTGGCACTGGCCCAGTCCGTACATGACTTGACTCCGCCAGATGCTGTCACCCCAGTCCTTAGGAAACTTGCTCAAGACTTCATCCATCCCGGTGTTGCGAGTGAGGTTATTGCAGCTGGGTTGAATGCTATGAGAGAGGTGTGTAGACGACAGCCATGGTCAATGGAAGAAGATTTGCTGGGGGATCTGGTGGAGTATAGGAAGAGCAGGGACAAGGCAGTTACTGCTGCTGCACGAGGTTTACTACAACTTTATCGCGAGGTAAACCCTGGAATGCTGAAAAGAAGGGAACGGGTACGCTATATTTATGGTCTGTGGAATCGATCATTGATGCCCCTTATAGGGTAAAAACGCGAGTATGGGTATAGCTGGTGGCACTCTACCTCTACCTTTTGGTCATGGCGCCGAAGCTGCTGTGGATATAGAGGGCCTCATGGTAACCTCTCCACGCCGCCTGACTCGGCATGAAACTGATTATATCCAACAGCTACTAGAAGATCACCTCCAAAAGTTGCGTGACGAAACCAACGTCGTTATGGGAGGGGACGACGAAGAAGCAGCATGGCAAGGTTGGGACGTCAACTCTGATTCCTCTTCGGAATCTTCCGAGTCGGAGGGGTGGATCGACGTCGATGACGGGAAAGACGACCTGGACATAAGCGACAGTGAGGATGCGGGGTACAAGACCGAGAACGAGAGCCAAAAGGCTGCAGACGGACGCGCCGACGTTCCTGATCCGTCAAGTCGGGTATCAACGCTCGCCACTACCAAGGTTAGTAACTGAGTTCACACTTCTCACGCATCACCAACCCCACTCTTTCAGATCCTCACTCCTGCAGATTTTGCGCTCCTCAGTGAGCTGCGCATCCAAGCTGCCATCCAAGCTGTCGAAACGGGCGGTGGACCCAAAGCAAAACGGAAACTGGCAGCACTGGAAGCCAACAAGAAATCACTCCAACCTGGACAGCAACCCGAGAACACCTTCATCTCAGAGAACGACATCCTCGGTCCACGTAAAAAGGCAAAGTCTGACTACACAGAGCGAATGGCATCCATTGCGAAAGGGCGTGAGGGGCGCGAGAAGTTTGGATCGCACAAGGGGAAGAAGAACAAGGAGGCGGCCAGCAGTTCCACTAATCGGGAGAAGGCGAGAAATAAACCTATCATGATGATCCTTAGTAGCGGGGCTGTGAAGGGGAAGAAGAAGGCGTCGTTGAGGGAGAAGCAGCAGAAGTTGAGGGCACATATAGATCGATCCAAGAAGTCTCATCATTGATTCCCTCCCCCCTTTACTGGTTTTGCGGGATTGTTACCCTTGTATTGTGTCACTTCTTCGAGTTCACGAACAGGTCATGTCATTGGAATATGAGGTTGAAAAAACAAGTCTTGGAGGGAAAAGTTGCATTATTTTTCTTTGCTTGAACATAGACCGGCGGAGTCAGATGTCAGCAGTCAAGATTATATAGAAGAAAAATAGTCCGGGTTCAACAATGAAAGCGTGATCTACTTAATTGAATTCACCTTCCTGTACTCGCCGCGCCATGTCGTAGCCCGTTGCAAAATGAGATAATCGAGCATCAACAACGAAGCCCTTGCAATCCAACTATCAGTAACCAATGTAGAACGGAGCAGTCTTATCACCAAGATCTTACCTTCCTATCGTATGCTGAGCCGGCGGGATGGTCGTAAGTATTCCACAAAGATGGTGTTCAGAAGACATGCCTTTGAGCTCATCATTCAGTCTTGCAAGCTCTACTACCCGCTGGACAATAAATTCGCCAGGTTCGAGTTTTTGACTCAATGATTGGATTTTATCGGCCAGGGAAACGCTGAGCACAATCAGCTTCATATTGGCGTTTGTCATGCCTTGATTAAAGAGCCCGATGAGTTACGGATTCCAAGTGAATAATGAACACATTTGCACAGACCAGGATCGCACACCACCAATGGGGATGCCTCCACCACGCAATCGGCCTTGTAACCGGTCTCTTCTTCGAGTTCACGAATAGCTGCCTGTTCAGGGGTTTCACCCTCATCGACAAGACCTTCAAAGGAATGAACATACAAACCAGCTTGGGTTGAACATATTTCACACCTGCTGGAAGTTCTGTTTGAATTAACGGAGATCAGAGGGAATTCTAGGGTGGAAAAGTAAATTTCTTGACCAATAATAAATTTATCGATGGGCGGACGATACTGTTCGACAATGACGGTTGAGAGCGGGAATGCGTTCGTTTTGGAACGTAGAATGGCAAGGACAGCCACAGCTATAATTCAGAATCCTTGTTCACTCCATATTCAACGGGAGGAAAAAGCCTGACCATCGATCCCAGATGACTTTCGCGTCTTGCGTTCGGCACATTCCCAGAGTCTCTGTAAAAATGTTTGAGATCCTTCACAAGATCAAGGATGGTGGAAAACCTCTTGTCCTGCAGCGTCACTGTACTTTATCTTTTTGAGTGTGATCCACCTAGAAAGAAGAAGTAAGTCTCAATGAACAACTAATAACATCTCGTCGTAGGATGGTGCGCTGACTTCGCTTCTGAAGCAGTCATTTCGGTGATGTCAAGTACTTTGGGTGTTGACGACTCGGACATTTTGTGTGCAGCTTCTGGTCGACGAACTAAGAGATTCTGAAATTTGGTGTGACGGTCACAGAAAGGTTGTGAACCGTGACGGGGGGAGGTTGAATCTACATGCGATGCCTCTTCAACGCTACCTTACTCCACTCTCTTCGACCCTTTTCCGCCTGGCCGTTTTCCTCTTCTTGAGAGTGGTTCGTGACAAACAACGACGAGCATCTCAATGTTTGTTGAATTGTTGATCTTTCTAGGTCCCATCTCGACAGGGCAAAGCGATTCTTCCTGCGTTATACTTTTCATATGTGGCCTCTGCTTGGTTTTCTTCTCCTAAGAGAGACACTACAACCTATAAAACTTCGGAGAAACATCTTATACCTGAGGTTTATATGTCCAATTTCTTCCCATTGTAGCTTCATGACTTACATTACTTTCCAGGCCACTGGTCATGACGACTTCCTGCCTACTATTCTCCTCTCCCTCCCAAGCTCCTCCCGGCGGCTCCGAATCACCAACTTTGCTGTCAATACCCTACTTCTACTTGCCGCTGCTGATTTCCTAGCAACTCCGTTCCTTGATTCCGCTTCGGACGTCGTTTTTAGCCGTGTTGGCGCTGTCTATCCCGACAGCGTTAAAATTGTAGTCCGATATCCTCAACGTGATATTACTGAGGACAAACTACGTGTTGTTTGGCGAGAATCCAAGGGCACTGCTGCCCAGCAATCTGACAAATGGAAGGACGGACCCGTCCTTCACTTCACCGAGGAGCGTGACTGGGTGGACACTGTAAAACTTGACGGGCTATGGCCAAGTACCGCATATGAGTGTCAGTCGTTGCAACAATCGTCATTCCATCACAACCCTGATGCTGGGCTATACCATTTAACCATTAGACAGACTCTTGACCACTAACCGGACCATTTTATCGTATCCTTCTTCCCCCATTCCATTTCGCACATTCCCAGACCCCCGCCTCCCAAGCGGCAACCATTTTCGTTTCGTTGTATCTTCTTGTGTTACTCAAAATTTCCCTTATGTTCCGTTTCAAGGCAATACGATCAAAGGCTTTGACTTGCTTGCTCGTTATTTATTCACAGATTCGCCCCATGATTCTCCGGTCGTTGATGGCCGGTCCGCCTCGATTAATAGTACTACGATATCCGAATCTTCATCTTCAGCACAACTGCCAGATGAAATCTTGGCTATACCATCTTCCGGCGTCCCTTCGAGATGGGCAGATTCGTCGGAGCATGCCTCCGCTCAGCCTTCCGCAGAGTTTCTTCTATTTCTTGGGGATTTTATCTATGCCGATGTTCCAATGTATATCGGAGATGACAGAGAGGCCTATCGTCGGCTTTACCGTCGCAACTACCAGAGTACAAGCTTCAGGAAAATATACGAACGCCTGCGTTTGTTTCCTTCATTATTTTTTGACCTTCAAATTGTTTACTGAGAAGGCATTTCCAGCGGTATTCCACGCATATGATGATCACGAAGTAACTCATTGTGAAATTGAAATCAAAGCCATATGACTGATCATCAATTTGCAGATCATCAACAATTTTGCTGGTAGAGGTAATGATTCGACACCCCCGTTCCCTAATGCATCCGATGCTTTCAGAATCTACAACGCTGAATCCAATTATAATTCGCCCAATAATGGCCAGCACTATTACTATGATTTCCGCTACGGAGATGTTGCTTTTTTTGTCATGGATACTCGTCGCTATCGCGATGCAGGCAGCTATGACCACGCTGGTACAACAATGCTTGGTGACATTCAACTGGCCGCATTATACAAATGGCTGCACAAAGTGTGTGGCCAATAATCCTTAATATACTGGAGTACTCACTCTCGAGCCTAGGTCAACACCACATCCACTTTCAAATTCTTAGTGACCTCGGTTCCTTTCACTTCTCTCTGGGGACACGATGCTGTCACTGATTCCTGGGCCGGCTTTACTTCCGAGAAAACGGCTCTTTTGGAAGCCTTACATTCGGTGCCCAACGTTATCATTCTTTCGGGGGATCGTCATGAGTTCGCCGCCATCGAATTCAATAGCGCAGACCGCCACATCATAAGGGAAATCTCTACAAGCCCGCTGAGTATGTTCTATGTACCTTTTTTCCGAACTTTGCGGATGCAAAGCGAGGAGATAGTTCAGAGGAAACGGACGGATCTCAA
>Ga0210383_10004879_pt1 | contig 11855 bp, 10 predicted proteins | sample IncBWC14OmetaG_FD_160072 | JGI IMG/M metagenome (GOLD analysis project Ga0210383, IMG submission 160072) | Forest soil microbial communities from Barre Woods Harvard Forest LTER site, Petersham, Massachusetts, United States - Inc-BW-C-14-O ...
GACACTTGGCTCCTTGGCTCCTTGGCTCCTTGTTGGTCGACAATTCGGCTATTTTGGCTGAGCATTCCCGGCTCCAAAACATGCAGGTCCAACGTCAGCCCGGCATTCCCTTTATCCTGGTCACCGTTTTTCTCGACACGCTCGCGTTCGGATTCGTGATACCCATTCTGCCCGCGTTGGTGGCAACTATGACACCGGATAAGCAGAGTCAGGCCTATTGGTACGGACTTCTGCTTGGTTCTTTCGGACTCGCGCAGTTTTTTTCGGCGCCATTGCTGGGTGCCGTGAGCGACCGTTGCGGTCGTCGTGCGGTTCTGCTGGTCTCAATTTTTGGTCTTGGTCTCAACTTTTTTATCACCGCGATTTCTCCCTGGCTTTGGCTTCTGCTGGTTTCCCGTTTGATCGGTGGCGCTTCCGGCGCGGCTTTTACCGTTGCCGGAGCGTACGTTGCCGATGTGACGTCCCAAGAGGAAAGGAGCCGAAGCTTCGGACTTCTCGGCGCCATGTTTGGACTTGGTTTTATTTGCGGCCCAATCCTGGGGGGGCTCCTTAGTCCTTACGGTCTCAGGCTGCCTTATTTTGCGGCAACCGGCTTCTGCCTTCTCAACTGGGTTTATGGTTTCTTCGTGCTTCCAGAATCCCTCCCGGCCAATCGACGTTCGGTGATCGACTTTGCTAAAGCGAATCCATTGACTGCCCTCATCGCGCTGACCAAGGTCCAGGGGATAGGCAGCCTCGTGTGGGTCTTTATCCTGACGGCTTTTCCTCAATTCCTTCTGCAATCGACTTGGGTTCTCTACACGACATTTCGATTCGGTTGGGGTCCGCGTGAGAATGGATTCTCGTTGTTTATCGTCGGCATCGCCGCAGCAGTCGGGCAAACCGTGTTGCTGGGTTTCCTGCTCCGCAGACTAGGCGACGTCAAAACAGCGCTGGTCGGTCTTGCATCCTCCTTTGTTGCCTATGTTCTCTATGGATTGGCGACGCAAGGTTGGATGATGTACGCCATCATTCTCGCCAATTTATGCGGTTTCGTCGCCGGCCCTGCGATGCAAGGGATCGTTTCCAAGGCCGTTGACCCACGTCACCAAGGGATCACGATGGGCTCATTGAACTCGATCAGCAGCATTATGGGTGTCATAGCCCCATTGATCGGGGCGCCGATTCTGGCGTCGGTGTCCGGTCTGAGTTCCACGGATTGGAGGGTTGGCGCGACATTTTTTGTCGCAGCGTTAGCCCAGGCGCTCGCTCTTGCGCAAGCCTCGATGCATTTCCGGCGCAAAGGTCTTGTGGGCTAGTTGTCAGTTGTTGGTTGTTGGTTGGCGGTTGGCGGTTGGCGTTCGGCTCCTGGCTCCCGGCTGGCCTATGGAGGTGGTGCTGGCGATTTCCATGGTGTGGCCCAAGGGCGTGGTCCATCATACTGCGAATGCGGATTGGAGGCGGGCATCGTCATCAGGTAGGTGCATCCGGCCACCAGACTAATGACCAAGAAAATCAGGACCCAAACGAGACGCTTCACTCTCATCTGTGAGAACTCGTCTCTTGCCGAGAACTTGTCAAAATCTCTGAGCCAATCATCCGAAATGGGAAATTGCGGGTTGCGGATCGCGGAATTTTGGGGAACGGCGGAATTGGTAGATAGCGGTATTCATTTCGAATCAGTCTCGCTCGGAACGCACGGCGCATCTCTTGCGCTTTAACCAACCGCTTACCGCTTATGCCGGTCCATTTCCGCCGATCCACCAATCCAATTCCGCATTTCGCAATCCGCCATCCGCAATTTCCTCAGTGTTGCTATATCGCTCCTCTAACTTTTTACTATGAGAGCGCCAGGCGAGACAGATTATTTGTTAATTACTGGCTCGGCGGCCGCCGTGTAGGGGCGTAGTTAGTTAGTATATTAAATGCCTAAGTTAGTAGGGATCCAGTGGATAGAAAAAAGAGTCGAAAGGGTTCGCCCGGACAGGATTCAACACCACATGAATTTGGACGAAGTTCACGAAGTTCACGGAGTTCACGGAGGAGGCCAGGTGCTGCGACGACGAAAGGCTCCTGACCGTTTCGATCTTTGCATTATTTCAGAATATTCGGCATTGTTGATATGCGGCGTGCCCAAAGCAAAGAAGGACGCATTCGTCACAGAATCCAGATCTAAATGACCTAATAATAACAGGTATTTTTATCGTATTGCCTGTCGGGAGAATGAAATTCTGCGACATCTTCCGTTTTTGGAAATTACAAGAAATCGATCGGAGCAGAAGTATTTGCAGCGGACCGAATATTTGTTGCATCGCCGGCCAAATTGACCCAAATGAAGTGGTCCATTGCCGCAACGTTCATGATCACTAAATCTTTATTCATTGCCCTCTTTGTCTCAGCAGCACCTGTTTTTGCCGATACGTTGGCCGTCGGCTCGGTCTATTTTGATTCGGCCCAGACTTTAAATGAAGTGATCAAGTTATCCGTGCAACATGACAATGAAGGTATAGCTAAATTGATTGAGAATGGACATGTAAGTAGTCAAACCGGTGACGAGATGGATATTGTCGTACTAATAACTGGGGCGACACCCGAAAGCCCGGCCGAATTTCGCTTTGTGAACGGGCCGACTACTTTTTGGACCTTGACCAAAAATGTCACGAATGTTGCTAACCCTCTGCCAGCCTCAACACCGGTACCATCGTCAACTCCAGCCTCTGAACCAACAGCAACGGCAAGAGCAACACCTGCTGAATTGCCAACCCCAACGCCAGCACCTGCGGAATCACCAACCCCCACCCCTAAACATCATCAACGACGGCATGAAAGTAATGCTCCTTTTGATGACGATAATGGCCGGCGCATTTGGCATCAGGTGGACGGTAAATGGAAATGGTATCCTGCGGATAAACATCATCCACCGGTAAAGAAAGCGTTGCCGGTGGACCAGTGAGAGTGTCAGAGTCAGTGCCAGTGCCAGTTGAAGAAAAGCGATCAATTCCTAGATGCTTTGCCAGGGTCTCGGTTCAATCTTTTGGAGTTCCGATTCCCGATATCGATCTGGCCGTCGTCTTTCGCCTTCACTGACACTGCCCTCAATTCCCCTAGGATTTCCGACCGTTTCCGGTAAAGTTTTACCGGCATGAGAGCATTGTTACTATTTATATTAGGTGTCATCGTTGGTGCGGGCGGGATGCTATTTGGTCTTCCGGAGCTGACTTCACGGCGCGAACAGCTGAATGATGAAACGAAAAAGCATTTGGAGATTCTGGAGGGTCAACTCCGGGACGTCGGAGATCAATTGAAGAAAATTAAGCCCGGCGACGACCAATCGAAGCAACCGTCTGCTACGCCGACTCCGGCAGCGCATTGAGGGGAAGTTTCCAGTGTCGGAAAGTGTATCTGTCCGTCTCGGGCCGATACGTGCCCATGCGATCTGTTCGAATGTTTCGCCCGGGATGGGCGGCTAACGCAAAAACCGTTCTGATGGTCGAAAGGAACTTATCGATCTTGAATGGTTTACCAAAAAACGCGCTGGCTCCCGCCACCCGCCGCTTGCTCGTCGGTAGAGACTGACGGACTGACGACGAATTCAGCGGCGGGAGTAAATCAAGAGCCGCGAGGACACGATCGTTTGCGACAAGTCGCCGATCATTCGGCGACCGGGAGCGTCAAATGCAGAACCAGCGTTGGTGCCACCACAATCTGGTCAGGGTACGGACTGGGTCACGTACGATTCTTGGAGATCAGACTGCCGGCTCGGAGAGTTGTCCTTGGCGCGATACACTTGTCTCAACGCTTGCAGGTCAAGCGATTGAAATATGTGCGGCTCAGGGGCGCACGTCTCCGGCCTTCTGTGCGCGTTGCGTACAATAATTAGGGCGAATAGCAATGCTTCCATAGTGTCTCTTTTCCCAAGTTCAGGTTAAACATTGAGAGCCAGCGAAAGACACTCCCCCGGGGGATTTTCCCTGACTGGTTTCTCTCAGCATCCTGGAAGCGTCGTTCCTAATCGGAACGCTTTCCGGAATGCCCAGAGAATTCCTTTTTCCCGTCTGAGCATAGGACAGGGGACGGCACCCGTCCAGCGGTATTTATAGAAAATACAATAAATATAGACCGGCATCCTTGATTTTCCTTGTCGAGTCTCCTTCTTGCCCAACTCCCTCTGCAGAGTCGCCATCATCGTACGCGCCGTGTGCGGAAACGCGGAAATCGTCTCTTCATATTGCAAAAGCGGCAAATTTTGCCGGATTCCCCAAGGATTTCCGCTTTGGCACTAAGAAAAACAACGGAAACACGCGGATTCGCGGCTCGAGATAAATCTTTTCTCTTTCCCAACCGTTCATTTTGAACAGGTTACAAATTAAACGCAAATTGTTGGAACGCAATGGCCCGCAACTTGCTATGTGGTGCTCAAGTGAACATAACCAAAAACGCTGTAACAAGATCGAGTGAATCTCCGAAACCTGAGGCGGCGAAAAGTCTCGGTTTACTCGAAAACGACGAGAGCGTGTTTCAGCGTTTGCTCGAAAACCATCTTCCCCGAGTTCGACCAATTGTCGAGCGGATCAGAAGGCGATTGCCAAGTACGATCGAGGCCGAGGACTTGTATAGCATTGGGGTGACCGGCCTGGTCGCCGCGGCGCGGAACTATCGGCCGGCTCAAGAGCGAAGTTTTGGCAGCTACGCGAACACTCGAATTCAGGGAGCGATTTTGGATGAGCTCCGACGGATGGACAGCATGAGTCGAGCTAACCGTTTTAAGGCCAAGCGACTCCGGAGTGCCATTTCCGAATTAGAACAGGAACAAGGTGGCAGCGTTTCCCTGGCTTCGCTCCGGACCGCGATGAACCTGACGGAGGGAGAGCTAGCGGAACTGCAAGAAGATGCGCGAGAAATCCGGCTGGTCTCCTTGGATGAGGATCAAGGTGAGTCGGAGGATCAATCCCTGCATGACATGATTCCGGATGAATCTTTGGTTTCTGCATTGGACGTTTTGGAACGCAAAGAGGTTTTGTCGTTGCTGGCGCAAAGAATGGCCAAACTGCCGAAAATGCAGAAGAAAGTATTGGCAATGTACTACTACGAAAATATGAAGTTATCCGAGATCGCCGCCTGCTTCGGATTGACTGAATCGCGGATCTCGCAAATCAACACCCAAACGGTTGGCGTGCTTCGAACCTACCTCGCCACCATGTTGGCCTAGATTTCTTGAAGTGAACCTTATGGATACAAAAGTTGACTGGGATCAGTTAGTAGGCGCTCTAAGGAACGAGATGGCGGAGAAAGGTGGGCTGATCGGGTTGCTCAATCGGCAAACCGAAACTTTGTATCGCCAAGACATGGCAGAGAACGAGCGCTTGGAAGAGCAAATCGGCAGGCAATTGGAACTGATCGTGCTTTCTACCCAAGGTCGAGATTATGCCGTCAGGCAGACTGCCTCGGCGTTTGCTCTGAAGGAAGATGTCCAGTCAAACGAAGTGATCCGCGGTTTCCCCGACTTTGTCCACCCGCTACTCGAAGCACTATTTGCGGAAGTTGAACGACTTAGTAGTCGGGTCAAGGAACGTCTGCAACAAAATGAGGGGCTAAAAGCGAGATTTATCTTTCAGACTCCCTCCTCGGTAGAGGTTCGCTCTAATGCGTAGTATAGAACTCACAACTTTTTCTCTAATAATGAAATTATGATTAATCTCGGCCTCAATCTGGAACAATATTTTCAACCGGTGCAAATGACCGAAAAATTTCCTACCACTGCTTATTTAGCCCGTCGGCTGCAAAAAGTAGGTTGGGATTCTGCTTACGGACGATCGCTTCTTTATACTTTTAGAGACGATCTAGTCCGGGAATGTGGAAGCGAGTTTACTGAAGTGCTAAGACATTTCCGTGTGAATACCGTTAGTTAGGCGTAGCACACCAAAGAGCGTGCCCCGATGTTGAACCCTGAGCTGAGGGAACGGCTCTGGCCATTCTTGGGCGGAATGGCCAAACAAAACGGTATCACGCCCAGATGCATCAGCGGGGTTGCAGACCACGTTCATCTGCTGCTGTCATTGCCAACCACAGTTCCCATCGCCAAAGCCATTCACCCGCTCAGTGTGCGCCGGTCAGGATCTAGCCTTCTGCTCTAGCAAGTCCTCGACACGTTTCATCCAGGCCTCAATACCGCCGCGTTTTGCACGCGCTTCGCGAATGAGTTTAAGATTACGGGCGGTCGTTTCCGGTTCCCACTTCTCCCGTACCGACGCAAGGGTATCGCCGAGAGCGATCATTGCCCGTTCTTCATCTTTGGCCAGTACTGCCAATTCAAGGCGCGTGGCGTGATCCCAGTAATCGGGTTTACCCGTCGCGATGCGCCTTTCAACTGCGTAGCTGACCACCGGAAAGATCTGATCACGCCGAGTATCCGGCGGATTGCGCAGCGTCATGAGAGTGACGGCGTTAACACCGGGATAGGCGTCGCGCCAGTCGGCCTCGAAACCCCGTAAATAGGCGGAGATAGCCTTATCAAGCAGGCTGCGCGCTTCAAACTCCTCACCCTGCCCTAACGCCCCCTCCCAACGATCTTTGTAGACCCGTCCGAGAATCCCGTATGTTTCGCTGCTGGGACCACGCCGCTCGAGCAATGCCAGCAAAACTCTCTCAGCTTCTTCGCCCTGACCTGCCCGGTTGAGGGCAAGCGCAAGCTGTTCCTGGACCATCACCGTAGCCGCTAGCGGGGCAGACATCTTTCTCACGAGAGTTGCCATGTCCACCCAGGCTTTGACCGCGCGATACGAAAGAAATAGGTCCACCGCCACCCCGGATTCCAGCTCCGAAATCGGTTCAATTTTCTTCTGTATCTCGCGAATCGCATCGACATCCTCCTTACGAGCTTTGACCAGTAGCGCTTTGATCTCGGCGGAATATTGCACCCGATCCCGGAAAACGTCAGTTTTGGTGTGATCGATATCGGGGAAGCTATCGACGAGCTGATAGATCGGGCTGTCGGTTGCGGTTCCACTTTGGGTAACGGAGTCGTGCGCTTCCTTCAGACGCCTGATAAGCTCCGCTCTGCCGTTTGCCAAGTCCTCAGGCGCGCCGGCTGAAGACAGCTTGTACGGCAGTGCCCGAAGAGGTGCTACATCAAAGGGCAGGCGAGAACTACCCGCATACAGAAGGATCGTGCTCCACGGCCGCACCGCGTGGCGTACGCCCAGTTCATAGAAAACGTTAGCATTGGCGGTCGTTAAGTCGGCGACAGCATACTCGCACAGGATAAGGCGCTCAAACATCGGTTTATGAATGATGCCTCCCGTCATCTCTTCATCGGCACGCAAGGGCTCCATACCCGCCTCTTCAATGGCAGGTCTGATCAGATCCCGATATACGGCGTCGAAGTCCACCATCGCGCCAGCGAGATCAGGCTTCTGACCGAAAGGCATGAGAACAAAACAGAGTGGCTTGGACATAAGCGTGAGATAAGTTCAGATACCGGGATTAATGGTTGCGAACATTGCGCGAATCGGCTCCGCCTCGGGTACATTTCTCTGTCGGTTGATGATATTCAATCCTTTTTGCTCGTGGATATTCACTTGAACTTTTCCCGCATGGCAGCAATCCCCGGTATCCGGTCAATCAGGTGACGATAGGTGGCGTCAAAATTCTGGATCAACGATCGCTGCGTTCTCCCGACTAGGATAGTGAAGATGTACGATTCGTGACAGGGCGATGTCACGGTCGGATGGTAGCCTGCGGAGAAGGCAAAGGTGTCCCCCGTCACGGGTCATATAGGCCGTCGCGTCGCCGTCATCACTATACCAGAGCTGGGCGCCGAAGCCGTTCGGCGGATTGAAGCGCCAATGATACACTTCCTCGTGAGCGGTCTCTCCGGGCTGATCGGTATCGTGCTTGTGCGGCGGATAGCCAGACCAGCAACCTTCATCCGCGTACAGCTCGCTGACGAGCAAGTTTCCCGCCCGGCCCGCACCGTTCTGTCCCAGAATGTGAAAGATGCGCCGCCGGGATTTCGTCTCGTGGGAGCCGACATCGACCATCTCGACTTCTTCTGGCCTGATACGGAATGGGGCCATCTGCCGATCCCACAAACCACCTGCGATGGCAATTTCGCAACCGTTTTGCGCGACGATTGCGACATCGGCGTTCGGTCCTGCGTAGACGGCATCGGCTTTGCCATCCCAAATGGTGGTCCGATGACCCAAGTTCAAAAAAGACTCGCCATCTGCTGTCAGATCACAGGTTCCGGCCAGCGGCACAACAACCGACTCAAATTCAGACAATCGGTACCGGTAGGATTCGCCTGGCGTTAATCTGACAAGATTGAAGTGGGTCCGCTCGACAGGTTTGTCCCCGGCGAGAATCGGTCTGTTCTTATTGTTGAAACTGCGGATGAAAGTGTGCGACATGGAGTGCTCCAGAACGAGTATTAAACACCCGAGAAGCTCCCAGGGTTGCAGCAGGCGAACCCATTCTGCAATTCCGGTCCACTTGACTTCTGCCTTCTTCTTGTCAACCGATCATCTGCACGAAACGGTCAGCCTGCCTCCGCCGCGAAGCTTCTTCTTTCTCAATTGCGGCGAGCAGGCCCGAAGTGGTCAGTGCCAGTGTCAGTGTCAGTGGAGACGCAAAATGAGGACCAAAACAGTAAAAATGGGCGAAGATAGGGACAATCCTTTGCTCAATATACCAAAAAGGAAAAAGCCTCCACCGAACACCGAACACTGGCTACTGACACTGACAACTGACAACTGACATGGGTATTGGACTCGACAGAGTGGCGTTTGGCGCGCCTGGAATTGAACCACGCTGGACCTCGAGCTCGAAGGATGGCCTTGGAACCGCTCGTTCGGAAAGCTGTCGCCTGTGGTTTACCCTCAGTCATGGGATCATCAATGAGATTTACTACCCGACCGCCGACCAGCCCAACACGCGTGATTTTGAATTCCTGATCAGCGACGGCCAGACATTTTGCCATGAGGAAAAGCGTGATTTGGATCATCGGATCGAATACCCAGAGCGCAACTGCCTCTTTTACCGACTGGTCAACGCTGAACGCAATGGACGGTATCAGCTTGTCAAAGAGGCGCTGACTGATTCGCATCGCTCAGTCTTTCTGATGCGCACGAAGCTTGAGGTCAATGACGAATCGCTGCGAGGCAAGTTAAGCGTTTACGCTCTCTTAGCCCCTCATATCGCCCGCTACGGAGCTGGTAATTCGGGATATTGTTCCGAAATTAGCGCGTACAAGCTGCTCCGCGCGGAGCGTGCAGGCGTTCACCTGGTGATGGGATGCGACACGGGTTTTGTCCGGCAGTCTGTCGGCTATGTCGGCGTTAGTGACGGCTGGCAAGACCTGATGAATCATTTCAGAATGGATTGGGAGTTCTCTGTCGCCGAACATGGGAATATTGCACTGACGGGTGAAATTGACCTGCAGGGCGGCAACGAATTTACGATTGGGATCGGTCTTGGTGACAGCTACGAGAGCACGGCGGTCAACTTGCTACAGTCACTGGCCACACCGTTTGATCTCCATCGTGCAGCCTATATCGAGGGGTGGCAGCGGTCAGCCGTTCGTCCACCATACGATTTCCGTACACAGACTTCCGACGACGGGGGGACCTATCGGCTGAGCCACTGTGTCCTCTTGGCCCACGAAGATAAAGTTTTCCAAGGGGCATTGATCGCGTCGATGAGTATTCCCTGGGGTGAGACCAAAGGGGATGATGACGTTGGCGGCTACCATTTGGTCTGGACCCGCGACATGGTGCAAAGCGCGACCGCACTGCTCGCGAGCGGCGCAATCGATACCCCCGTGCGTGCCTTGATCTGGTTGGCGGCCATTCAGCGGTCGGACGGCAGTTTCCCGCAGAACAGCTGGATGGACGGTCGAGCGTACTGGGGCGGTCTGCAGCTTGATGAGGTCGCCGCGCCTATTTTACTCGCTTGGCGAGTGCATCGCGAAGGCGCTCAGCGGGCTCTGCTTGATCCGTGGGTGATGGTTTCACGAGCCGCCGGGTACCTTATCCTGCAAGGACCCGTTACTGGGCAGGATCGCTGGGAAGAAAACTCCGGTTACTCTCCTTCTACCTTGGCCACCGTGATCGCCGGGTTGGTTTGTGCCGCCGAGTTCGCCAAAGAACGTGGCGAAACTGACACCTCAGAATTTATTTTTGATTACGCCGATTGGTTGGCTGACCACTTGGAGCAATGGACAGTGACAACTTCCGGCGAGTTGGTAGCGGGTTTTCCGCGACATTATATTCGCATCAATCCGGCCGATGCGCAGGCGCCGGACCCGCACCCGGACGCGAATACAGCGATGATTTCAATCGCCAATGGCGGCGGCCAACATCCCGCGCGGAATGTGGTCGGCGGCGATTTCCTTGCCTTGGTCAGACTCGGCATTCGTGACGCGGATGATGCCGTCGTGCGCGATTCGATCAAGGTCATTGATCAGGTGATCAAGCATGATCTTCCTGAAGGACCATCCTGGCGCCGCTACAATCACGACGGGTATGGACAGAAAGACGATGGCAGCGCCTTCGACGGAACAGGCGTCGGTCGTTGCTGGCCAATTTTGACCGGGGAGCGTGGACATTACGAACTCGCTGCTGGAGGCGATCCCAGGCCCTTCATTACCGCAATGGAAAGGTTTGCCAATGACGGTGGAATGATCACCGAGCAACTCTGGGATGCCGACGACCTGGCGAACGGCTCAATGACACGCGGGAAACCGACCGGTGCCGCGATGCCGCTCTGTTGGTCCCACGCAGAATATATCGAGCTGGTACGCAGTTATCATGATGGCGCCTGTTTCGATCGCATCGAACCGGCATTTCAACGCTACGTTCGTGAACCTTTGCCAATCCGCCGCGAAATTTGGGGGTTCCGCCATCAACTCCGCTCGATACCGTGTGGCAAAATTCTCCGTATGATCGTTGCCGCCAAAGCAACGGTGGTATGGTCAGCCGACGGATGGGCGAACACCGCAAAGTCTGAAACCGGGGAAGTGAATGCTCTCAACCTATGGTTCTCCGATCTTCCAACGGAAGGGCTTCTGAACGGAACAGTCGTCGAATTTACTTTTTTTTGGGAAGCTGCTCAGCGCTGGGAGGGCAGAAATTGGCAGGTTCACGTTCAAGGGACCTGAGAGCAAGTTGTCGGTGCCAGGGTGGATCAACTGGCGTACGTTACGCGAATAATGTGCAGGAACATCAAACCTCTCTTTAACTTCGATCCGCCCGTTACGGCGGAAGAGATTCGAGCGGCCTCACTCCAGTTCGTCAGAAAAATCACCGGTTTTAACAAACCGTCGAAGGCAAACGAAGCCTCGTTTCTAGCTGCAGTCGATGAAATCGCCGGTATCTCGGCTACCCTTCTCCGTTCGCTCGAAAGCAACGCACCGCCGAAGAATCGCGAAGAAGAGGCCGCCAAAGCAAAAGCTCGCGCCGCCGAAAGATATTTCTAGCTCTAGTGTTCAGCCTTTTCGGTGCGAGCAAAACCAGCAATGGGGGTGAGAGGTTTGATGTTCCTGCACATTATTCGCCTAAAGTACGCGAGATGATCCATCCTGGCACCGACAACTTCCTTTAAGGTCCCTGATCAGTGCCAGTGTCAGTGCCAGTAACGGATTGCTACCGAGTAAATATGTCCGCGCCGACTCTTTACTGGTATTGTAATGTTTGCTTTTTTCGAAGGACTTCTTGCTCAACGAGCAAAAACTCGAGGATGTCGACCATGAAAAACTCGGCACCACGAATGTTGCTCGCTTACATATCTATCTCAATGCTACCAGTCGCGGCATATGGGCAGCAGACTGCCAAAGATCCGGTCAACCAGGAAACCAATTCCGTGATCGCCCTCGTCGGAAG
>Ga0210383_10004880_pt1 | contig 11854 bp, 9 predicted proteins | sample IncBWC14OmetaG_FD_160072 | JGI IMG/M metagenome (GOLD analysis project Ga0210383, IMG submission 160072) | Forest soil microbial communities from Barre Woods Harvard Forest LTER site, Petersham, Massachusetts, United States - Inc-BW-C-14-O ...
CAAATTCTTGAATCCCAACACCGCAATTGCTCGCCGCGGATTTCCCGCCGTCGCTGTCGTAGACGATGTAGTCAAAGTTCCTGCTGAAGAAGTGGACGCACCAACTTCCGTCTGCGTATTCCTCTTGGTGAAAAAATATCCCCCAACCACAACAGCCGCCAAAACCGCCGCGGCGATTCCGATCAGCGCGCCTTTGCCACGAATCGTTGGCACGCCAGCTATCGAACCGGGCCCACCCGCCGCATAAGCCGAAGTTCCCGCACCCGAAATATGTCCCGAACTCGCATCCCGCTGCAGCCGCTTCAAATCCGCATGCATCTCGGACGCATGCTGGTACCGCAGCGTTCGATCTTTCTCCAGCCCCTTGTTGATAATCCGTTCCAACTCCGGCGGCAAATCCGGATTCAACCGCGCCACAGGCATAGGCGCGCGATTTAGAATCGCTTCAAAAATCACTCCCGGACTTTCCCCGCGAAACGGAAGTGTTCCCGTTGCCATTTCGTACAGTGCTGCGGCAAACGAAAACAAATCCGTTCGCGCATCCAGTTCCTTCGCACGCACCTGCTCCGGCGACATATACGCCACCGTCCCCAGCGTCGACCCCGGACTAGTTAGATGGTAGTCGCCCGTGCTGCCCGTAACCGTGTTCTCCGATTCCGCAAACGGCGAACCGGATCCCGCGCCCGAACCTGATCCCGACGCCGGTCGCGTAGGCGCCAACTTCGCCAACCCGAAATCCAGAACCTTCGCGTGCCCGCGTTTCGTAATGAAAATGTTCGCCGGCTTGATGTCGCGGTGAATGATCCCTTGCGCATGCGCCGCGTCCAGCGCGTCCGCAATTTCCATGGAAACAGAAAGCAGCGGCTCCAGTTCCAACGGCCGTCCCGCAATCCGGTGCTTCAGCGTCTCGCCGTCGAGATACTCCATCACCAGAAAGGGTCGTTGGTCTTCCACACCCACTTCATAAATTGTGCAGATATTGGGATGATTCAGCGCGGACGCCGCCTGCGCCTCCCGCTGAAATCGCGTCAACGCCAGCGCATCGCGCGCCACGTCATCCGGCAGAAATTTCAGCGCAACAAACCGCCGCAGGTCCGTATCTTCGGCCTTATAAACGACACCCATCCCGCCGCCGCCCAGTTTTTCCACAATGCGGTAGTGCGAAACAGTTTGTCCGATAAGTGAAACCGCTTCCGGCATCGCAAGAAATGGTAGGTTTTGCACCAAGCGAAGTCAACGAATGCCCCACTCTTGATCGCGAAAATGAACAAAATGCTCGCCCAGATCGCCGTCAGTGATCGCTAGTCGAATCCGGCGTGCCGTCGGACCACTTGGCGACTGGAACCATGAAGATCGTTAATCTGTCCTCGGGCGCGTCCGTTGCCAAAATCGGGGAACCCGGCAAGTTTGCTCCCCACGCCGCAGACTCCGCCAGTGGAACGAAAAACATCAGGTGCGGATGCCAGTGCCCGGCTTGGTCGTTCAGGTAAGCGTCTTTGGACAACATGTAGCACATCGCCCCGGCTTCCAGCGCCGGCAATTCCTTCTTATCGAAGGCGCTTTTGATGCCTTCAAACATCTGCGCCTTTGATCGTCCCGCCAATATCAGTTCGGTCTTCCTGATGGTGATGGGAAGGTACGTTCGCGCGGCAGGCGCATTAAAGCAGATCGCCCCGCGCAACTTGGGATTCCAAAAATCGGGATTGTCGCTCTCAGCCGTCCAGGATCGTTCTACCACGCACACGAACCCGTTCTTGCCCTTATCGGCAATTTCGTAACCATGCCGTCCAAGCACCATCACCTCGGCATCCCGCGAGATGGATGCCGGCGCAGCGCTGCGGGCCAGCGCTATCTCCGCATTTCGCTCCATCAGGTACTGATCAAGCGGCGCCATACTCGGATATAGCGTTTTGCCATCCTGGGCGATTGCATGTGCCTGCCACGCCGCGCCAACCACGGCCAGCAGCACAAGCCTTCTTAATAGCTGCATTGGTTCCTCCTGAGATAGGATTCTGCCGTTATACCACCGGAACTGGCAAGCTGGTTTGATATGATGAGGTGGAATTTAGCGGCACGGTAACGCCAGAGCCGGGCACTTTCGTGCTACTCCTGCTAGGCGCGTCGGCCATTCTTGGTAAATTCTTGCTGATGCGCTCAATACGAAGTGCCAGATGGCGGATTTCCGGTTTTGCTCCTTTCTCAGCTAATACCCACTTCTCTAGTTATAGGTGCCGGCTCAAACGGTCGAGGCAGCACAATCTTGTACAAGTGTTCTCATAATACCTATGTGTGCAATTATCCCGGAATTGAAACTTGCGGACCGCTCACAGAACTCAGGTCGATTGGCGCTTAACTACAATGTTGGTGGTCTTCCATCCCCCGTCACGTTTGTCGTCAAGCGCTTCGACAGGAACTCACGGATTAAATTCCCACCCACTCGTCCCGCGAGGCCGACGGCGGCATTCGTGAACACCAGGTGCGCTCCCCGATTCGCTTCCGGATAGTACAGATTGCACAGCGCTGCCGCGCTCACATCGCCCAGCAAATAAGAATAATTGGGTTCAGTACGGCCGCCATCGCTGCGCGTGACAAATGCCGATCCGACGGCATGCCCAAGCCGGGACTTAAACGTGCCAGAGCCCTGGTAGTAGTAGCGCGGATCCTGGTGAAACAGCGACGGGAATACCGCATGAGTCAGCAAGTCACTGATCCGCCCGTCCACAAACTTTGCGGCATAACGCTTGGCGTAACCCGGCGCACCTTGGCCATATCCGGCAAAGGAGTTGTTGGCCTGCTCAATGCCGGCAGCGAAGCCGACGCCGATAAATGCAGCCGGATCGAATGTGCCCCGCGCAGCGAGCGAGAACTTCTGTTTCCAAGTCAGCGGCGTGGCATCATAAATGTAGCTGGTATAGAAGTTTGGTATGACGCCCACCAGGCGCTGTTTCTCCGCAGCCTTTATCTGCTCAGCGGCGATCAGGTCGGTTGGACGGACCATCACCTCGATGCTCGCCGTTGCAACTGACAAGGAGATGTCGGGAAGCTCGTAAACTTGCTGGTCCGTGACAAGGAACTCCCCGGAAGTAAAGGGCGCAAAGCCCGTGGCGTTGACGACCACAAGGTACGGACCGGGAAGAGTCTTTGAGAAGCGAAATTCGCCGTTCGCCTCAGAGATCACGTGATGCGATTGCGTTCCATCGCTACGCATCAAATTGACGTCTGCGCCGGACACGGTGCCACCGCTCGGATCCAACACGGTGCCTGCAACCCCGGCTAGCGCCTCCGCAGCGGGTGCTTTGGGTAAAGGTGCTTCCGGTAGGGAGCTACGGCTAGGCCCAAACCCGGCAGTTTCCTGCTGAGCGCGCAAACTCCCAGAAACCAGACACAGAAGCAACGTGCAGGCAAGAATTCTCAAAACGCGCTTCCAAGGCAAAGAGGAAGCCATATTGCCAGGCTCAACTAGTCTCACGGGGCCCACACGAAGGGGAGTTGGGGAGCTCGTAACAGGTTTGCTTTTGCTCATGCACATCTTTGCGCAGATTTGTCACCGGTAAGCATGACGCGCTGGGCCGTCTGCTTTTTCACTAGAGCATAGCGAGAAGTGAGACGCTGTTCGGTATTGCACACTGTCAATCCAGCGTCCGTGGCGCGTTAACACCCTGAACCAACCAGTCCATCAAAATGCCTTTGTTCTGCGCACTTTTTCACGCCGAACGCCCCAAGTAGCCTCGGGCCCTCCAATATCATCTAAGGGGCAAGGTTGGGATGAGGCGCTAAACCTACGGGGGGAACAGCTTGAAACGGCGAATAGTGATCTTTGCGACGGTCGTGCAATCCATCTTGGTTTTAGGGCATTTGCTGGTTTATGAAACATGGGTCACGCTTTGGGGCGCGCCGCAAGGGTCGCGTCTGACGGCGCTGCGTCTCGTCATCGCCGTGCTCGCGATCAGCTTTGTACCCACGACGCTGCTCGCCCACCGTTATTTCAACGGCCCCGTGCGCTTCGTCTACCACCTGGCAAGCATCTGGCTCGGTGCCTTCAATTTCCTCTTCATCGCCGCGTGCTTGTCCTGGATTGCCTATGCCGTCGCATACGTCGCGCACCTGCCAATCAGCGGCCACTCCATCGCCGGCACTCTCTTCGGCTTGGCAATTCTGGCCAGCCTCTACGGCATCGTGAACGCGGCCGACATTCGCGTTCGTCGCGTGACCGTAAAACTGCCCGGCTTGCCGGCATCCTGGCACGGCCGGGTTGCAGCTCTGGTGACAGACACGCACCTGGGCCACATCAAGGGCTATCGCTTCCTGACGCGGCTCGTAGGCATGCTGCGCCAGTTGAAAGCGGACGTAGTCTTCATCAGCGGCGATCTGTTCGACGGCACAAAAGTGGACGCGAGCCGGCTGGTTTCCCCGTGGAAGCAGCTGAAACCGAAATTCGGCTCGTACTTCGTCACCGGCAATCATGAGGAATTTTCCGACTCGCGCAAATACCTCGAAGCCATCGAAGGCTCCGGAATTCACGTTCTGCGAAGCGAAAAAGTGAATCTGGATGGCTTGCAGGTGGTCGGCGTGCCCTATCACGATACGGGAGACGCGAAACATTTTGAATCCATCCTGCAAAATGCGGATCTGGATCGCGACATAGCCAGCGTTTTGCTGGCGCACGTGCCGCAAGGATTGCCCATCGCGGAAAAACAAGGAATCTCGCTGCAGCTTTCCGGACACACGCACGGCGGCCAGATTTTCCCCTTCACCTGGTTCACCTGGCGCATTTTCGGCGATTACACCTACGGGCTGAAAAAATTCGGCGAGCTCTTCGTCTACACCTCAAGCGGCGCCGGAACCTGGGGCCCGCCAATGCGCGTCTGCACCCAACCCGAAATTGTCCTCATTAGCTTTGAGTAGTATGACCGCCGATCCACTCAACAGTCCTTCCGAACGGCCTCCGCGGAGGGAGAAATCCCTCTTCTCTTGGCATCTTCCACCAGTGAGTAAGACGATGTTGTAGAAGGCAACCCGCGGAGTTACGATGCAACTCATCAGGCCCAATGCAATCGGATGGGAGGCGCGCAATGCCAGTGAGTGTGAAAGAAATCGAGTTGTGGCGTAAAGAATTGAACAACCAGCCGGGAACTTTGGCGGCAGCGTTGGAACCGTTCGCAAAAGCGGGCGCGGATCTGCAAATCGTTATGGGTTATCGCTATCCCGGCGAACCCGCGAAAGCGGCAGTGGAGTTGTACCGCATCGATGGCAAAAAGGCGACACGTGCGGCGATAGAGGCGGGACTCTCTGCTTCGGCCATCTCCGCAGTTCTTGTCGAAGGCGATAATCGGCCCGGCCTGGGCTACGACATCGCAAAAGCGATTGCGGACGCAGGCATCAATCTGGACTTTCTGGTGGCGCAAGTAATCGGGAGAATGTTCTCGGCGGTGATTGGATTTGAGACCGCAGCCGGCAAGCTCAGCGCCATCCCGTTGATAAAGAAAGCCGCGGCAACGAAAAAGTAGTGGCGGAAAGTTATTGCTGGCTTTGCATGTGGGCCAGATCGGCGTTCGCGGCAGCGGCCGGACGTGGCGAACGAAAAACCATCGCCGGCCCAAGATCTTCCGGCTTCGGCGCATCCACCAGCGAAACGGTGACGAGGACGCGCAATTCGCTTTCCGCTTCGCCGCGATGCACCCCACGCGTGGGAGGAACATCGGCATAATCGCGGCCAACCGCAACGCGAATGTGCCGCTCGCAGCCGAGAAGATTGTTGGTCGGATCGAATTCCACCCACCCCGCTTCACCAAGGTACGCTTCCACCCATGCATGCGAAGCTCCGGCGGGCGAACGATCTTGGCTTTCGCTCTGGTGATACAAGTAGCCGCTGACGTAGCGGCACGGAATGTGCAACTGGCGCACCAGCGCAATCATAATGTGCGCAAAGTCCTGGCAAACGCCCTGATGCGTTTGCAGCGCATCGTCAATAGGCGAATCGACACGCGTGGTGTTCGGCGCGTAATCGAAATTTTCGTAGATCGCGGAATTAATTTCCTTCAGTAACGTCAGCGGATCGCCGCGCCGCTGCAGATGAAGTTCGTGACGCAACCGCAGCAGCATTTCCGAAGGCTTCGCGTAATGGCTTGGAAGCTGCATCTCCCAATAATCGCCCTGCGCAACCAGCTCATCCAGTTCCTGCCAACTGCTTTGCTGCATATTTTCGATGTCCAGCCGCGGAAGCATGTCCACTGTCGCTTCAGAGACGACTTCAATGCATTGATGCTTTCCGGGGATATCGAAGTGATGAACCGCGTTGCCATAGAAATCACGAGAGACGCTGACATTTGCGCGCGGCGTCACCTCGATGGATGAAGTCAAACAGCGCTGTCGCGTGTCGCTGCGCGGCTGCAAGCGCACCTCCATAACGCTTTCGCCAACCGCGGGCTCATAGGCGAACGAAGTAACATGGCGAATCAGATAAGTCATGTCAGAAATTCCACGGCGTTATGAGGCAAGTTCGGCCTCCACGGAATAGTCGAAGTAGATGTCGTGAATAGCGGAATGGATTTCCGCGCATTCCTTGCGAACGTTCTGCAGGTATGCGTGAATTCCTTCGGCCATGATTTCCTCGATCTGGCTGAAACTGAGCTGCGCGCGTAATCGTCCGGCAATGCGCGTGGGAAGTTTGCCGCTACGCTGCGTCAGATCGCCGATCAGGTGAAGAGCAGCGTTGACGCGATCGACCGCGAAGCGAATCGAGTGCGGAAACTCCGGATTCAGCAGCAGGAATTCCGCGACGCGCAGCGGGCGAATCTCCGCCGTGTGCGCTTTGCAGTAAGCCTCCAGAGCGACGCAACCGCCAAGAAGCCCCACCCATTCCAGATATTCCGCCGCTTCCACGGGACCTTCCAGATGGTTGGTCACACGCTGAAAATGTGTTTCCAGAAGCGTGGTTAGCGTGTCGGCACGCTCGACGTAACGGCCCAGCTGGATGAATTGCCAGCCTTCGCCGTGGCTCATCGTTGCATCGGTGATGCCGTGAAACAGATATGCGCCTTCGAGAACCGACAAGAAGAAGTCGTGAGACTGTAGAATCCACTCTTCTCCGGGGCGCCGATCGATCACGTCAAGATACAAGCGATTGAGCTGCTCCCACATGCGCGTGCTGCACTGCTCACGAACGTGGCGCAGGTTTTCGCGTGCCGCGGCAACGCAGGAAACGATGGACGAACCGTTGGCGCGGCTGAACACCAAAGCATTGAGAAGTTGCGTCGGATCGACCGCACCCTCCACAGCCGGCGCGCGCAACGCTTCCAACAGAAATCTCCAGCGGCCGGCGCCGAGTTCCGGAGACTGATCCAGCCACAGCTGCAATTCCACGTTGACCAGCCGCGAGGTGTGCTCGGCTCGCTCAAGATAACGGCCCATCCAGTACAAGCTGTTGGCCACGCGCGAAAGCATGCCCGCATCGCGCTTGAAAGTCTGTGTATAGAAATTGCGAGGAGGCCGCATGGTCACGCGGTCCGATCCGGCATGCTGAAGCGTTGCGCCACGTCGGAATGGAGGGAGGTGAGCTCTTTGCTCATTTCCTCGAGAATGTCTTCGCCGATCGCTCCTTCCCGAAGCACCCAGGTATCTTTGCTGCCGCCGCCTTGAGAAGAGTTGACAACCAGCGAACCTTTGCGAAGGGCAACGCGAGTGAGGCCGCCGGGAACCAGCGTGACTTTTTCGCCCATCAGAATGTAAGGGCGAAGATCGATGTGGCGAGACTCGACGCTGCCGTCGATCAGGCAGGGCGCGCAAGACAGCGCCAGAGTGGGCTGCGCGATGTAGTTGCGCGGATCGGCGAGGACGCGCACGCGAAATTCCTCACGTTGCTGCGCGGTACTCTGCGGGCCAATGAGCATTCCGTATCCGCCGGATTCACCCACCGCTTTGACGACCATGTTTTGCAGATCGCTGAGGACGTGCTGGCGATGCATGTCATCCGACATCAGGAAAGTGGGCACGTTGGGAAGAATCGCGTCTTCGTTCAAGTAATATCGAATCATTTCGGGGACGTACGCGTAAACGGCCTTGTCGTCGGCGACGCCGGTGCCGATGGCGTTAGCAAGAGTGACATTTCCAGCGCGATACGCGTTGAAAAGACCAGGTACGCCAAGAGTGGAATCCGGACGGAAGCAAAGTGGATCAAGGAAATCGTCATCGACCCGGCGATAGATAACGTCGACGCGGCGCAATCCTGCGGTGGTGCGCATGTAAACGACGTTGTCGTGCGTGAGAAGGTCGCGGCCTTCGACGAGTTCGATACCCATTTGCTGAGCAAGAAATGTGTGCTCGAAATAGGCGGAGTTAGAGACGCCAGGTGTGAGCAGCACGGTAGTGGGATCCTGCCGATAGGCGCAATTATCCGGCGCAAGCGTGCGGAGCGTCGAAAGAAGTTCGCGCGGGTAATGATCGATGGGCCAGACGCCGTAATCGCGAAAGAGCGTTGGGAAAACGCGTTTCAAAACTTTGCGATTCGCGACCATGTACGAAACGCCGCTGGGCACGCGAAGATTGTCTTCGAGTACCGCAAACGTGCCGTCTGGCAGGCGAACAAGATCGGTGCCGCAGACGCTGACGTAGATGTCCCGCGGGACGTTGAGGCCGCGCATTTCACGCCGAAAATGCTTGCAGCTGTAGAGAAGATCGCGCGGAACAATTTTGTCGGACAGAATGCGGCCCTCGTGATAGATGTCGCGCAGAAAAAGATTTAAAGCGGTCAGCCGCTGGGTGAGGCCCTTTTCGATTCTGGCCCACTCGCGCGCGGTGATGATGCGCGGAAGAAGATCGTTGGGGAAGATGCGCTCGGTGCCCTCTTTGCTGCCGTAAACGGTAAAGGTGATGCCCTCATGGAGGAACGCCAGGTCGGCGGCCTGCTGGCTGCGGCGCAGTTCTTCGGGAGGCAGCTTGAGGAGGGTCTGATGCAGCGCGCGGTAATGTTCGCGCGGAACGCCGGGCGAGGCGAACATTTCGTCATAAGCGGTATCGATTTGATAGTTCACAAAGGACGGTGGCAGGTGTATGCGTGATGGTACGGCCGAAGCTGTCATCGTCTTTCCTGCGAGTCGGCCGGGAGGGTCGTCGTTCATGATGGAAATCCGGAGCCCTCTCCCGCTTGGAGCATGGCCCAACCATCCCACGGCTGGAACGCCGAGGGTTAGGTGACTGTAAGCCGGGCAGAGAGTGCAGTCCAACGCAATAAGTTGATGGAATGAATGATGGATTCAAATGGCGTAGGTGCGTAAGCAGCGTAGGTTGAGGACACCGTGGTGTGGCTCTCCAATTGAATCTAACTTTTTGAGAAAGCAGGATTAGTTGCGATTTGCACAGGACATAGAGTAGCGGCGCGACAGCGCTTCTTCAGTTGTTTGGAGAGCCGCGGCGGATTTCGAGCGCGATTTGCGGGGTGGCTTCGCACGGAACATTTGTGACGAAGCGCAGCGTCCCGTCGTTGGCCTGAAAGACTACGCCGTAATGCTCGGAACTGCCTTTATAATCGCCCCATTCAGGCGGAACGAAGGAGCGGCAAGCGGGCTGCCCGAAGACGGTTTGCGCCGCGGCAGCCCTGGCTTTGCGGGCGTACAACCAATTTAGCGCGGTCAGAAGTAAAACGGCTACTACGAGAATACGAGCGGACTTTCTACTCATGGCTGTCTCCTTTTTGGTAGCCTTCCGAAGCGGGCCGTTCGCTTGATTCACAAGTTTGGGCACACCGTTAAGACGCGCTAGAGCGCACCGCCAAAATGAAAAAACGGTTACACATGGTGGATCGCCTTTGCCGAGTTAAAGTGACCCGCGGAGACCGAGGGCATCGGCTTGTTCGCGCATAGCTGCGATGCAAAAGGCAATGTGGTCGTCGAGCGGGATACCAAGTTCTTCGGCTCCCTTGATGACGTCTTCACGGCTGACGCCGCGGGCGAAGGCTTTGTCTTTCATACGCTTCTTCACGGAGCTTACTTCGAGGTCGAGAATGCTTTTCGAGGGCCGGACATACGTGCAGGCAGTGAGAAAACCAGCAAGTTCGTCGCAGGCGAACAGCGTGTGTTCGAGCGGAGATTGCCGAGGGACGCCGGAGTAATCTGCATGAGAGAGGATGGCACGGACGAGCTGTTCGCTGTAGCCATTTTCGCGGAGAATTTTGGCGCCCTCGGCGGGATGTTCGCGGTCGGGAGAATGGTCGTTGTTGGGCCAGCGCTCATAGTCGAAATCGTGGAGTAGTGCCGTTAGGCTCCAGAGATTTTCGTCGGCGCCATTTTTTCGAGCGTAAGCGCGAACGCAGGCTTCGACGGCGAGCATGTGTTTGCGAAGGCTTTCGGATTGCGTGTATTCACGGACCAGTTTCCAGGCGTCGTCGCGAGTTGGCATTCGGCGTCCTCTCCGATTGTAATTATATTATTGCACGCGAAGGTTTGTAGGGCCCGCTTTCCGAAGCGGACCGTTCTCTTCTTCTTCCAACTGCGGGATACGCCAAGATCCTCACATGAACAGCGGCATGCGGGGAGAACCACGAACGAACAAACGCGGCGACTGATTAGTGCTTGCTGCCGGCGGGAATGCGGCTAAAGATCACCATCAGCGTGTTTAACACGTCGGAAATGCGGAAGGGCTTTTGCAGCCGTCGGTAGCTGGTAGACGCGCTGGAGCCTTCACCCTCAGCAATCACTTCCCCTGACATGTAAATCAGTTCGGGCTTGTTTGCGCCGGAGGCAATTTTCAGGCGCTGGGCCACGCTGTAACCATCGGCATTGGGTCCGCTGCCAGCAAGATTCAAGTCGCACAGAATGGCGTCGTATTTTGTGCGGAGAACGAGTCCGAGCGCTTCTTCGGCCGTCGCGGCGCAATCGATATGCATGCCCTGAGCGGAGAGGCCTTCCAAGAGGAGCATGCGGATGCTCTCTTCATCGTCGACAACAAGGATGGCGCGCTTCTTGAGCAGGTCAAGCGTGGGCGCCATCATTTCGCCGGAGCCAGAGGAATCCAGTTCGCGGCGAGGATGCTCGACCTGTTGAGCAATCGCGACGGGAAGGAAAACCGTGAAGGCCGCGCCACCGCCTGGCAAGGATTCGACTTCCATATCGCCGCCATGCTCGCGCACGATCGACATGCAAATGCTCAAGCCCAAACCAGTACCGCCGCCGGGGCGTTTTGTGGTGAAGAATGGATCGAAAATTTTCGACAGAACTTCCTGAGGAATTCCGGCACCGTCATCCTGAACGCTGGCAAAGATGCGGTTGGCTACTTTTCCGAGCCGAATCTGAATGCGGCCGGAAGGGCGAACTTCGCGGATGGCTTGTTCAGCATTGCTGACAAGATTCAAGAAAACCTGGATGAGCTGGTTGGCGTCTCCGATGGTGGGAAGGAGCCCGGGCGACGGCTGAAAATCGACCTGAACCTGATTGCGGCGAAGAGAGTGTTCGTGAAGTTGCAGCGTGCGATCGATGACAGCATTGAGGTCCAGGGCTTTTTTCTGGGGAGAAGCAGGGCGAGAGAATTCAAGAAGGTTCTGGACGATGCGAGCGGCGCGCCGAGCCTGACGATGGGTCATGTCCAGCTGACGGCGGGTGTTGTCGTCGATGCCGGCACGATCGCGCAACAGTTCGCTGGCGCCGAGAATCGCGGTGAGAGGATTGTTCAGCTCATGGGCGACGCCGGCGAGCATTTGGCCCATGGCGGCCAACTTCTCCGCCTGGATGAGCTGCTCCTCAAGGCGCTTCATTTCCGTAATGTCGCGGCCGGAGATGACGACGCCCTCTATTTTTCCGTTCTCTTCGAACAGCGGGCTGAAATGGCAACGCAAGCGGCGCCAGTCTCCATCCTTATGGTGGAC
>Ga0210383_10004881_pt1 | contig 11853 bp, 10 predicted proteins | sample IncBWC14OmetaG_FD_160072 | JGI IMG/M metagenome (GOLD analysis project Ga0210383, IMG submission 160072) | Forest soil microbial communities from Barre Woods Harvard Forest LTER site, Petersham, Massachusetts, United States - Inc-BW-C-14-O ...
CGTACAGCTGGTCGTCTAGATCGGCGGGGCCGGTCAGGGAGCAGACGACCTGGTAGGCGACCCGCTCCTGGTCGTCGGTGAAGCCGGGGTCGGCGCCCGTGCGCAGCGCCTTGATCTCGGGGTCGGTGAGCCCGGCGTCGCGGCCGATCGGCTCGTGCGAGGACCGCTCGTAGTCGCTGTTCCAGACCTGGGCGACGACCAGGATGGCCATCTCGCGGACCCGCGGGGCGAGCTGGGTGCGGAACCGGATCGCGGCGCCGAGTTCCTGGAGGGCGCGGCCGACGTCGGGCGCGTACAGCATGGCGTTGAACGGCCCGGCCAGGCCGCCGGCGCCGGTGTCGAGCAGAACAGCGCGCGGGCCCTGGCCGCGCGGGCCGCTGAGGATCTCCCGGTACAGGCCGACCTGTTCCGGTGTCATCGTGTCGGATGACAGGGCAGCAAGACGCATCGGGTCCTCCTACGGAGCCGGGTGCTGGGGAGTCCGGGGGTTCCTGGCGTGGGCTACCGCGGTGATGGCCACCGCGACCAGGATGACCAGCGCGATCACCAGGGGGTAGACGATGTGCACGCGCAGCACGAGCAGGGCGCCGACCAGGGCGCCGAGGAACATCGCGGCCACCGAGATCAGCCGGCGCGCCACCCGGGCGCCGGTCGCCCCCGCGAGCGGGCCGTCCGCGGCCACGCCGGTGATGGTCAGCGTCAGCACGGTGGTAGTCAGGTCCGGCACGGCGAGCTTGCGCGCAGTGGTGTTCTGCGCGCCCATCGTGAGCGAGAGGGTAACGATCAGCGCGTAGCGCAGGCCGACGGGCATGGGACTGGAGGTCAGCGCGGTCATGGTTACGGCCTCGGCCACGAGGACGACCTGGATCCCCGCGGTGACGCCGAGCAGGAGCTCACGGCGGGCGGCCAGGGACCGGCCGATACGGCCTACGATCAGCGCGCCCAGGGCGAAGCAGCCGATCGCGGCGACCGACGCGGTCGCGGAGAACCCGTGCACGCCGGCCAGCGCGAACGCGAAGAACACCACGTTGCCGGTCATGTTGGCCACGAAGACGTGCCCGAGGACCAGGTAGCTGAACGCGTCGACCAGCCCGGTGACCGCGGTCAGCGCGACCAGCAGCGGCGGCAGCAGCCCGTCCTTGGCGTCCCGGGGCGGCGCGACCGTCTGCCTAGCGTCAGCCAGGAACGCGCTCGCCCACGGGTAAGTGCCCACAGAACCTGATCATGCACCACGGACCGTTCGGAATGAATGATGGTTACCGTACGGCGCGCAGATGACTCCTCTTATCTGATGTCGGCGGACGACTGGCCGCGGCGGGCGGTGGTGTCGACGGCGACGGCGACGAGCAGGACCGCGGCGGTCCACAGGTTCTGCTGCGCAGCGCCCAGGCCGAGCAGTTCCAGGCCGTTGTAGATCACGGCCACGATGACGCCGCCGAGGACCGCGCCCACCATCTTGCCCCGGCCGCCGAACAGGCTGGTGCCGCCGACGACCGCGGCGGCCACCGCGAGCAGGACGTTATTCCCGCCCTGGACACCGGTGGAGATCGAGCCGAGGTAGGAGGCGTAGATGATGCCCGAGATGCCGGCCGTCAGCCCGGCCAGGGTGAACGCGGCGACCCGGATCCGGCTCAGGTTGATGCCCGCCCGGCGGGATGCCTCGGCGTTGCCGCCGATGGCGTAGATGTACCGGCCGAACCGGGTCCGGCCGAGCAGGAAGCTGTAGATCACGAGCACCCCCACGACCACCAGGACGACCCAGGGCACGCCCCGCACGACCAGGAGGAACCGGCCGCGGTTGGTGTTGCCGATGAGCACCACGACGACGCCGGCGACCGCCATCGCGGCGACCTTCAGCCAGGTGACGCTGGCGGGGGGCGCGGCGAGCCCGCTGGCCCGCCGGCGACTGTCGCGCACGACGAACAACCCGCCGGCCAGCACCACGGCTACGATCATGACGATCCAGCCGGCCAGCGGGCTCATGCTGCCGGTCTCGATCCAGTACAGGACACCGGGGTAGAGCCGGATGGTCCCGCCGGAGTTGGGCGCGGCCCGGTTCATGATGGCCAGCAGCAGGCCCAGCCCGGCCAGCTGGCCGGCCAGGGTGACCACGAACGACGGCAGCCGGAGCCGGGTGATGATCACGCCCTGGATGAGGCCGTAAATCGCGGGGACGGCTAGGCCGATCAGCACCGCGACCGGCCACGGCCACGGATTCGGCGGCAGCAGCACCCAGAGGGTGAACACCGCGCCGATCGCCGCGGAGAAGCCGATCGACAGGTCGATCTCGCCGAGCAGCAGCACGAACACCTCGGCCATGCCCAGCGTCACGATCCAGGCGGCCTGGGTGATCAGGTTGACCAGGTTGCCGGCGGAAAGGAACAGCGAGTTGCGGGCCTGGAAGTAGATGACGATGGCCACCAGGCCGAGCAGCACGGGCAGGAAGCCGCTGTCGCCGCTGCGCACCCGGACCAGCCAGATCTTGACGTACTCGCCGAACGAGTCGGCGATGATCTCGGGGTTGGCGCCCGCGGCGGCATCCGCCGCGATCTCGTCGGACTCGGCGGCGTCGTGGTGGGGCTCTTGGACGTCAGTGCTCACTGGAGCTCCCTGAGGAGGACTCGGCCGGGACGGCGCCGAGGCGCTTGGAGGTACCGGTGGTCATCAGGTCGACGACGGACTCGGTGTCGTACTGCTCCTTCGGCCCGACCGAGACCACGCGGCCCAGGCGCAGCACGGCCACCCGGTCCGCGACCGAGAACACGTCGTTCAGGTTGTGCGAGATGACGATGACCGCGATGCCCTGGGTCTTCAGCCGGCGGATGAGGTCGAGCACGACCCGGGTCTGGGTGACGCCCAGCGCCGCGGTCGGCTCGTCCAGGACCACCAGCTGAGCCTCGCGCAGCACGGCCCGGGCCACCGCGACGGCCTGGCGCTGGCCGCCGGACAGCGACCCCACCGGCTGGCGGACCGAGCGGACCGTAACCACCGACAGGTCGGACAAGGTGCTCTTGGCCGCCTTCTCCATGGCGCTCTCGTTCAGCACCCGGTACCTGGTCAGTTCACGGCCCAGGAACATGTTCTGCACGATGTCCAGGTTGTCAGCCAGCGCCAGATCCTGGTAGACGGTGGCGATACCGAGTTCGGCGGCGTCCTTCGGGGAGTGCAGCCGGACCGGCCGGCCCTTCCAGATGATCTCGCCATCATCAGGCTCCCAGATGCCCGAGATCGTCTTGATCAGCGTGCTCTTGCCCGCCCCGTTGTCCCCCACCACGGCAGTGACCTGCCCGTCGGGAATGTCCAGGTCGACGCCGATCAGCGCGCGCACCGGGCCGAAGTGCTTGCCCAGCCCGACCAGGCGGAGCAGCGGCTCGGCGCCGTTGGCCTCGGCGACGCTGGACGCCGTGGCGGTGGGCGCGGGGGCGGTGGCGGTGGCCTCGCCGGCCTCGGCGAAGGTTGTTTCGGCCCGGGTAGCGCCGAGCCGGGCGTCGGCGGCCGCGGCGTCGGCGGCCGTGACGGCGAGCTCGGCCTCCTCAGCGGCGGCTTCGTCGTGGCCCGCGGCGTGCGCGGCGGCCGCGGCGTCGGCGTGCGCGGCGGTGAGCCTGGCCTGCTCGGCGGCGGCTTCGGCGTCGAGCGCGGGGCCCGGGTGGCCCGGGGTGCCCTCAATGTCAGCGGTGCTTTGCGGGACGTTCGGCTCCGGGGCCTCGCCGGTCGGCGGGGTCTGGCCGGGAGCCGAAGCCCGGCCCGCGTCATCCGCGGGCCGGGCGTCGTCCGCGCTCGGAGTGGTCACCGGGCGCGCCTCCTTGTGGTGCTAACGGTCATACCGAGATGCCCGCGGCCTTGCAGGCGGCGGCGAACGAGCCGACGCACAGCTGCTGAGCCGGCACGAACTGGTCCGCGATGACGGTCGCGTTCATGTTGGCCGTGGTGACCCAGGTCGGCTTGAGCAGCACCGACTTGACCGGGGTGTTGGTCTGCGTGTCGGGGGTCGAGCCGTTGACCAGGCTGGCCGGCGGGGTCTTGCCGGCCCGGACGTACATGGCCAGCGCCACGGCGGCCTGGGCCTCCAGGTAGATCGGCTTGTACACCGTGCCGCACTGGAAGCCGGACAGGATGTTCTGCAGGCCGACCAGCGTGGCGTCCTGCCCGGTCACCGGGAAGGTCTTGGCCTTGACGCCCTGCGTCTGCAGGTAGTGGATGATCGGCGCGGCGTTCTCGTCGTTCGGGGTGACGACCGAGTTGATGTTCTTGTGCGCGGTGAACTCCTGCTGGAATTCGCTCTCCGCGGTCGGCGGGTCCCAGGTTCCGGCCGGCGTGCCAACGTTGACGTACTTCCCGCTGGAGAAGAACGGCGCCAGCACCGCGTTGTAGCCCTGCGCGAACAGGGTGGCGTTGTTGTCGGTCGGAGCGCCCTTCATGACCAGGACGTTCGGCTTGCTGACGCCCCACGCGGTGGCGCAGGACACGAAGCCCTGGCCGATCAGGGTGCCGACGAAGACGTTGTTGAAGCTGACGTAGTACGCGCGGCTACCGCCCAGGGTCAGCCGGTCGTAGTCGATCACGGCCACGCCGTGCGACTTGGCGTAGGACTCGATGGACGCGCCGACCCCGGAGTCCAGCGGGTCCATGATCAGGACGCTGGCCCCCTTGGTGATGGCCTCTTGGGCATCGGAGAGCTCGGTGGCGTCACTGCCCTGCGCGTTGACCACGGAGTACTGCGAGGGGCTGAGACCCGCGGTGGCCAGGGCCTGGCTCAGGTACGGCGCGTCGAATTCGGTGTACCGGGCCGAGGAAACGGTGTCCGGGAGGATGACGGCCACGTTGCCCTTGCCCGCGGCGGCCAGGGGCTTCAGGGTGGCCATCGCGTCGAAGGTCCGGTCGAGCTGGCCAACTGAAATCGTCGGTACGGAGCCTGCAGAGCTGGAGGAGGTCGAGCTTGAACTGCTCGACGAGCTCGAGGAGCTACTGCAGGCCGCAGCGGCGAGGCACAGGGCCAGCGTCGCTGATACCGCAAGCCCTTTCCTGGCCACTTGAATCATATAAACCACCTCGCGTCATAAAGGAAGGGCCGCGCCCCAGGCAGCCGGGACTACCCGGGGCGACCTGGAGATCTTCACGGCCTTGCGTCTTAACAAAACCCTAGAGCGCCGTTAATAAACAAGGCCTTAACATCGGCGTCATGTCGTGAAGATATCGTGAACGACGATCACCTCCGTGTTCATTTCGATTCGTGTTTGTCACGTAGGCGTTATCCGGATCTGATTATTCCGGGCTCATTCGGGCTCATTCGATCTCATTCGGGCGCCAGGCGGTAGCCGGCCCGCGGCTGGGTCAAGATCAGCGGCGCGCTCTCCTCGGTTTCGAGCTTAGCCCGCAGCCGGCGGACGTAGACGCGCAGGTACTCGGTCTCGGTCTCATAGCCATGGCCCCAGACCCGGCGCAGCAGGTGGGCGTGGGTGAGCAGCTTGCCCCGGTTGACCGCGAGCTCGCGCAGCAGGGCGAACTCGGTCGGGGTCAGGTGCACCGCCTGCCCGTTGCGCCGGACCTGCTGCAGGGCCAGGTCGATGACGATGTCGCCGACCACGATCACCTGGGGCGCCTGCTCGGTCGGCGCGGCGGGCCGGGTCCGGCGCAGCGTGGCGGCGATCCGGGCCAGCAGCTCCTCGATGCTGAACGGCTTGGTCAGGTAGTCATCCGCGCCCATGTGCAGGGCGGTCACCTTGTCCCGCTCGCCGCCGCGAGCCGAGACCACGATGATCGCGACCGGGGAGCGCTCGCGGATCTGGCGGCACAGCTCGAAGCCGTCGGCCTCGGGCAGCATGAGGTCCAGGAGCACGATGTCCGGGTCTTCGGTCTCCAGGAGCTGGAGGGCGCGCATGCCGTCCACGCTCACGATGGTGTCGAAGCCGCGCACGGCCAGGTTGGACCGGATCAGATCGACGATGTTGGGATCGTCCTCCACCACCAGGGCGCAGGTCTTACGCGCATCCTCAGTCATCGTCACCGTCGCCGGTCCTTCCGCTCGTGGCGGGCCTGTCCCCCGCGGTCCCGTCGCTTCCGCTGGCGGCGTTCGATCCCCCCAGCGCGCCGGCCATCTCCGCCTCCACGGGCAGGTAGACGCGGAAACAGGTGCCCTTGGGCAGCGGGGCCAGCTCGATCCGGCCGCCGTGGGCCTGCACGATCCCCTTGGCGATGGACAGGCCGAGGCCGGCGCCGGCGCTCTTGCGGTAACCGCTGCCGCTGCCCTTGCCATTGCCGCTGCCGTTGCTGCTGCCCTTGCTGTTGCCGTGGCCATTGCTGTTGCTGTTGCCGTTGCCGTTGCTGTTGCTGTTGCCGTTGCCGTTGCTCGGGCGGCGGGCGGCCTCGAACGGGGCGGCCATCAGCTCCTGCGGCATGCCGATGCCGTCGTCCAGCACGCTGATCACCACCTCGGACATCCGCTGCTCGGCGGTCACCTGCACCCCGATACCCGGCGGGTTGTGGCCGAACGCGTTGTTCAGCAGGTTCACGAAGACCTGCTCCATGCGGTCGTGGTCGGCCCACACTACGGGCAGGCTGGCGTCACAGGCCAGATCGACGGCCGCGGCGCTGGCCGGCGGCAGGCACCCGATCGCCGCCTCGACCACCAGCCGGATGTCGCACCAGTCCCACTGCAGGCGCATGGTGCCCGACTCGATCGCGGAGAAGTCGAGCAGGTCATCGACCAGCCGGCCGAGGCGGGCCGACTCCGCGGCGATCCGGTCCAGGAAACGCTGCTGGGACTCGCGATCCCAGGTCACGTCGGGCTGCAACAGGCTGGACGCGTAGCCCCGGATCGCGGTCAGCGGCGTGCGCAGCTCGTGGCTCAGCCGGGACAGGAAGCCGCGCTGAAGCTCCCGGGACCGGCGCAGCGCCGCCGTCTCCTGGTGGGCGTGACCGGCTTCCTCCCGTTCCAGCGCGAGCCGCAGGGAGTGCGCCGCGTCCTCCAGCAGCGCCGTCTCTTCCTTGGTCGGCGGTACCCGGCGCCAGGTGGCCAGCAGGACGGTGGGACCGCCGGCGGCCAGGAACGCCACCGCCCGCACCCGGTGCCGGCGGCTGCTCTGCAGCTGCCGGGCTACCCCGTCGGGGAGCGTACTGGCCAGCGCGGTCTCGGCGAGGTCGCGCACGGGCGGGGTGGCCGACGACCAGTCGGTGCCGAGCGGGCCGGCGAAGGCGCGCCAGCGGGCGGGCTGGCCGGCCGGCTGGGTGATCAGCGCGACCTCGTCGGCCTGCATGCCGCGGCGCAGCGACTGGACCGCGATGGACAAGCCCTCGCCGACCGTAACCGGCCCGGCCAGCGTCTCCAGCATCTCGCGGATCGTCTCGAGCACACGGTTTCTCGCGGTCACCTGGTCGAGCAGCCGGTCCCGCTCGACGGCGCTGGCGGCGTACCCCGCGTAGACGGTGACCAGGGCGAGCTCGTCGCGTTCCGGCGCGCCGTGCTGGGCCCGGAACACGGTGATCACCCCGGACAGGCCGGTGGGCCCGAGCACGGGGACCGACCACGAGCTGGCCACCTTCGCCGTCTTGGCCAGGTCGCGGAAGCTGCCCCAGGCTCCGCCGAACCGGACGTTGTCGGCGATGATGGGGCGTTCGTCCGCCGCGGCCATGCCCACCGGGCCGCCCGAGGGCCCGAACGGCAGCCTGGCCCAGGGGTCGAGCTGCCCGGGCTTGAACCCCATCGACGCGGCGCAGTACAGGGTCTTGTCGGTCACTAGGTGAATGCACAGCCGCTCGCTGCCGAGTGCCGCGCCGAGGGCGGACAAGATCAGCGACAGGCTGGACGACGGGTCGGCGGAGACCAGCCGGTCGGTGAGCCCGTGCAGCCGCGTGAGCTGCTGGCGGGCTGAGGAGTCGACCTGCTGGCCGGAGATCAGCGCGACCACGTCGTCGGCGTGCGCGTCGCTGGTGCGCAGATCGCCCACGATCCGGCCCTGCCGCAGCACCACGATGCGGTCGGCCAGCCGGAACATCTGGTCGATGTCGTGGCAGGCCAGCAGGATCGTGGTGCCCTGCCGCCGCAGCCCCCTGATCAGCTCTTCGACCTGAGCCGCTTCCTTGACGCCGAGCGAGGCGGTGGGCTCGTCCAGGACCAGCAGCCGGGGCTTGCGCCCCATGGCCCGCGCCACCGCCACCAGCTGGCGCTGGCCGCCGGACAGCGCGCGGACGTTGCGCGTGGTATCGGTGAGCGGGATGCGCAGCGAGTCCAGCAGCGACGCGGCGGCGGTGTGGAACTTCGTTTCCGACATGAGGATCCGGGGCCGTTCCCGGCCGAGCATGATGTTGGCCGCGACGTCCAGGTTGTCGCACAGGGCCAGGTCCTGCCAGACCACGGCGATCCCCTGCTTAGTCGCCGCGGCCTGGCCGGCCGGCACGCGCCGGCCCGCGAGGAACACCTCGCCGCTGGCCGGGACCACGTCCCCGGCGATGCAGCGGACCAGAGTGGTCTTGCCCGCGCCGTTCTCGCCGGCCAGGGCCACGAGCTCGCCGGCCTGCAGGCTCAGGTTGACGTCCACCAGGGCATGCAGGCGCCCGTAGCTGACGCTCAGCCCCGAGGCGGTCAGCAGCGGCGCGGCGTCGGCCCGGCCCGCGTCGGTCCGGCCCCCGGCCGCGTCGGCCGCCGCCATGGAACCGCTCATTCCGTCATTGTGAGTCCTTAGCCGCGTGCTTGACCACACGACGCATCAACCACATCGACCTGACCAGCTACTTTCACGAACCTCATTCTGGCAGCAACCGGGCATTAAGCCCGAATCGGGCCGGACCGGTGCGGGTCGATGCGACGTTGTACAAGCTAGAACTGGTACGTTGCGCCGTCGACCACGTCGCAAACGTGCGGGGTTCCGGCGGCACGCGCCACGGTCCGTTCGGAAAAATAAAAGGAGGCTACGGTGCTGATCGCGTTTTCGGTTACGCCGATCGGGGTCGGTGAGGGGGTCGCCGAAGAGGTGGCCGAGGCGGTCCGGGTGGTGCGGGAGAGCGGGCTGCCGAACCGGACCGACGCCATGTTCACCACCATCGAGGGCGACTGGGACGAGGCCATGGCGGTGGTCAAGCGGGCGGTCGAGGCGGTCGCGGCCCGGGCGCCGCGGGTGAGCCTGGTGCTGAAGGCGGACCTGCGGCCCGGCGTGACCGGGGCGCTCACGGCCAAGGTCGAGGCGGTCGAGCGGTACCTGGAGGGTTGACCTTAGGGGATCCCGAGCAGGCGCAGCACGGCGGTGGTGGCCGCGGCGGCCAGCACCACGACCAGGAACGGCGCCTTGCGCCAGGCCAGGACCCCGCCGACCAGCACGCCGGCCGGGCGGGCGAAGCCGGCGAAGCCGTGCCCCTTGGTCAGCCCGGTGGTGGCGACCAGCGCGGCGAGCAGGACCACGGCGGCGACCTCGAGGAGGCGTTCGGCCCGGGGCGGGAAGGCGATCCGCTGGCGCAGCACCGGGCCCGCGAACCGGAACGCGAACGTGCCGGCGGACAGGGTGACCAGGCCCGCTGCGAACAGGGTGGGATCCTTCACGTTGTTTTCCGGTCTTTGATGGTGGTCAGGAGGGCGAGCAGGGCGAGGAGTTCGGGCAGGCCGGCGGGCAGGAACGGCGTGGCGGCCAGCGCGATGGCGGCGCCGATCGCGGCGGCGCGCCTGAGTCGGCGGTCGCGCAGCGCGGGCACGATCAGGGCCAGGATCACGGCCGGGAACATCGCGTCCAGGCCGAATGCGCTGGTGTTCTGGATCACGCTGCCGATCAGCGCCCCAAGGACGGCGCCGGCCGGCCAGCACAGCAGCACCCCGAGCCCGCAGGTCCAGTAGGCGGCCCGCTTACGGGGCAGGTCCTCCTGGGCCAGGGCGAACACCACGCTCTCGTCGTTCATCACGTGGCTGCCCAGCAGCCGGCGGGTTGGGCCGGGCCCGGTGACGCCGTCGGGCAGGGCCAGGCCGTAGGGCAGGTGGCGCGCGTTGACCAGCAGGCCGGCCGCGGCCGCCGCGAGCGGGTTGCCGCCCGCCGCCACGATCCCGATGAACAGGAACTCGGACGCGCCGGCCAGCACCAGCACGCTCTGCACAGCCGGCACCCACAGCGGGAACCCCGACGCGACGGCGATGGCTCCGTAGGACAGGCCGATAAACCAGACGGCCAGGCAGGCCAGGGCGATGTCCCGCAGGGTGCCGCGCGCTAGAGTTCTATATATCGAACTCATGGAGTTTATTATGAACACCGATCCTGCCGTTCGTCAAAGCGAACGTGCGACTGATATGCCGAACGCACATGCTCCGGGGGCCCCGCTGGAGCTCATTGCGGCCGCGCTGCGCCGGGAACGGCGGCGGACCGGGCTCACGCTGACCGAGGTCGCCCGCCGGGCCGGGATCGCCAAGTCCACGCTGTCCCAGCTGGAGTCGGGCACCGGTAACCCCAGCATTGAGACGCTGTGGGCCATCTGCGTCGCGCTGGACGCGCCGTTCTCCCGGCTGCTGGATCCGCCGCGACCGCAGGTCCGGGTGATCCGGGCCGACGAGGGGCCCACGGTAGCCGCGGCGCACGCCGACTACCAGGCCACGCTGCTGGCCGCGTGCCCGCCGGGCGCCGGCCACGACGTGTACCGCATCGCGGCCGAGATGGGGCACGCGCGCGTGTCCGACCCGCACATGCCCGGCGTTACCGAGCACGTGGTGCTCAGCGCGGGCCGGGCCCTGGTCGGGGTGGCCGGCGAGCCGGTGGAACTCGGCCCGGGCGACTACATCCGCTACCCGGCCGACGTCGAGCACGTGTTCGAGGCGCTCGAGCCGCGGACCCTGGCCGTCCTGATCTCCGAGCACACCTGACGGGCCGCTCGGGGCGGGGTTAGGGGTCGGTGGGGATCTGGGTGAGGAGGGTGGCTAGGGCGGTCTCGTCTAGGAGGTCGGCGGGGCGGACGGTCAGGCCGTCCGCGACGTAGTGGAAGGCGGCGCGGACCTGGGTGACGGGGACCCCGGTGAGCGTGGCCCAGGCCAGGCGGTAGGCGGCGAGCTGGACGGAAACCGCGTGGCGTTCGGCGTCGGAGGCGGGCGGGCGGCCGGTCTTCCAGTCGACCACGTCGTAGCCGCCCTCCGGAGCGTCGGCGAACACCGCGTCGATCCGGCCGCGGATCAGCCGGTCGCCGATCAGGGTCTCGAACGGCACCTCGACCGCCCGCGGCCAGCGGTCCGCCCACTCGCTCTGCTCGAATCGGGCCCGGAGCTGGCTGAGGTCGGTGCTTGCACTGGCGTCGTTCTCGCCGCCGTTTTCGCCGTCGTTCTGGCCGTCGCCCGGGCCGAACAGGTCGGTGTCGTCGATGAGGCGCTGCTGGCCGTAGCGCCGCTCCAGCCATTCGTGGAACGCCGTGCCCTTCCGGGCCTGGCGGGCGGGCGGCCGGGGCATCGGCCGGCGGACCTGCCGGGCCAGCTCGGCCGGGTCGCGGGCCAGCGAGACCAGCGCCGAGACCGAGAGCCGGGCGGGCAGCTGGACCGGGATCGCGCCGTCGCCGCGGCGTTGCGCGCGCTCGGCCAGCAGCAGCTCGGCGTCGCGCTGCCACGCCTGGACCAGGGCCAGGTCCTCGGCGCCGAGCGTGTCTGTTTCGGGCGTCGTCTCGGCGGCCGCTTCCACGAGGGCCGCGGCCTCGCGGACCGCCTCGTAGTGCCGTCCGGCCGGGGTGGCCGGCCAGTCGCCCTCGTCCACCGTGGCCAGCAGCGGGTTCTCCGCGTCCGGGGCGGGTTCGGGCGCCCATTCACTGATCTGAGCCACGCCGGACGAGCGCACCTCCTCCAGGAACGGCGACGGGCCCAGGCGGCAGGTGCCGCCCTCGCCCCACCAGTAACCCGAACACCCCAGC
>Ga0210383_10004883_pt1 | contig 11853 bp, 10 predicted proteins | sample IncBWC14OmetaG_FD_160072 | JGI IMG/M metagenome (GOLD analysis project Ga0210383, IMG submission 160072) | Forest soil microbial communities from Barre Woods Harvard Forest LTER site, Petersham, Massachusetts, United States - Inc-BW-C-14-O ...
GCTGAAACCATCCGTCAGCCCGGCCCCGCCGGTTGTGAGCCGGTACATGTCGTAGCTGCCACCTTCGCCGGAAAAATTAAAATGCGGCGAACCGTCGCCCTGTTCGCTCACGATATTGATCGTGCCCGCCACGGCATTCGACCCATAAAGCGCGCTCTGCGGCCCGCGCAGCACTTCGACCTGATCCACGCCCGCAGTCGGCAGCGGCGCCAGATCGAATGCTCCGCCGAAATCGTTCATCGGAATTCCGTCAATCATGATGAGGTTATAATTGGAATTTCCACCGCGTATGAACGCGCTGGTCACCGCGCCTTGCTGGCCCGTCCGATTGATTTCCACCCCGGGGACGTTGCGCAGCGCGTCGGCCACTGTCTCGAAGCCCTGATCTTCAATTTCCTGGTGGCTAACCACCGTCACCGACGAACCCACCTCCGGCGCCAGCGCTCCCCCGAGCGACGCCGAAACAACCACCTGCTGCTGCACCGCACTCAGCTTCAAGTGCACATCGTTCACGGAATCTGCATTCCCCTCGACTTTGATTTCGGCGGGGTCGCTTGTAAATCCGGGCAGGTTCGCGACGATCGTGTAAATCCCGCCGTCGAGTCCGTCGAATTTGTACTCGCCGCGCGAATCCGTTCGCATTTCGCCCGCGGCGATCAGCGAGCCGAGCAGCGTCACTTCCGCGTCTGGCACGGCGCGTCCATCCGGGTCGTACACGGTTCCGCGAATGGTCGCTCCGCGCGTTGAACCAGAGGTTTGAGAGGACGATTGGGCACACGTCGGGTAAGGCAACATCATCACAGCGGTAAAAAAAAGCAGAAGGGAAATTCGCAGTCTCATTTTTCCTCCTCTCCCTCTCGCGCGGGAGTTGAAGGTTGTCCCGGTGAGTATGCGATCAGCATACGAACCCGGATTGAGACTCCGCCGGTCTCCTGGCTCGGCGGATTGTCCCAAATCATTCGGGACTGCAGCGCGGCCTTCCCATCCCGACATCGAATCCGAGTGGACTCTCTGTGCGGGTCAGTGGCACGCACTGAAAACTTTTCCGCCTTACAGTCGCGCGGCGGCGACGGATTTTCACCGTCTTCCCTAGCGCGGAGTCTCCTGTGATTGTGTACAGCGCTTTCAGTGTGTGAAAGCGCCGCTTGCGGAGGCAAATACAGCCCCCGCGAATTCGCGTAACAAAGAAGTCCGTCGTGCCTAGTGATTTCCTCCGAGAATCACCCTCGGCCGCCCGCTTTCGCGCATCTCGACTTCCAGCGGCGCCTCGAACACTTCTTCCAACAAAGCCCGGTCGTAGACTTCCGCGGGCGTGCCCACGCGCAGGCACTTCCCTTTGTGCAGCAGCACGATGCGATCGGAAAACTCCGCCGCCAGATTCAGTTCGTGCGTCACCACCAGCACGGTGTAACGGCTGTCGTCCGCCAATCGCCGCAGCCGCCTCAGCAATTCCACCTTGCCGCCGATATCGAGATGCTGCGTCGGCTCGTCCAGCAACAGCAGCGACGGTTGCTGCGCCAGCGCCCGCGCCAGAATCACGCGTTGCTTCTCGCCACCGGAAAGCTGATCCATCCAGCGGTCGCGCAACGCGTCCGCGCCCACCTGCGCCAGCGCATTTCCGGCCAGCAGGCAGTCTTCCTCCGATTCAAATCTCAGCCGCTTCCCGTAGGGATAGCGCCCTTGCAGCACGTATTCCCACACTCGCAGCGGAAATAGCAGCTCGCTTTCCTGCTGCACCAGCGCGATTCGCTGCGCGCGTGTCCGCAGATCGAGCATGCTCACTTCCACGCCATCCACTTCAATGCGCCCCGAAAGCGGCCGCGCCATTCCTGCGAGCAGTGTCAGTAGCGTGGATTTTCCGCTCGCGTTCGGGCCGAGAATCGCCACAAGTTCGCGCTGGTTCGCTTCAAAACTTGTCGGGCCGAGCGTGAACTTCGGCGCCGACCGATCCGTCGCCGCATACGCGTAGCTCGCCTGCTCTACCTTCAGCCGCACCCCCGGAGTTCGCGGCTCAATGATTGTTGGTTGTGCGGACGGCGAGCCGCTTCCCGTGACCGCGTTCATCGCACCCTCCGCCGCATCAGATAGATGAAAACAGGCGCGCCGGCCAGCGCCGTCATCGCGCCAACCGGCAATTCCGTTGGGCTCACGATCGAGCGCGCCAGCGTATCCGCCAGCACCACCAGAATCGCGCCGCCAATGGCCGACGTGGGAATCAACAATCGGTAGTCGGTGCCGAACATCATCCGCATCACGTGCGGCACCAGCAGACCTACGTATCCGATCGTGCCGCTCACCGACACCGCCAACCCCGTCAGCACCGACGCCGCGATGTACACGACCAGCTTCACGCGATGCACGTTCACTCCCAGGTGCCGCGCCTCCTGCTCGCCGGTAAGAATTAAATTCAGATCGGACGACGTCGCATAAATCGCCCCCGCCGCCAGCACGAACACGAAGAACAATGCCTCGAACCACGGCAGCGGATTCGACGGCAGCGTCGAGCTGAGGTCGCCCATCAGCCAGAATGCCATGCCACGCATATCGCGCCCGCTCAGAGTCGTGATCAGAAACATAATGATTGCTGAAAGAAACGATGCAGCGACGATCCCCGCCAGCAACAGCGTTGCGCTGTCGAGTTGTCCGCCGCGGCGCCCAAGAAAATAAACTGCCGCGGTCGTGGCTGCAGCCCCGGCGAACGCGGCCAGTTGAATCGCGCCCGGCGCGTGCGGCGCCACGATCAAGCTGATGATCGCTCCCAGCGCCGCCCCGCTCGAAACGCCGAGCACGTACGGATCGGCCAGCGGATTCCGCAGCAGCGCCTGGAATCCGGAGCCGGCCGTCGCAAGCGATGCCCCCACCAGAATTCCCAGCAGGATGCGAGGGAGCCGAATACTGAACACGATGGATTTGTACTCGCTGGGAATTTCGTCCCATCGCCCGAGGATGCCGCTGAAAAGGGTCTTGACGATGTCCACCACAGAAATCGGATAGGCGCCAATGCGCAGCGAAATCACCGCTGCGGCAAATAGCACCAAGCCGAGCCCCGCGCAAATCCAGGCAACTCGTCGCGGCGTCAGCGGGCGCACTGGCTGCACTCCTCGCCGATTTCTGATGGGATTCCTGCGATTACGCCAGTTTCGATTTTCGAGTTTCGAGTTTCGAATTTCGCATTTCCGTTTTCGCTCATCCCTGCAAACGCTTCCGGATGCAATTCGTGCGCGAGCTGCTCGATAGCATCCACCAATCCCGGCGAAGGCCGAATCGCTTCTTCACTCACATTAACAACGTGCCCCTGCTCAACGGCGTCCAGATCTCGCCACACCGGGCGCGCGCGCAAATCCGCAAGGTCGGCGCTCGCCCCTGGGCTGTGATCGTCGGTGAAAACGATATAGTCCGGTTGCAGCCGTACTACCTCTTCAATGCTCAAGTGCGGCCATTTCTGCTTTGATAGCAACACAGATTCGGCGCCGGCCCATCGCAGCGCGTCCGCTATGAATGTGTCTTGCCCAATCGTCTGCAGCGGCTGCAGTCCGACAACAAAAAGCACATGAACCATCGGCCTCTCGCTCAGCGCTGCGTGCACCGCATCGAGCCGTTGCTGCAGCCGGCCAACCAGTTCTGCACCCTCGAGCGGCGCGCCCATCACGTCGGCCACGTGGCTGGTCGAATCGAGCATTCCGCGAACCGTTTGCGGGTCGCTTGTATAGACGACAATCCCAACGCGATTCAGCGCGTCCGCCGTCGCGATGGTGTTGATCGAAGTTGTCGCCAGCACGAGGTCGGGTTGCAACGCCACAATAGCCTCGATGCTGGGGTTCTGCGGGCCGCCCACGTGAGGTTTCGATTTCGCGGCTGCCGGTGTGTCACACCAGTCCGTGTCACCCACAAGCCGGTCCTCGAGACCGAGCGCATAGATTGTTTCCGTCAGGTTCGGCGCGAGCGACACGATCCGTTTGACCTCCGCGGGGACTTTCATTTCGCGGCCTACTTCGTCGGTGACCGTACGCCTCGTATCCGTATCCTGCGCGCCGAAAACGCGCGGCACCGCGCTTGCGATCAGCGCGCCTACTATCGCAATCATCAAAATCCGGCGATGCCACTCGTAACGCAACCAACCCTCCGGTGAACGGGCAATAAAAAAGCCTCGCGAGAATAGCGAGGCGCGTCGCCACACTCTTTCTCGCGAAGAGTGTCAGCTGGTAACTGGCTCGGGTACGTTCCTGACTTTCGGCGACGAATCTAACAGCGCGCCGATCACAGTGGCGGGACCGTGGCCGATTTTCACGGCCTTCCAATACCCGTGCCAGTTCAGTTGTCGCTCGTGAGTCTATGCCCTGCCCAAGATCGTGTCAATCTGCGCCTGCCGATCGTCGTGACTCATTTTCCAATTTGCATTCACTAATACTTACTACCCGGTCGGTCATTCCGAAAAAAAGAACCAATGGGGTGCGACTCGCGTATATCCCGCCTTTGGATACTCCACGCTCAGGGCCATAGGATTGTCATCCGAACGATACATATAGCCCCTATGGCTTAATGCGTTCGAATTCCGCAAGGCGTAACGAACCGTGATGTTTTCCTTGGTGGAGCTGATGAGGACTCTGTCCAAAACATTGAGATCTGAGTAGCCGGGCGGGAGAGAGATTACAATCGAAAAGACATCGCCATTGGTTTTGGCCACTTCATCTTTAATCAAGAGATTCGTAACTGCTTGGAATCTGGGAAGGCGTTTGAGAAAGAGCCGGTCTCTGAGTGAGCCAGCGAGGCTTATCGTCGGGAAAAACAGGAGGCAAAAGACGATGTTAACGAGAATGCGGTAGAGAGCATCCTTCGACCTGCGGGTCAGCCCCAGGACGAGGCTCGCAACCATACTCCCGAGAAAACCCGCAAAGAACAGAAAGACAAACAGGTCGCTAAATCTGTCACAGAACGTGCCCGACCAGAGAAGCGATCCGAGAAAAACGACTCCGAGAAGGTATGTCCATTTGTAGGACGATAATTTTGTGGTCATAATTCTGGGGTCAAAGTCGAAGGCGTGCTCACCCCTGAGGCTTCACCGAATATGACTTAGCGGTTCTTCCACTTCGGGGCGCGTTTTTCAACCAGCGCTCGCAAACCTTCCTGCGAATCTTCCAGCTCGGCGAGTTCGTTCAGGAAAACTTTCATCGAATTGCGGACGCCGTCGCGCAGCGGCAATCCCAGGCTGCCCATGATGGCTTTTTTCGCCATCGTCAGCACCGGCGCCGATTGAGCCGTCACCTTCGCAATCACGTCGTTCACTTTCTTTTCGAGTTCAGCTTCGGGCACCAGCCAGTTCACCAAGCCCAGTTCCCGCGCGCGCTCCGCGGACATCGCTTCGCCCGTCAGCACGAGTTCCAGCGCCTGCTTCGGTCCTAGAATGTATGGAAGAATCGCCGCGGCCAGCGGCGGAAACACTCCGAGTTTGATTTCCGGTTGCGCGAATCGCGCCTTGGGAGTCGCGATCACCAGGTCGCCCAGCGCCGCCAGTTCCGCGCCTCCGCCAAGCGCCGGCCCGTTCACGACCACCAGCAGCGGCTTGGACGTATCCAGCATCGCCGAAAACGCAAAATGGAAGGCGTCCAGCAATTGAAACACGCGCCGTTGCGTGTATTCGCCAAGCTCGATGCCGCCGCAAAATGTTTTCCCGGCGGACGCGAGAACGATGAGTTTGATGTTGTACTGCTCGCCAAGGAAGTTAATCCCGGAGGCCAGCTCGCAGAGCATCCGTTCGTTCAGCAGGTTGTGGTCAGGCCGATCGAGCGTGAGCCGCGCGACCTCTCCTTCGACCTGCACCTTCAGAAATTGAAATTCTTCGATTTTCGGCGCGACCAGCGACAGCGTTCCGAGGACTTCGACGCCTCCTCCGCGCTTCTGGTGATGCGTGTCCATGGAAATCGCTCCGGTCTAAGCGCTCACACCAAAACTGCGGAAGAGCACTCCCAAAAGGTTAGACCGTTTCGATTTCGACCGCTACGCCCAATCCTCCGGACACACACAATGTGGCAAGACCCCGCCGGCCAGTCCTTGGACTGCCCTCTTGGCCAGTACCCTGTCCTGATGGCCGTCGGATCTCATGAATCAAAGTCGTCAGAATGCGGCTGCCCGTGCACGCGATCGGATGCCCCAGCGCGATCGCGCCGCCGTTGGGATTCAGCCGCTCGCGATTGAAGTGCAAATCGCGGTCGCATGCCAGCACCTGCGCGGCAAAGGCCTCGTTCAGCTCCACCGCGTCGTAATCCTCCACCTTCGTACCCGTGCGCTTGCTCAGGTTGCGCACTGCAGGCACAGGACCGATCCCCATCACGCGCGGGTCCACCGCCGCGATCGTCGCATCCACGATTCGCGCGATCGGCTTCAGATTTAGCTCGCCTACTTTTTCTTCGCTCGCGAGCACTACCGCCGCGGCGCCGTCCGTGATGCCGCTCGAATTCCCCGCACTCACGCTGCCCGTCTTGCTGAACACCGGCGGCAGCTTCGCCAGCGCCTCGAGCGTCACGTCCGCGCGCACGTGCTCGTCTTTGTCCAGCCGCGTGACGTTGCCTTTCTTGTCCTTCACGTCAATCGGAACCATCTCCGCCTTGAAGTGGCACTCCGCTGCCGCTCGCGCCGCCCGCCGATGGCTTTCGAGCGCAAACGCATCCTGCTCGTCGCGCGAAATCTTGTACTGCTCCGCCAGGATCTCCGCCGTCTCGCCCATGATGAGCTTCGATATCGGGCAGACGAATCCGTCGCGATACATCGCGTCAATCAGCGGCTGATTTCCCAGCTTGAATCCCCATCGCCCTTCCACCAGATACGGCACGCGGCTCATGGACTCCGCGCCGCCCGCCACGATAATCTCCGCCGCGCCCGTCAGAATTTCCTGCCAGCCGAGAACCACCGCGCGCAATCCCGATGCGCACGCCATGTTCACCGTAAACGCCGGGACGTCGTCGCCCAGCCCCGAACGCCATGCCACTTGCCGCGCCGGGTTCGGCCCCACGCCCGCTGGCCGCGCATTCCCGAAAATCACCTCGTCCACATGCCATGCCGCGCCATTATTTCGCTTGTCATTCCGAGGGCCGTCATCGGCCCGAGGAATCTCTCTTCCGGCGTCGGTCACTGGTGCAGCGTCAAATTCCCCCGGCGTTCTCTCCGCTGGCAGCGGCAACCCAAACGCGCGCTCCAGCGCCGCGCGCACCGCAATCGTTCCCAGATCCGGATGCGTGAAATCCGCCAGCATCCCGCCGAATTTTCCGATCGGCGTCCGCACCGCGCTCACAATGTAAACAGTTTTCGCCATGTTTTATCGGATGTTAGCACAGCTCTCCCAGCTTCAAGGGCGCGGCACAATCGGCAGGTCGAAAGCACAATTTGCATGGTTTTGGCACCTCAGGCAGGTCCCCATATATAACGGATATCACCGCTAAGCCGCCCATTTATAGCCACTTGCGCAATAGAACTGGGGTTGGCAGGTCCGTTGCTACCTTGCTATAGCGTAGCACTCATAAAGTTTCGATCTTCAGCACCACTGCGGAGGCCGCGATGAGAACCGAAGCTCTTACTTACGATAGTGTTGATAACGCATACAACCAGCAATTCGACGCGCCCGAAGAGAAAAACCATTTCAATGCCGAAGAGTTCGAGGCACGCGTCCAACGCGTATCTGATCACTACAAGAATCTGAACGCGGCAGCCCATCTCGTTCAGCTGAAGGGCGGCCAGTACGTTTGCGATCCACAACTCGATCTGCATGTAAAAGTCGAAGCCGTGCACTGGATGCTTCGGATCGCGAAATACATGAACGAGTCCGCTCGCGAAGTCGTCTTTCTGCGAGTCGAAAATTCTCTTCGCCAGCTTGAGGCAGCGGTGGAATCGCGGCCGCGTCCCGTTCATTCCGGCGCACCTACCGAACGCCTCTTTCGCTCAGCCCGATAATTAATCCTCAACTTCAGACCAGTTCGATCTCGAAGAACTTCTCGTTTTCGCGCAGATGCGATGTTGCATCGCCTCGTGCAATTGCCACCGCATCCAAACGCATGTAACATCTCGCCTCGACTCTCCCAAACAAATCGAGCCCGGGGGCAAGAATGCACATGAGGCGATTCATCAAGTCTGCGGCACATCTCACTGCAGTGATTGCATTGGTTGCGCTGATCTCATCTGCGGCGCGCGCGCAAGCCAAAGCCGAGGACTATCCCCCGCCAAAGCCGGCCTTCCCCGGCCAAACCAACGCTCCCGCTCCGGCGAAACCGTCTCCGGCGCTCAAGGTCGAAACGATCATCACGCGTTTCAACGGGCCCTGGTCGCTCGCCATCATGCCCAACGGCAAGATCCTCGTCACCGAGCGCTACGGCTTTATCCGCGTCGCGGAGATGAACGGCTTTTATTCCGCGCCGATCGCCGGCGTGCCAGATACGAAAATCGTCGCTGCCGAATCGCTGCATGACGTAGTCCTCGATCCCGATTTCGCGCACAACCGCATGATCTATTTCACGTATTTCGCGCCGCCACCGGGTGAAACGCCCGGCTCCTGGCCGCTCGAGTATTTCTACGCCAATGTCTGGAAAGCCTCCGTCGCCGAACGCCGCACCATGCGCGTCGGCGAAGAGCGTTTGGCCCGCGCGCGCCTCAGCGACGACGAGCGCCGCCTGGAAAATGTCGAAGTGCTGCTCGACGGCGTGAATCGCCGCATCGTCTTCGCGCCCGACGGCACCCTGTTCATCACCGGCGCCGACCGTTTTCGCTTCTACGAAGCCCCCTACGACGGCACGGACCACGAAATCCTCGATCCCGATATCCTTCGCAATTTCACCGGCCGCGTCGCGCGCATCAATAAGGACGGCTCGATTCCGAAAGACAATCCGTTCCTCGATCAGCCGACCGTCCTGCCTGAGACCTATTCCTACGGCCATCGTGATCCCGAAGGCGCCGCGATCAATCCGACAACCGGAAAACTCTGGGTGATCGAGCACGGCCCGCTCGGTGGCGACAAGATCAGCATCATCAAGCCCGGCGGGAACTACGGTTGGCCCAACGTCAGTTACGGTCGGCGCTACAACGGCGACTTGGTCGCCGGCAAGGGCCTGACCCAGGCGCCCGGCGTCGAACAGCCCGTATATTTCTGGTATCCCGATATCGCCCCGTGCGGATTGATTTTCTACACAGGCGATATGTTCCCGGAGTGGAAGGGCAACGTCCTGATCGGCGGTTTGGGCGCGAAGAGTTTGATTCGCCTCGTGCTCGATGGCGATAAAGTCGTCGCCGAAGAGCGCCTGCTCAAGGACCTGAACCAGCGCGTCCGCGAAGTGCAGCAAGCACCCGACGGCGCTCTCTTCATTCTGCTCGATGACGGCCGTCTCATTCGCGTTTCAAGAAAGTAGCGAGCGCCACGCCATGAAAGCTTACGAAATTCCCAAGGCCCCGACGTCACTCGAGGACCTGCGCCTCGTGGATCGTCCAAATCCAACTCCCGGACCAGGCGACGTCCTCGTCCGCATCCGCGCGGCCGCGCTGAATTACCGCGACCACGCCATCCTCACCGGCAAATATCGCTACGGCATGGACCACGACACGATCCCCTGCTCGGACGCCGCCGGCGAAGTCGTCGCCATCGGCGCAAACGTCACGCGCTTCAAGCCCGGCAATCGCGTCATCCCCTCTTTCTTTCAGGTGTGGATTGACGGCGCGCCGCCGAAAAGTCGCCGTGCGCTCGGCTCTCCGCTCGACGGCACTCTCGCCGAATTCGTCTCGCTGCATGAAGACGGCTGGGTCGCCATGCCGAAAAATCTCTCGTTCGAGGAAGCCGCGACGCTTCCCTGCGCCGGCGCCACCGCATGGAACGCGCTGATGATCGCCGGCACGCGCGTCAAGCCCGGCGACACGGTGCTTTGCATCGGCACCGGCGGCGTCTCGATGTTCGCGCTGCAAATCGCGCGAGCGGCCGGCGCGCGCGTGATCGTCACTTCGTCGAGCGACGCAAAAATCGAACGCGCTCGCGGCCTCGGTGCATCCGACGGCGTCAATTACAAAACACATCCCGATTGGGAAAAGGAAGTGCTCGCGCTCACCGGCGGGCGCGGCGTGGATTGCGTGATCGAAAATGGCGGCATGGGCACGCTCGCGCGCTCGTTCGAATGCGTCGGATACGGCGGCAAAATCGCGCTGATCGGCGTGCTCGCGGGACGCGAGGGCAACGCCAATCCGCACGACCTCATGTTCAAAAGCGCCAGCCTGCACGGCATCGGCGTCGGCAGCCGCGCCAGCCTCGAGCAGTTGATCCAGGCGATCGAGGTCAATCGGATCAAGCCCGTCATCGAAAAGGTTTTTCCGTTTGACCATGCCCTGGACGCATTCCGCCTCCAGGCCTCCGGCAATTTCCTCGGCAAAATCGCGATCACGGTCTGATCCGCGCGCGGCGCTCGTTGTCCACGCCTCATGTTATGATCCGCGAGCCGCGACGACATCAGGAGGCGACCATGGATCGCAAGCGCCGTGATTTTCTGTCCGCAACCGCAGCTGCGGTAACTCTTTCGGCCGGGCTTCCCGCGAAATTCGCGAACGCTGCTGAGCCCGTGACGCACGCGCCAGCGACGCAGGCCGCGCAAGCTCCGGCCGCAGCGCCGGGCAGCGCCACCTACGACGCGCCCACGGAAATCAAGGCCATCGAAATCATCAACCTGCGCGAACTCGAACCCGCGGCGCAAAAAGTGATTCCCGCGGGCGGCTTCGGCTACATCTCCAGCGCGGCAGGCGACGAATGGACCAAGCACGAAAACGAAGCCGCGTTCAAGCGCGTCACCATCGCGCCACGCTATCTGAGCGGCTACAAGGACGCCGACCGCTCGACCACGCTCCTCGGCTCGAAGCTCGCGATGCCGGTGATGGTCTCCGCGATGGCCGGGCACGGCATGGCTCACGTGACCGCGGAAGTCGGCTCGGCGCAAGGCACCAATGCGGCAAAAGCGCTCTACTGCGCGGCGTCGCTTTCCACGAAGACGCTCGAGGAAATCGCGCAGGCGTGTCCCGGTCCGAAGTGGTTTCAGATTTATCTGCCCGCCGACCGCGGCAAGGCCGCCGAAATTCTCGGACGCGCCAAGGCCGCGGGCTACACGGCCATCGTGTTTACGGTTGATACCGTCGTCGCGAGCAACCGCGAGACCGACCGGCGCAACCATTTCCGTTCGCCGCTGCCCGTCGGTAATTTTCCGCAACAGAGCGGCGGCTACGGCGCGGAGCCGATCAAGCGCGATCTCGATTGGGACGATGTCGCGTTCATTCAGAAAACGACGGGACTGCCGGTGCTGCTGAAGGGCGTGATGTCGCCCGAATTCGCGGTGGCGGCCGTGGAGCATGGCTGCGCGGGAGTTCAGGTGTCGAACCACGGCGGGCGCCAGCTCGACGACGTTTCCGCCTCGTTCACCGTGCTGCCGCGAATCGCGGACGCGGTCCACGGGCGCGCGGTCATCTTGATGGATGGCGGCGTGCGGCGCGGGCAGGACATTTTTAAGGCGCTCGCGCTCGGCGCGAATGCCGTGGCCGTCGGACGGCCGGTGCTCTACGGCCTGGCGCTCGGCGGATGGATGGGCGTGCGGGCCGTGCTCCAGCATCTCGATGGCGAGCTCGAAATGACCATGCGCCTCGCCGGCGCCCGCAACATCGCCGAAATCTCGAAGAAATTCCTCACTGCCTGATCCAGCGCGCTGCTTGTTGGACCCCTCGGCCAGCCGAGGCGACCGGGACGCACACCCCGCGTTCCAGTGACGGGTAGAACGGACGTCGGTCCTTTGTATTGAATGAGATGCGTTGATTTCTACTCGGCACGCAGTGTCGGGTAGAAATCCGAATGTG
>Ga0210383_10004885_pt1 | contig 11851 bp, 12 predicted proteins | sample IncBWC14OmetaG_FD_160072 | JGI IMG/M metagenome (GOLD analysis project Ga0210383, IMG submission 160072) | Forest soil microbial communities from Barre Woods Harvard Forest LTER site, Petersham, Massachusetts, United States - Inc-BW-C-14-O ...
GAGATCATTTATGCCTGCACAAACTCCTCAAAGCCCAATTACGGCCATCGACATCCTGCTGGAACCTGACGCCACGATGCTGGGTTACGCCCAAGCCAACAACGCTCGGTTGCTCAAGGTCTTTCCGAAGGGGTTCGCCTTGGATGAGGCACACCGTCCGCACATCACACTGATTCAGCGTTTCGTCCGTACGGCGGACCTCGACAAGGTCTATGCCGCTGCCGAAAAAGTCCTCGCGGGTGCCAGCTTCACCCGCATGCAGCTGGAGGCGTTCAAATACTACTATGCACCCGGCAAGGATACCGGCGTGGCGGGTATCGTCGCACGGCCGACGCCAGCACTGCTCACGTTGCAACAGGCACTGATTGCCGCCGTGGCCCCACTTACAGTGGAGACCGGGCCGATCGGCGCGTTCACCGCGCCGCACGACGATCCCGCCTACGACGCCTTGCTCATCGGCTACGTGTCTACCTTCGTTCCGAAGCAAACCGGCGACCAGTTCAGTCCGCACGTCAGCACCGGCGTCGCACCCCGGGATTACCTCGACAAGATGCTCGCCGAGCCTTTTGCGCCATTCACCTTCTCACCCGCGGGGGCGGCTGTGTACCAGCTCGGCCCGTTCGGCACGGCTGCGAAGAAACTCAAGGAATGGAATTTGAAGTCCTGACGAACGTCCCGCTCCGGTCCTCGCCTTGAATGAAATTGGAGTGTCCCTTCAGGCCGCGTAATCACCTCCGACGTTCAGCGTGCGAGCGGGAGTGCCGATATTGCAGCCAAGGAGATCAGATATGAGCGACCCAACTCTGCCATCGTTCCGCTACCGCTTGGAACAACAACCGCCGCACACTGACTGTGGCGGTGCCGTGCGGGGCGCATCTGTCCGGCAGTTCCCCGCTAGCTGGGGCATCGGCGGCGCCTCTATGCGCTTGCAACCCGGTTGTCTGCGCGAACTGCATTGGCACACTACTGCTGCGGAGTTGGGTTACGTCGTGTCTGGCAGTTGCCGCGCCACTGTGTTGAGCCCCGACGGAGCGGCGACCGATACGTTCGGGCCGGGCGATGTTTGGTATTTCCCTAGCGGCTGGGGTCATTCCATCCAGGGGACCGGGCCAGGCGAGTGCCATTTCATTCTGATGTTCGACAACGGCGCCTTCTCTGAGGATCATACCCTCAGTATTTCGGATTGGTTAGCCCATACGCCGCCTGCCATCGTCTCACAGAACCTCGGCCTCGGTACGGAGTGGGCGGCCAAGCTTCCGAAGGAAGAGACTTACTTTGCAGAGGGGGCCGTTCCCGATGACTCCTTCGCTCGTGCTGCGCCCCGGGCGAAGCCGATACTTTTAACGACGCACCGCTATCCGTTAGGCGCCCAGCAGCCGCAGCGCGTGCCGGGCGGCGGCGTGCAGTGGAGGGTTACCGCGGACGAGTTTCCGATCTCGACCACATTGTCCCTCGCCGTGCTGGAAATCGAGCCGGGCGCCATGCGTGAACTTCACTGGCATCCCCACGCCGACGAGTGGCAATACTATCTTGAGGGTGCGGCTGAGATGGGTGTTTATTTGGGAATGGGTCACGCAGTGACCGAGCAATTCGAGACAGGTGACATCGGTTACGTGCCGATGGGCGCCGGACACTACATCCGCAACACCGGTAGCGGCATCTTGCGCTTGCTGGCCGGGTTCAACAACGGGCACTATCGTTCCCACGACCTCAGCGCATGGGTAGCCTCAAATCCGCCCGATGTGTTGGCTGCCAATTTAGGCCTGCCACGAACAGTCGCGGAAGCGCTTCCTAAGGAGAGGATCTTTATCGCACGGCCCCCAAATGTACGATGACAACCGCGAGCACGAAGCTTTTGCCGACGACGAGCCCTTCGTCGATGCTGCGGCGCAAGAGCACCATGGAACACAGAGTTCAACGCACGCGTAAAGCCACCGGCAAGGTAGACCATGTTGAAGCACTTGCTGATTGATCTCATTGGTCATGTTTCCGGTCTCAGCGATGCACAACTTCGGCAAATTGAGAAATCGTTGCCGGCGAGCAAGGCGCTCATCGATCTTCTCAATAGGGCACAGCCGATCATCGAACAGGCGCAAAAGCTGTACGTGGAAGCTGAGCCGCTGATCGATGAAGCAATGAAAGAGCTGCAGACTGTCGGGCCCGCGGCGCAAATTTTGATCGATGTTATCGGGCATCATATCAACCATGGCAGGTCGCCAGCGGAAGCCGCTGAGGCAGTCCGCACGGCACTTAACGGGTCAATCAAGAGCGTCGCCCAGGATCATTGGATCGATCAGCGGATGAGCTACGTAACCGTGTTTGGGGGAACCGGCTTCGTTGGCCGTCGCATCGTGCGCCATTTGTGTGAATCCGGCGCCACGGTGCGCGTCGCCTCACGGAATCCTGGGCGGGTTGAGGGCGACGATGCCAAACAGATCGCTGCCGACGCACATGACGAGCGCTCCGTAGAAACCGCCGTTGCGGGCGCCGATGGGGTGGTCAACGCGATCAGCCTGTACGTCGAGCACCGAAGCGATACATTCCATTCGCTGCACGTCGAAGCGGCCGCCAGAATCGCGAGCGTAGCGCGGCGGGCCGGGGCCAAACGATTAGTTCACCTATCAGGAATTGGCGCCGACGCGGCCTCGTCTTCGCCCTATATTCGCAGTCGCGGCGAAGGCGAGGCGGCCGTGCAGGGCGCATTTCCTGGCGCGGTCATCATCCGCCCGGCGGTGATGTTCGCGTCGGACGACGGCTTTCTTACGACAATTCTCAGGCTGCTTCGGAGTCTGCCGGCTTATCCGATATTCGGCGATGGCAGGACGAGGCTCCAGCCGGCGTATGCAGATGACGTTGCTGCGGCGATTACTCAAATTCTGCGGCAGGACAAAAAGCCGTCTCCTATCTACGAACTGGCGGGCCCGCGCGTCTATTCATACGAGGAGTTGTTGCGGACCATTGCCCGCACCGCGGGTTTGCGGCCGGTGCTGATGCGGATGCCATTTGCCTTTTGGGATGTAGTTGCCAGCGTTGCTGAAAAATTACCGCACCCGCCCCTCACCCGCAATCAGGTCGAGCTAATGCAGATCGACACCACAGCCTCGGACAGCTTGCCGGGGTTTCACGCGCTCGGCATTTCGCCGCGATCACTCGAAGAAGAACTCGAAGCGATGCTTAAGCAAAGCAAATGAGGAAAGCTCGGCAAACTGCACAAGAGACCCGTACCGGCTTGAGGCTGGGAGGGCTCAAGCGAATCCGCGGAACCGTGGTCGCCTCGACGCCGCGCCCCGTCCCAGATAGCAAACGATGTTTGGGTTCAAACAGCCTGCGCGGCTTGTTGGGTTAGAGGAAGGTCAAAAGCGCCTTGGCAAGCGCCTCAGGCTGTTCTTCCGGTACGAAATGGCCTGAGTCCGTGACCACCAGCGAAGTGACATCCTGGAAATACGGCCTCAAGGACTCGCCCATCGCCGGGATCGAATGATCGCCCCCAACCGCCAGCAGCGGGATCGCCAGCTTTTCTTTGAAATGGCCGGCATTGAACTGCATGTCCTCGACGATGTTGCGGCAGTAGTCGAAGGCAGCGTCCATCCGCCCTTCGCGGGCGTAGGCATGGACATAGGCTGCCACGTCGTCCGGCGAGATCGCATCCGGCTTGAGGACTTTGTTCTTGAACCACCACCCGACATAGACCTCCTCTTTTCCCTTGGTGAGCTCCGCGGGCAAATCGGGAAGCATCTGGAAGATGAAATTCCACTTCCGCTTGTAGTCGGAGAGTTCGATGTCGTTGGTCAGGGTGACGCCCGGTATGCCGGCGTCGATCAGCGTAAGCGACTTGAAGTCCTGCGGAAACTGCAGCGCCCAGCTGTAGGCGCACCACGCGCCGAAATCGTGCGCCACCACAAGCAGCGGTGCGCCAAGTCAATCCACGAACGCATGAAACACCTTGGGCACCTTGTTTCCATGGCCGATCCGATCGAAGGCGATCTTTTTCGCTTCGGCCCTTGCATCGAGCGATGAGGCGGCGGCAGTCGCGTTGAGTCTGGCACCCATGCCCAAAGCACCCGCAAATACGCCGACGCCTTCCAGGAGATTTTTTCGAAGCCGCCGCCGGCTGCGGCAAAGCCGTCAGTGACCTGTAACGACTCGATGGCGCCGTGTACCTCCAACGGGCTGACGCCCTCGCCGTGCGTGATCAGACCACCGGCGATACTGATTTCGCGAGCCGAGCCACCCGGTTTGAGGCTAAGCGCAATAGCCGAAAGCTTCACAACGACGCCTTTGACCAGGGAGTTGCCGGCGCCGCCAAAGGTTTCGATGCCGCGCCGAACCTTGATCTTCCCAACCGGCTGACTGATCTGGACGCCGACCGCGCCGTCGGCATGCGTGACGATACGTTCGAATTCGGCGGAATTCACCGTTCCGGTATAGACGTTAAAGCCGCGCGCGCCCTGACCGAATGTTTCGATTGGCGCTTCCACCTGAAGCACATTGACGGTGCCGAAATTGACGAAGCCGATGCCGCTTTGGCCATGCGAAGTTATTTTGTCTTCCGCTACCCACCGGTCCACGACGCCCCAGTTATCAAGCACCATGTCGTTCACCCCGTAGGTCGTGACCGGTCCGCGATTGCGCACGCTGTCCGTGAAAGGCTGCATGTTTCAAAGCGTAAAGGCGCCATGCAGAACGTAAACGCCGTAGCCGTGCGGCCGTTCGGTTTCCGCGCGTGCATCGGCCGCGATGATGTCGAGTCCGTTCACATCGACATGCCCGCCGCGCACCTGGCCGCGCGCGAGAATTTGCACGGGCCCGATAGTGGTAACGCCGTGCAATTCGATGCGACCCAAAGTCGTGCAGGCGGTGTCATTAAAGATTGCGCGCTTCTCCGGCGAGGCACACAGATAGAGATCGTGGACGCTGTTGTCGGATGAAAGCTCAATGCCGTCGGCGCCGGGCGTAAATGCGATGGTCGCCCCCTCGGCTGCGCCGCACAAAGATCGGCCTTGCGACAGTCGGATGGTCGGCACGTCAACCACCCGGCCGCTGATAACAACTCTTGCGATGCTCTCATCTTCGATCGCCGCAATGAGCTCACCGGTTGTTGTGACCCACTTTTCCGCTGTGTTCATGGACGCATCCTTCGTGCACCGGAGCAACAACGCCGATCATCTGCTTCACAGCGGATTGGTGGTGGAAAAGCTGTAGCGCGCGATCCGCCACTGGCCGTCGTCGCCTTTCTTGAAGATAAAAAGTTCCTGGTTGGCTTCGCGGCTCGTAGCGCCGGTGGCGTTGATCTTCCGGGTGCCTGTGGAATTGGTCCGCACCAAAGCCCATTGCGATGACATCACTACAAGTTCGGCGATGGTGAATTTGACCTTGAGGGTGATGGCTTTGAATACCGCATCATGGGCTTGCCGCACCGACGCCTTGCCGACCGCGGATTGATTGTTCGGCGCCATGAACACGCCATCCTCGGCGTAAAGCGGCATGGCTGCTTCGGTGTTTGAGGCGTTCAGTGCGCTTTCATAGGATGACATCAGGTTCCTAATCGCCGTTTCGTCCGCTATGGTGCTACCTGACATTGGCTGTCCCTCCATGGCATTATTTTCCCGCTCGGAAGAGTAGCCGGATCATTGCGGACGTTTAGCTGGAAAAGTCGGGAATCAGATTTCCAGATTTGGAAAACCGATGACGGACCTCAATGCGTTAGTTGTCTTTGCAAAAGTTGTCGAAGCCAAGAGCTTTTCCGAAGCTGCTCGCCGCCTCGGTATGCCGGTCTCGACGGTAAGCCGTCGCGTAGCGGAGCTTGAAGATCAGCTCGGCGTTCGCCTGCTTGACCGGTCGACGCGAAATCTGCGGCAGACGGATCTGGGATCGGAAGTGCTCGAGCATGCGCAGCGCAGCGCTGAAGCCAGCGAAGCTGTGCAGAATATCGTGTCGAACCGCCAGTCGAGCGTGTCGGGCACGCTGCGGCTGTCGGCACCGCCCAACATTTCCGATACCGTGTTGAGCCCGCTGGTTACCGCGTTCCAGGCGAGTTACCCCAACGTTCGTGTGCAGATTTTGATTGCCGAGCGCTAGGTGAATTCGCTCTGCGCCTTTGCACGGTTGCTGAGCGACCGTACCGATTACGAAATTTCCGTTTTGGTTGGTAGAAGCAGGTCGGAATCCCGTTTCTTGTTCCCACCGCCGCTCATCGAACCGAACGTGCTCATGGGGCGGATCGGGCCTAACGCAGGCGGCTCCGGACCATTGAAAGTGCGTCATCGGATCACGACGTTTCTTGAGGCGTTGAGCGGTGCCTTCACTGCTTTCCGCGCCCTTTCCTGGGGGGCGACTTCGTGTCCTGGGCTATTTGTATGCAGCTGAGGAGATCGAGATAGCTCGTCGTACCTAGGGAGCGAGCGTCACTTTCACATCGTTTCCGTATCGCAACCGGAGTTGACACCCAAAGGGCATTTAGCTGCTGCTTTGCACTTTCCTCATCACGCATACAGTCCGTAATGTTCTGATCAGGCGGTGACCCCACCTTTTTTGCGTCGGCCGATCTAGCCTCGCATATCGCCTTGACGTCTAGTTTCGGACTCTGACCGAATGCGGGGAGTAGAGACAGCAACACTACAAAAAGCACTACAGCGCGCTTCATTCGAACCTCTCGTGCGATGGGGCTCGAACAGGAGAACCTATTGATGGCATGGCGGTTCCCGCGCGAGGGGTGATTGCTGGCTGACTCTCGAAAGAGTTAGACAGAGTCATCTCCACGGATATTGCAACGCGCGCGATCTCTAACGTCGCTGGCAAAAGGATGTGTTAGTGGCCTGACCACGCGGATGTGTTTAGTTCTCTGATTTAATAAACAATAGATAAATCAAAGGTTGGACGTCGCGGCTGGGTTATTTGGCTGGTGTCGGCGCGTGCGTCAGGGCAGCTTACGTCAGGATGGCAGCCATATTTTTCATTCTGCGAGCATACGAACGTTTTCGGATTCCTCCTTGACCACGTCGGCGAACGGGTATCAAATGTTTAATACTAAACTAAACTGAACATCGCGCCTGGAGGCGACCCAAGGACCATCGCGATCGCTCGTGAAGCATGATCGATTGCCTCCCTTGATCCTGTCTGCCTCAAGCCCGCCCGGGCTTCGATGATGTCGGCCGCTTCCGGATAAGGGCGCTTCCGGTGCAGCGTGGGAAAGCGTCAGGAGAGGGAATGCACATGCGAAAATCCGCGACTGAAGGGTGGTCGAAGTGGGCAGGCGGAGCGCTTGCTCTCTTTGCAGGTGTCACATTGTCGGCCGTCGCAAGCAGGCCGGCTGTGTCAGAAAGCAAGCAGCTCACGCTGTGTTGGGCAGCTTGGGATCCGGCCAACGCGCTGGTCGAGCTTGGCAAGGACTTTACCAAGCAGTCCGGCATCGAGATGAAATATGAATTCGTGCCCTGGACAAGTTATGCCGATCGCTTCCTCAATGAGCTCAACTCCCACGGGAAGCTGTGCGATCTCATCATCGGCGACAGTCAGTGGATCGGCGGCGCCGCCGAAAACAACTGGTACGTCAAACTGAATGACTTCTTCGCCAAAGAGCACATCTCAATGGACGATTTCGTGCCGGCGACGGTCGTCGGCTATTCGGAGTGGCCGAAGAACTCGCCGAACTATTGGGCGCTGCCCGCGATGGCCGATGCGGTGGGCTGGACCTATCGCAAGGACTGGTTCGCGAGGCCGGAAATTCAGTCGGCGTTCAAGGCCAAGTATGGCCGCGATCTCGCGCCGCCGAAAACTTTTGATGAGCTGAAGCAGATCGCGGAGTTTTTCCAGGGGCGTGAGATCGACGGCAAAAAGGTCTATGGCGCCTATATCTTCACCGAGCGCGGCTCGGAAGGCATCACGATGGGCGTAACAAACGTTCTCTACAATTACGGCTTCAACTACGAGAATCCGAAGAAGCCCTACCAGATGCAAGGCTTTGTCAACTCGCCGGATGCGGCAAAGGGGCTCGAGTTCTACAAGGAGCTCTACAAGTGCTGTACGGCGCCAGGATTGACCAACGCCTACATGCAGGAGGGCCTAGATGCCTTCAAGTCCGGCCAGGTGGCGATACAGATGAATTGGTTCGCCTTCTTCCCCGGCCTTTACAAGGATCCGAACGTCGGCGGCGACAAGATCGGCTTCTTCGTCAATCCGGCCGGTCCCAAGGGACATTTTACCCAGCTCGGCGGCCAAGGCATCTCAGTAGTCGCGACGTCGGACCACAAGGATGATGCACTCACTTACATCAAGTGGTTTGCGCAGCCCTCCGTGCAGCAGAAATGGTGGCAGATTGGTGGCTATTCGGCCCTGAAGGCAGTTGTCGATGCGCCTGATTTCCCTGGGAGTGCGCCGTTCGCTCCGCAATTCCTGGAGTCGATGGCGATCGTGAAGGACTTCTGGGCCGAGCCGTCTTATGCCCAACTCTTGCTCGACATGCAAAAGCGAGTGCATGACTACGTCGTCGCCGACAAGGGAACGTCGCAGCAGGCGCTCGATCTTCTGGTGAAGGACTGGACCAAGGTCTTTAAGGAGCAGGGCAAGCAGGTCGCCTCCCAGTAAATGCGGCGTTCGCACTCAACGCACTCGAGATGAATCGGCTTCCCCGGAGCTGTGCCCGGGGAAGTTGAACCGGCCAGCCGATGGACAAAATGACCACGATCCCTCATCCCGATCAGGCCAGGATTGCCGGCATGGGTGAGCCTGGCAAGGTTCGCAGCAGGACTCGCGCCGCGAAGCGCGCGCGCGGCCTGTCGGACCGGACGATGGCGTGGTTGTTCGTTGCGCCAACGATCGCGCTCTTGCTGGCGATCAATATCTTTCCGCTGGTCTGGATGATCCGGCTTTCCTTCACCAGCCTTAACCTCAGCATGTCTTATCTGCCGCTGCGGTTCGTCGGCCTCGACAATTTTAGCGACATTCTGTCTGACGACGATATCTGGATCCGGCTGCAGACCACGGCGCAATTCGTGATCGCGTCGGTAGCGCTCCAGGTCGTCGTCGGGTTTGGGCTCGCGCTCTTGATCAACCGCCGATTTCGCGGTCACAGTTTTTGGACCACCATCATCCTTTTGCCGATGATGCTGTCGCCGGCCGTGGTCGGCAATTTCTGGACGCTGCTGTTTCAGCCGCAGATCGGGCCGTTCAACTATCTTGTGAGCCTCTTGACCGGCGTGCCGCCGAGCTCGTTCAGTATGACGGGCGAGGTCGCGCTCGCGCCCTGGACCATCGTGCTGGTCGATACCTGGATGTGGGCACCTTACGTAATGCTGATCTGTCTCGCGGGTCTACGCTCGATCCCGGATTACATCCACGAGGCGGCCGAGGTCGACCGCGCGTCGTCCTGGCGGCAATTTTGGTCGATTACGCTGCCGATGACGGTGCCGTTCCTGATGCTCGCGGTGTTGTTCCGCGCCATCGAGAATTTCAAGATGTTCGATATGGTCAATCTTCTTACTTCGGGCGGGCCGGGCTCGACCACCGAGCTTGTGTCGATCACCCTCAAGCGTGCTGCATTCGAGAAGTGGCGCACCGGCTACTCCTCCGCGCTCGCCATCATCCTGTTCGTGACGGTATTCGGTGCGGCTAATATTTACGTCAAGGCGCTCAACCGGGTTAAGCAACGATGACCGCGATCGCCAATTCCACCGCGCATTCCATTGTCGAGGCCTCGCCGCGCGCAAAGGCCGTCGCCGGCACCATCGTCATCCTATATGCCGTGATCTCGATCCTGCCGCTGCTGTGGATTGCGGCAACCGCCTTCAAGTCGCAGAGCGACGCCATCGCCTATCCGCCGAAGGTGATTTTCCAGCCGACTCTGGAGGGTTACGTCAACCTGTTTACAGTGCGGACGCGTCAAACGCCGGACTTCATCGCAAAACTGCCACCGGCAACCACCTGGTATGACAAGTTGGTGCGCCAGCATGACATGGTCATCGCCGGGCCCTCGAAGGTGGTACCGCGCTTCATTAATTCCCTGATTATCGGCTTTGGCTCAACGTTTCTTGCGGTGTTCCTGGGCACGCTTGCCGGCTATGCTTTCTCGCGTTTTCGGATTCCCCTGGCTGACGATCTCCTGTTCTTCATTCTGTCGACGCGAATGATGCCGCCGGTCGCGGTCGCCATTCCGATTTATCTGATGTACCGGCAGCTCAATCTGACCGACACCAAGCTCGGCATGATCCTGCTGTACACGGCGGTCAATGTCTCGCTCGCGGTCTGGCTGCTGAAGGGATTTATCGACGAGATACCGCGCGAATATGAGGAGGCCGCGCTTGTCGACGGCTACACGCGGCTACAGGCGTTACGTAAGGTGGTGCTGCCACAGGCGGTGACGGGGATTGCGGCTACCGCGATCTTCTGCCTGATCTTTTCCTGGAACGAATACGCTTTTGCGGTGCTGCTCACCAGCGGTGAAGCCCAGACCATGCCGCCGTTCATTCCCTTTATCATCGGCGAGGGCGGCCAGGATTGGCCGGCGGTGGCGGCCGCAACTACGCTGTTTGTGGTCCCGATCGTCATGTTCACCATTCTCCTACGCAAACATCTGTTGCGTGGAATCACCTTCGGGGCGGTACGCAAATGAGCCGGTCGGCAATCGACAACAGCAAATCGGGGCGCTGGTTTCACCGCGAACCCTGGGAGGCCCTCGCCATGACCCTGATCGCCGGCGGCATCGTCATGATGGTGCAGCCCTGGTCGATCGATCTCTACAGCTATTCCTTTGTCGTGATCCTCGCTGGCACGCTCGGCTTTGTCGTCGTGAGCCATTTTCCGGAGTAGGGCGATGGCAGAAATCCGCGTCGAAAATCTGCGAAAATCGTTCGACCAGTTCACTGCTGTGGAGCGTTCGAACTTCACCGTTCCGGACGGCAGCTTCTTTGCCATGCTGGGGCCGTCGGGCTGCGGCAAGACGACGACCTTGCGCATGATCGCCGGTCTCGAACTGCCGACCGACGGACAGGTGCTGCTCGACGGTGAGGACGTCACTTTCCGACGGGCGGCGGCGCGCGATATCGCGTTTGTCTTCCAGTTGTTTGCACTCTATCCGCACATGAACGTTGCAGGAAATATCGGCTTCCCCTTGAAATGCCAGGGCATGCGACGGCGGGAGATACACGAGCGCGTCGCCGAGACTGCGCGGCTCTTGCGTATCGAGCATTTGCTGTCGAGCAAGGTCTCGAAACTGTCTGGCGGCGACCGGCAGCGCGTCGCGCTCGGCCGCGCCATGGTCAGGCGGCCCAAGGCTTTTCTAATGGACGAGCCTTTGGGAGCGCTTGACGCCGAGTTCCGCCACTTGATGTGCAGTGAGCTGCGCGACCTGCACGATCGCATCAATGCAACCACGATTTATGTCACGCACGACCAGCTCGAGGCGATGTCGATGGCGGATACCATCGCGGTCATGAACAGCGGCCGCATCGAGCAGATCGGTTCGCCGCAGCAAATCTATGACCGGCCGGCCAGCATGTTCGTAGCTGATTTCATTGGCTCCCCGCCGATGAATTTCCTCAAGTTCGAGAGCGGTCTGCGCGCGGGCGAGCGGAGCGTCAGCTTTCGCGACTTGACTCTCGCGGTGCCTGAGGTCCGCGAGGAGCGCGCTCCGGGGCCCTTGGTGCTTGGCGTGCGTCCGGAGCATATCCGCTTGTCCAACAGCGCGCCGGTGCGAGGAAGAGTGTTCGGCGCCGAATACTTGGGGACGACCCAGATCGTCACCGTCGACACAGCTTACGGCCGGGTGGCGGCACGGCTGCCATCGAGCCTGAGCGTGCAGATCGGTGAATCCGTTGGCCTCAGCTTCCGCTCGGAGCGGCTGGTGTTGTTCGACGCG
>Ga0210383_10004886_pt1 | contig 11849 bp, 8 predicted proteins | sample IncBWC14OmetaG_FD_160072 | JGI IMG/M metagenome (GOLD analysis project Ga0210383, IMG submission 160072) | Forest soil microbial communities from Barre Woods Harvard Forest LTER site, Petersham, Massachusetts, United States - Inc-BW-C-14-O ...
TCCTTCTTACAGCATGACTTGCACAATACTCTTCAACAACAAGTTCTCCACCATGTACTATTTAGTTATTTATTTACACCAGAGTTTACCTTTTTCTAGTTGTTCATGAACACAATCTTAACAGGTTTTATGATAAACAAATATAATTTGGACATAATGAAGTGTAGATGATGATTCATGTTGCACTGAGCTCCCTTGCAAGCAAACTCTGCATCAAGATCAACAGCATCATAAAAGTTCTCATATCATTCTACATAATGACATGGTCACCAAGTATGGGTACAGCCTACAAGTGATACACTGACCTGGGCTATATATGCATCATCTAATATTAAAAAGCCAATTGTATCATCTAATATTTTCTCCAATTTTTCAAACTCAAACATCTCTGCATGTATTGCTGGGCTTACCTTATATGAACAATCTATATAAACTTTTACTATTTCAAAAACCACAATCACATCTTTGGGAGCCAACAAATGTTTTATATTGAGGCAGTTACAAAAAATCATAATGCATTATTTTGTCTCCCAAGTTGGATTGTGATGGATTTATTTCTGCACAAGACTTTTAAAAACAAATACAAGACAAGATGAATCTAGTTTCTTTGGAAAGTTTCTAATAAATTCTAATCAAGTTTTGATCATTTTCTAAACCCTACATTGGAACTATGCTGTTAATAAACTGAATCTGGAACTGGAGATCTGTGAGTAACTGTACCAATTTTCTATTCAGAAGCTCACACTCTATGCTTTATAAAGATTGAGATTGATGGCTATTACCTACCCCTCAATCATTCTTGTGTATTATCCATGGTGGGTTTCATGATCTGACAATGTAACAAAGTTGATAATATTAAAATATAGATTCTGCACCAACACCATTATATCTATATACAACTGAAGGGTGTGGCAGATGTTCTGGTCAGTGAATCTCAGGTTGCCTGAGAATTGGTGCTGTCCATTGTGAATGATGCATCTTCAGATAGCTTATTTCAGGCAAGATTTCATTTTACTGATACTATGGTAAGTTGGCCACACTACTCTATGTTTTAGTGCAATTAAATTCCTGGTTTAAGGTTGAGGGTATCATGCAGCTTTTTGTACATCCTGCTGTCAGAAAATCCTTTCCCTGAACTCAGATCCAAGGCCCATCACCAAGCCTGTCAAATGGAAGACAGTGGAAATTGCAGTGTCACTGGTATATCCAACTGCCTGTTCCATAAACAATTCATTCTTGTCCTGATATATTTCAGATTCTGGATGTCATTTTCAGGGTAGCAGATTTTGAAAACAAGGCTGGCCTCCACCTCACTGATCTCATTGCTAGGAGCAGAAGCTTCACAGATGATGCCAACTATCAGAAAAGGCTGATGGCATGGTGGTATCAGTCTAACAGTCAAACATAAATTTTTTGTCATATAGTGTAAGTAGAAATTTCACCAGTTTGCAAGTTGGTGAGTGACAGACAGCAGCTCTCATATGATTCTATGGAAATCCATATCACAGTATTCTGCTGTAATACTCAGGTCATATGTAACATATGTGGTTGAACTTTCCAACTTTGCTGCTCATGTTCTAATACTAATATGATGGCTTTAACTTGAGGCAACGACACTTGGTATGATTGTATAGTGGCTGCAGTAAGTTGTAATCACACCCCTGAATACAACAGTTTTTATCTATCAAGCTGGCTGTCTTCAGGTTGTTGATTACAGAGACCCTGTCACAGTTATATCTCTATTGTTAGCTGTGCAGGGACATCTGACATACTCTTTAAACTTACTCACTTTTCATTGCCAGTGATGCTCCAGGAAATAGACTAGTGAGACTCAAACAATAATAAAAGGAGTATCAAGAAGGAAGCCTTCAGAGAAGACAGCAATTAAAATTGTTGATGGCACAATAAGTGTGACAGCATGATATGACATGTGATTAATCACATGCAGTTTTGGGTGTATATTACACTCCCCCACTGATCCTCAAGGACTCCTCAGACTCCTCAAGGACTCCTAAAGAGTCCTTGAGGATCCGTGGGCGAGTGTAATGTCCTCAGTTTTGGTGCACTTAAAAAAAATGAATCATTGCATTGGAATCACTTTTTTTTTGCTGATTCCAATGGCATATGGAAACATCCATATAATGAAAGAAGAAGAAGAAAAAGAAAAAAAAGTCATCTGCAGATGGCAGACACAAAAAGCCTTATAACTCAGTCAGTTCTACTCAGATTGACAAATGGTTGATTGTGTTGAATTCAGCATAAAGGTCTGGTTCCACTGATATATAAAAACATGCCAAAAATAAGAAAATAAAGTTACCTAATCATAGTTACTTAATTGGGTTTAGTGAAGTGGATCATAACAAGTTTACTGACCTGACCTAGATGATATCTGACCAGCACTCCAAACTGATGTCATCATCTGCCTTGCAGCTATGCTAAAAAGCCAGGACAATGTGACAAAGTCATTTGGCTCCTCTGTACTGTCAGATCTGACAAAATGATGCAGTATTTAGGTTTCCCTTGGATAGCAACATGCTTGCTAACCTTTTCTAGATGATGTCCAACCAGCAGTGCTTCAAACTGATGCTGTCTTCTCTCTTGCAACTATGCTGAAGAGCTAGGATAATGTGGTAAAATCATCTGGTTGGACTGCACTGTCAGAGCTGGCAAAATCTGGTATGAGTTGCCCTTGAATTGCAACAAGTTTGCTAATATATTCTAAATGAAATACAACTAGCAGTCCTCCAAACTAAAGCTATTCTCACCTTTTCAACTATGCTGAAAAGCCTGGACAGTGCTGTAAACTTACTTGGCTGAACTGTCAGACCTAATAAAATATGGTATGTGAGTTATCCTTGAACAGCAACAAGCTTGCTAATGTGTCCCAGATGAAATTTAACCAACAATCATCCAGACTGGTGCCATTATCTGCCTTGCAGAGATGCTGAAGAGCCAAAATCATTCAGTACAGTCATTAGACTGGATATTGCTATCAGAGCTAGTAGAATATGGTATATTGGTTTCTCTTGGACTGCAACAAACTTCCTCATCTGTCCTAAATGAAATCCAACTAGCTATCCTTCAAACTGATGCCATGTTATCCCTTGCTCTGATGCTGAAGAGTCTGGACAATGTAAAGCCATCTTTTTGAAAAGCATTATTTGAGCTAGCAAAATATAGTATATTAGTTCCTTTACAACTACAGCAAGTTTGCTAACCTTTCTTAGTTGAAATCTGACCAGCCATTCTCCAAACTGACATCATTCACTCCCTTGCAGTGATGCTCAACAGCTGGGACAATGCAGTAAAGTCATCTGGCTGGAAAGCATTGTTGAGGCTGGTAAAATATGGTATATCAATTTCCCATCAATTGTGAAAAGCTTGCTAACCTGTTGTCCCAGATGAAATATGTCCTGTAATCCTCCAAACCAATGTCATCACCTCACTTGTGGGCATGCTGAAAAGTGAGAACCCTGGAGCACTGTCATCTGCCTCAGAAGCACTTCTAAAGCTGGCAGAATATGGTATATAAGCACTGGTTTGACTATGATAAGCTTGCTAACCTGTCCTAAATGAAATTCAACTAGCTATCATCTAAACTAATGTCATTACTTCTCTTGTAGTAATGCTAGAGAGCCATGATGATGTGGTGAAATCAGTTGGCTGGAGTGCACTTTCAGAGCTGGAAAAATATGGTATGTATTCCCTTGCTGCTGTGAGAAGCTGGCTGACTTGTTCTAGATACAATTCAATCAGCCATCCTCCAAACCAATATCATTGTCTCACTTGCTGGGATGCTGAAAAGCTAGCACCATTCTGTAAAGTCATTTGGCTGGAGAGTACTGTCAGTGTTGGTGAAAAATAGTATATATGTCTCTTTAACTCCAATATAATGTGGTGAAATCAGTTGGCTGGGGTGCACTGTCAGAGCTGGTAAAATACAGCATATGCATTCTTATTTGACTGTGATAAGCTTTCTGACCTGTCCTAGATGAAATTAGACCATTTATCCTCCAAATTAATGCCATTTCCTCCCTGGCAATGATGCTGAAGATCCAGGACCATTCTGTGCAATAATTTGGCTGGATGCTAGTTTCTCTTCAACTATAACAAGATTACTGCCCCTATCTTAGATGAAATTCAACATGCAATCCTTAAAACTGATGTCCTTTCCTTACTTGTGGCCATGCTGAAGAGCCAGTCCTTCTGAATGCAGCTGTTTGACAGGAGAGTGTTGTCAGAGCTAGCAAAAAATGGTATATGGGGTCCTAACTCAGTCAGTTCTACTTGGATTGACAAATGGTTGATTGCATTAGATTCAGCATAAAATTTCTGTTCTGATAGTATATAGAAGTAGCTATAATTATGTATCCAATGAATATTTGTTCTGCTAGTAGTACTATTTCCTGAAGTTATTTACTGACTTTTATATATGCCTCAGATCCCTTGAGTGATATCTTCAGTCAGGGTTGCCTTTATGCAGGTGACTATTTGAATAAGAAAAAAATCATGATACAGCCAAGGTTTTTCAAAACATCTGTAATCAAATTTCTCACAGTCTGGATTTTGAGGCCTTCAAGCCCTTAGATAGTCAGAATTAAAAGAAAGTTATATCATATGACCAATGATAATGGCCAAAACATGATTTTATTATATAGCTGACTTGAATACAAAAGGGCTTATATAACACGCTTAGATAATTTAAATGACCCAACAAAAGTATTATTTTATCTGAGATTCAAACCTGATCTATATGGCTTGATCAGATAACTGGTCATTTGATCATCACATTTAGTTAGAAATTTCTACAGCATCACATTAGAATCCTCTATGTTAATACTAAGAACTTATAATATTGACCTGCAATTCATGCCAAACTTCACTAAATAATTGTACAAGATATTTGTGATGATGGGATAACTGAAAGTTCAACTAGGCATACTGTAGGATGATATACAAGACTTCAAATACCACTTGAATGTTGGGACAAGAACAAGACTCTGTTTAGATGCAGGCAATTATATAATATTGCTTAGCTATCTTGAAAAATATTATAAAACACCTGAATTAGTTATTTGATCTGTTATAAGATCATTTGACCAATTATTTATATTATATATAATTAAATTTAGATAGAAGTTCCCACAACATCACATTAGAATCACTCCAGTAAGAAAAAAAATTAAACAACAAATCCCTGTACTATAGACTCATAATGATTTCACATTAATCATATGATCCAACCCCAGTCACATGGCTGAGTGGTTATACACAAGGGGCCCAACCTTCCAGAAAATTCCAAAATTGGTGATTCTGCCCCATGTCTGAGTCCACATCCACTTCTTGGGGCAGACTAGTACAAAAAAATGGCTAATTATTATTTGTAATATATTACACACTGCTGCATCAAAATGACCTCAATAGCTGGTCAATTTTAACTGGAACTTGAAAAGGATCTTAAAGATGAGTCAGTACTTCAAGTTTTTCCAGTTGTGCCAGTTGATGTGGCTGGAAAAATATAGCCAAATACTGCTTTGCCATTTAAGATTTAACTTTACCATATGTTTCCTTCTTTATTTCTGCCCCTTCTAGCTCTACAGCTGTTCAAGACCTATGTGCATCAGTTTTTTTCTCTTTTACTAAAAGTAAATCCTCAATCTTCCTTAATGCAAACCATAATAACTGTGTTGCTTTTACCAGCACAACTCTGATTTCAAAACATGATTTCCACTATACACTTACTTGCCCACTTGAAATCTTGATGGCCCAATCCTCTCTATCTTCACATTTCCCTATCTGGTTTGTACTTCTAGTCAATATGCCCACTTTCAATGACCCAGATTTGGTAAAAGTCACATCACAGTCACAAGTGTTTAGTCCATCCCAACGATTATTGAAAGAGGACAGAAGGGAAATTCTGAGGGAAACAAGCACAAATTGGCTGACATGAAATACTTGTCACGCTTGTCTGGGTTTGGGGTGATGACCAAGTTCCAGGAATAATTGGGTGAGGTGATATCAGTGTCACGAGAACAACTTGCCACCACAACTATCTCCATATCATATACAAGGACATTGGCAATAGCTGTGAGTATTTTTGTTTCGGGTGTGCCCTCATAGGTACGAAAGATGTCATCAGACACTGGCATAATAGCATGGTTGCCATGCATTGTGGCAGTTAACAGAATTGAAAGTATCTGAAGACTTCTGAATTGTTTACACAGTTTATTGGTGTTATCAGCAGCTACTGGCAGTGGCTGTAGCACTGACTTGGAGCTCAGGCTGCTGATTATGGTTGACATTCGGCCAAGGAGGAGGCATTATAAGTCAAACACTTGTGATGTTGTGCAGACCCTCAACAATTGCCATTTGGCTTCAGTTTCAACTTCGACATCGACTTCAAATCCTGGGATTCAAGCTCACTATGAGACATGTACATGCTCACATTGATCTTCCATGGTGGCAAGCTCACCACTACAAATGCAGGATTACTGTGCTTTCCTGTACTCATTCACCACTGCTCTTTCTTACATATATATATATATTGTCCAGCTGGCCTACCACTGCCATCACTCTCTCTTGTACTCCAATGTAAAATAAAGATCATTTGGATGTCCCACTACTACTCTTCCCCACAGCCAAATGCAAGACAGATCATTTGGGCTCCCTTGCACTCAAACATGAGCTGGAGATGTTGGTAAGATAATGATATTGGAGCATGTTCAGGTTTCAAAGTAAGATTATTTATCTGTCACTAATTAATGGTCTATTATAGTTTGTGTTTTGTGACCCATCACATACAAATAGGAGATGAAAGGTTACTTATGCTTCAAAATGAATATGGGGCTATACTATATTCATTCACCATTGCCACAACCATCACACCCATCTACCCACCTACACAAATATAAGATGGAAATTCTCAAATCTACCACACTATCATAGAAATGGGAAAGTGGATTGCCAACAATAACACTATATAGCAACCACTAGTGAATTACACTGGTGTATATATATAGTATCTGTAAATCTGCCATTTCTCTCCTCCTATGGCACATTAATACTGCACCTTGAATGACATAGGTGGGACCAAACCCCCAGATATACATGCCAATTCACCAACCCTTTGAAAACCCACTTACAGATCTTCTATACCAATAGCTACCTGGAATACCTCAACCCATGGAAACTTATCAGATATAGAAACGTAATGACACATAAATATGTAAGTCTGATATGAAAGACTAAAGTGCAAAAGTGCAAAAATCTTCAGAAATAAAATACAAGCTCAGAAACACATCAGAAACAAGTGTCCTCTTACAATTATATTTCTAATAAATGATATTGTGTAAAAGCCACAACATGGTCAAGTATTCTGCCTGCTATGCAGAGCAATAACCCTCTCCCAACAAGTAGAATAACAGCAAGAACATATCATGAAGATCTTTTCAGTGATTTCAGTAATAATGAAAGTTTGAGAACCAATGATTTCCACTGCATTTGTTGAAGCCTTGCAGTTTCTTCTCCTATATACAAGTTCAGTTGGAAAAATAAGCAGTGTTCACTGTATATTAGTAAGATGCATGCCTACTGTACCACTGCTGCCATATTTTTTGGACTGGAATCTGAAGAAATTTGATGGTGTTCATATGCCTTGGGTTTCCACAGAGTCCAGGGCATACAGGTGACTTGTGGTTCTAATAGTAAGACAGAGTATATAGAACACAATAGAAATGCTTTGGATGTACCTGATCTGAGCATCAGCATACTGATGAGAGCTGTTATGATTCTCACTCTTGATCTTATTCATAGGCTCTTCTATGCTTGTCCTCTTGGTATATCCATACTGGTTTACAATATATGCAAGCTGTGAGGAGTCAGTCCAAATGATGCATATATAATATGCAAAAAAAAACCTTACCAATTTGGACTGCATATCCACCTTGAGAATTTTCCATGAACATGACCTATAAAGTAATGTTATGTTAGTCTAAGCATATCCATTTGCATGAACAAGGAAGGAAGAAGTATAGCTAATGTGACTTGTTGCACTACACTCTTGCATTGCTATTTACCCTGCAAGAATTTGGTGTTCTAGAGCTGCATGAAGTGCAGTGGAGTGTGTGGCTCACCTATTGTAGAACCTGTGGCTTTCTGCCATACAATTTTGATATGATGACACAATCTCTTCAATCCTCTGGACTCGTGTGGTGATGTCATTAACATACTGACTTCATTGATTACCTTAATAGTTGATGGAATACATATTGGATGACTAAGGCAGGCACAGTGGCTGTAGCATCAGATTATTAGCTATTGAATAATGTTACTCACTTTAGCTGTAGCTAGGGAGGAAACACAACTATATGCCTTGTGACCACTGTCTAACTTTTGTTTGCCCAGTTCCCAGCAAGATAAACAGATATCTGTGTGGTGTTTAGTGCTGGAACTAATAGCAGACATATTATGATTTGAATGCACAAATGAGTGGGAAGTTGATTCATATATTTAATTTTTGTAAAAGTGTTGACATTAAAATCCAATTAGCTGGCAATGCACAGATTTACTTACTCTCTGCATCTCCAGCTTCAAATACAATGAGACTTGACATTTTCCATCCTAAAAAAAAGAAGCTTACATTGTTTTCAGCTAAATTGGGTGATATCATATCTCTTGTTGGGAGTGTTCTGAAAGCAATAAGGAAGCACTGAAATTCCCAATATAGCCATTAATTAATTTTTTCAACAGTCATTAGTCTTCAGCAGGCAGGTGTCCAGTGTTCAATATTCAATGTTATATGCACTGACAACTCCACATCTTTATGAACTCTAGGTACTACTATGTAATGATAAGCCTCTCCTTTGGTACCTTCACATTTTACTGGCAACAGAACATCATGCCTGTGGTTTGGTTATATTGTGACTCCTTTAGCTTAGCTGAATGTCTAATACATTCATATAATAATGTTCAATACACCTATTCCCATTTACTGTAAAACCTGTGGAACTCTACCATTGCTGATATCACTGTCTGCTGAATCACAGCTGGTAAATAATGACAGTGTTAGTGACATTGGATTGACTTCAAAAACATTACATACCTTGTCAGATAATGCTACATCTCAGAGTGTGTTGGGCATAATTATGAGCAGTGTGTTTGGCAGTAGTTGTGAATGTTAGATCAAAGAGTTTGCAGTACCTGGAATACATGTATGAGTCACAGTTACAGGTCAAGATAAGAGGATGTAGTTATGGATTGGCCATCAGAAAAACTACCAATGGTGAACAAAATAATTGTTAAATATGCAGAAGGTGGCTGAGAAAATGAGTGTTTGATCTGCAGAAATTATTGGTTGACATTGAGGCAGACAACATTGGAATGCATGCTTACCAGAGAGGGGGAGAAAATCATCCAAAAAGTTCTGCAAATGAGGGTTGTATCTACAGAAATGTAAATTGAGATATAACAGACAATGTCAGAGGTGAATGTTTACCAAAGAGATGGAAAGGCGATTCTTGAGATTGTGTTGAGAAGAGTAATTTTCATGAGATTTAAAGGCCAAGTGAGTACAGTAAAGCAGCGTAAGGGATGTGAGCAAAAATTTCAAGGCAGCATGAGTAGGTTGAGGGAGGTGCGGATGGTGGTGGTATGAAGAAAATGTGGAGTTGATGACTTGGCAGATTGAGGAGTAAACTGGGACCACAGAATCATATGCATGTCAATGATCTGCATAAATTTGGGCTGTGATTTGAGTTTGATTAATGAAAAAGCCTTTCAGAGGAGGGAAAGATCTTGCTGTGTATGGAGAGACAGCAGCCAAATAAGGATGGAATTTACGTGCTTTGGGACAATGTGGGCGAAAGAAGCAGGCTGATTTCAGACACAGATTTCTTCAGACCATGATTTCAGAGACCGATGCATACAATAGTTGTGAAGAATAGAGGATTGCCAACAACAGCAAGGATAGGTTGAACTTTGGGTTCAAGTTGAAATTGAAATCTGGATGTCATCATTGATGGTGGCAAGTAACCTGTAGCATGAAGTGGTGGAGGTTGAACATAGTTATGGCAAGTGGCTTTGAACTGCACTGGGAGGTACACTTTTCCTGCTGCAAAGATGTGGCAAAAATGCTCAATCCAATTATATTGGTCAGATGTGTCAGAATTGTCCGATCATGTGTAGGCATGTGCTATATGTCAACATTGTTTAGAGGTCAGGTGATATTCAGGATCAATCATGTGCAAGTAAATTGGCTACATTGGCATATAATAATTGCCATGTGACTGATATAATTCTTCTCCTCCAGACTTCATAAACTTGGAAATTGTGTGGCTCATGAAGTATTGGTTCAATTATGATAAGCATGGATTCAGCAGAAAGAGACAATACAGGGCTAACCAGCTAGACTATATTGGGTATAAAATATTCAATAGAATCATTGTCTTGGCACCCAAACACTAATATCATATGTTAGTTACTGTAATATTGTAGTTATGTCTGTAATGGGAGAAGTACTCACAAAAAATCTTTTCTAATATCAACTCTCCATAGTTGTAACAAATTTCTTAGAGGCCCTGCAATTGGAGTCACTATTAAATGTAGATGCCACCTGAGCACCCACTGCTATTCTTGTTGCTCATCTCTGCTCCTGTCACTAGCTCTTATATTTAATAATGGAAAACTAAAAGTTAAGATATTGATTCTGACTATCATTCTGTGTCCCCAGTCTCCCTGTCCATTCTATCTGATAATGGAGACACCTAGGCTAGCCATCGGCATATGCAGACTACCTGAGCTACATGGAATATTAGTAGTATTTAGAATATACTACTAGTTACTTTCCAATATACTCTCATATCTGAGACAGTGATTTATTACAAGTTAGTGAGTAGACTGGTGGAACTCTACTTATTCAATCTGGTAACTCTCTCCTTGGTGGTGAGTGTCATTTAGGGCATGTAATAAGTCTGACCCACAGGTTTTCATATGCTCTTAGTTCCTTATTTGTATGCTGTTCATTTCACACAAAAAATAAATTTTACACCCCAGAAAACTCACAGGTGATGTCAATGTTATGCATCCATGGCAGTCGCACATCTCTTAAAGTGGTTGTGTGTGTAATTGAAGATGGTCGCATGTGTAATTGAAGGTGGTCACACATGTAATTGAAGGTGGTCACACATGTAATTAGTTTTCATGTTTTTGTTTTCTTCTACTAAAATAGGTTTATTTATTGATCAAAAATGGGTAAAATATTAAGTACACACGGCTGTAGACTGATGGACAGGAAGGAACAGCTCATTGACAATGAATGAATGGGGTATGCACTTTATTGCTGAAAGAGCATGAAATTGACACCCTTGTGCTTATCGATGAATCAATTTTACATGAAACAAATTAGTTTATTGATTAAATCAGTGTGTAAATAGTATATTATGGGGGGTGCAATTCATTGCAAATTCTCTTCTCTTTATTCACAGCAATGGAGAACATCAACAAGTGAAGTGTAGAAGAAACACAGAGTGAATGAGTGGCAGATCTAGTGATCATAGAAAGTGGCAAAATGACAATGAATGTGTGTAGTGAACAAGTGTGCAGGAACTTGAAATGTCAAAATATATTTAAAATTTGAACTTTCAGCTGGGAGCCCAGGGGTTTTCTAGAGTTATGTCAACATCTGAAACTGCCATAAATGATGGGTCAGGTAGCTTGCTTGGCTGTGGAGGTATAACTGGATGTACCAGTGCAGGAGATGGAAATTGGCTCATATCAAGATGAGATCCATTATCTGCCAGTGCTGTTAGGTCAATCCAGTCACAATTCATGGATAGATGCTGCTGGGGAGCATC
>Ga0210383_10004888_pt1 | contig 11846 bp, 9 predicted proteins | sample IncBWC14OmetaG_FD_160072 | JGI IMG/M metagenome (GOLD analysis project Ga0210383, IMG submission 160072) | Forest soil microbial communities from Barre Woods Harvard Forest LTER site, Petersham, Massachusetts, United States - Inc-BW-C-14-O ...
CATTGAAGTCGTGGCGCTTGGCAACGGTATCTCGGAATCTGATCTGGTGGTTCACGACGCGCACCACCCGCGGCCATCCTACGCTTTCCTGCTTTCTCACATGGAAGGACGCCCGGGCTTTCCGACTCCGATCGGGGTTTTGCGCGCTTGGGACGATTTGCCGCGCTACGAAGACGTGCTCAACGAGCAGATGCAAGAAGTGATGCAGAAGAAAGGTCCCGGGGACTTGTCCAAGTTGTTGCGCGCTGGCGATACCTGGGAAGTGAAGTAGCGGCTGGCCCCATGGTTGGGATGTGCGCGACGGCTCTTGGTCCGTGCGGCGGCGGTCCGTCTCGTTCGTCGACCAGTTCCCAGCCAACACCCCAGCCCTCGCCTCTTCCTATGCCGGTGCTTCCATCTCCACCACCCGGGCCCACGTCGGGTACGTTACCGCAGCCGATTCGCCGCCCGCGCCAACGCCGACACCCACACCCGAACCTTCCACAATCGTGCAACTTATCGTGGGCCGTGCCGGAATCGCTCTTTTCTTGAAGCTTCGCCATCCCTGAATCCCTCAATTGCCCGTCCGAATGGGCCTGTTCATCGAAAAAAGAAATCTGCAACATGAGGTAGAACTTGCTTTTCCGATGAAACCAACTTTCCTGAACCACATCCAACAGATGCAGTTAGAATCGTTCTCATGGATTCGACCCCAAAATTAATACCGTTTTCTTTGCTAGGTGACGGTGATCCTGTGCCTCCCAGTTTCTATGTCGAGCAGCCCGAGCAGGCTCAAACGCTCTCTCTTCTCTATGAGATCAGCCATGAGTTGACCTCGATCCTCGACCGCGAAGAATTGTTGCGGCGCGTCGCCGAACGCGTCAAAAAACTGGTCGATTACCAGGTGTTTACCGTCATGCTCTGGAACGAGGAAGAGCGGCTACTGGAGAGCGTTTTTGCCAAGCGCTTCCAGCAAGCAATCCCTTCGCGTTTCAAGATGCCCCTGAACCAGGGCATCACGGGCGCTGCCGCTTCGGAACGCCGGACAATCCGCGTGGTGGACGTTCGCCTGGACCCGCGCTACCTGCAATGCGGAGACGAAGTGGAAGTGCGCTCGGAGCTGGTGGTGCCGCTGCTGCGGCAGGATCGCTTGATCGGCGTGCTGGACTTGGAAAGCACGAAACCGCACGCGTTTACAGCAGAGCACGAACGGCTCCTGAACATCCTTGGGTCGTATATCGCGGTGGCGCTGGAAAATGCGCGGCTGTTCGAAGAATCGCGATTGAATCAGACGCGCTTGCAGGACGATCTGGAAACCGCTCGAGAGATCCAGCGGCAGCTATTGCCTTCTGGCGCCCGGGAAGTTCCGGGCCTCGATCTCGCCACGGCGTATGTGCCGGCGCGCGAGCTGGGCGGGGACTTTTACGATTTGCTGCCGTATGGCGTAGGACGGCTGGCCATCGTGAATGGCGACGTTTCGGGCAAAGGCACGGCCGCCGCGCTGTTTGGCTCCCTGGCCATCGGCATTTTGCGCGAACTCGTACACGAAAGCGAAAATTCCGCCGCGGAAATGCTGCAAGAATTGAATGGACGACTGCTGGCGGCGCGCCTGGATGCGCGCTTCATTGCCATGCAGTTCGCGATTTATGACGCGGCGCTGCGCGAATTGAATGTCGCGAACGCGGGCGGCACGCTGCCGTTATTGGTGCGTAACGGTGTGGTCACCGAAATCAACGTCACCGGTATGCCGCTGGGTCTGCTGCCGGAAGCCGAATTCGAAGAGCAAACGCTCACGCTGATTCCCGGAGACGTAGTGGTGTTCGCCTCCGATGGCATCCACGAATCCATGAACAAGGATCTGGAAGAATTCGGAAGCGAACGCTTGAAGGCGCTGCTGGCGACGGTGGTGCCGGAAGATCCGGGCTACACGGTGGCGCAGCGCATCGTGAAAGCCACCGACGAACACGCCGGAATAGGTCGTCCGCCGCATGACGACCGCACGCTGCTGGTTCTGCGCGTTACCGAAGATTCCGAGTCCGACTTTTCCAAACTGCCCATCATCTACTAGCAGCCTTTTAAGCACTCATCCGCGATACTCGCAGCAGCCTCCGTGCGTTATCATCGCGTTCTTACCGAGTGCGAGGAGGAATCCGTGAATATCGATCCAGCAAACGTGGTGCCGTGGAGTTCGGATTGGCTGTGGAGTTTGCCGCTTAGCGTTGCGGCGGTGGCCGTTCACGTCATGGGGTTGTATCTGATTCGTCAGAGGTTCGACCGCGTGCTGGTGAAGGAACACGCGCGAAAAATGAGGATCGTGGCGCTGACGTTTATGGGCGGAACAACTGTCTCCGTCACTCTCTTGCACGGCCTGGAAGCGTTTATTTGGGCCATGGGGTTTCGCTTGCTCCACGCGTTGCCAGACAAGAAGTCCGCCATGCTTTATTCGCTGAGCGCTATGACCACCTTCGGCCATTCCGGCGCCACGCTGGAAAATCACTGGCAGCTTATGGGAGCGCTGGAAGCACTGAATGGATGGATTCTCTTCGGACTTTCGACCGCGTTTCTGTACGCGATGGTCCAGGATGCCTGGACGCGGCTGGACAACCCGCTTGCGCCGAAGGCCAGCACGGTTCGCGCTTGATGGCTACTTCGTTTTAAGGAACGTGCCCTTTTCCAGATCGCGGAAAGCGTCGCGCAACTGCTCCTGCGTGTTCATCACAATTGGTCCGTACCACGCCACCGGCTCTTCCAGCGGCTTTCCGGACACGAGGAGGAAACGGATTCCGTCATCGCCCGCTTGCACCATCACTTCATCGCCGCGATCGAACAATACCAGCGAGCGATTGTCCGCTTGCGACGGCGGATTCGTGTCCGCCCAACTCACGGGTTCCGTGGGAACTGACAGGGGATCGGAGGCATTGCAGAATTTGCCGGCTCCCGAAAACACGTAGGCAAATGCGTGGCGCGCCGTTTCCACTGGCAACACCTTGCGCTTGCCCGGCGGTATGGAGACGTCCAGATAAATAGGGTCGGCGGCGATGCCGTCGACGGGCCCCTTCGTTCCCCAAAAATTTCCGCACACCACGCGAACATGCGTCCCATCGTCGTCGGTCACTTCCGGGATGTCCGGTGATTTTACTTCCTGGTAGCGCGGCGGAGTCATTTTCATGGAAGAAGGCAGGTTGGCCCACAATTGGAATCCGTGCATGCGCCCGGCTGAATCGCCCTTGGGCATTTCCTGGTGGATGATCCCGCTTCCTGCGGTCATCCACTGGATGTCTCCCGACGCGATGGCGCCGTGGTTGCCCAGACTGTCGCCGTGTTCCACCAAGCCCGCCAGAACGTAGGTGATCGTTTCAATGCCGCGATGCGGGTGCCATGGAAATCCCGCCAGATAGTCTTCCGGCACATCGTTGCGAAAATCGTCCAGCAACAAAAATGGGTCGAAGTCCGAAGTGTTGCCGAACCCAAAGGCCCGGCGCAGATGCACCCCCGCCCCTTCGCGAGTCGGCTTCGATTCGATCAAACGCTTCACGGGACGTATAGACATAGGGACCTCCAGGGTAGCAAGTCTGCCGTGGAATGTCGGCAACCGTCAACAGGAGTAGATTGTTGGAAAGGTTCGAAGGATGCACGAACCAGTGGCGGCCATTTCACGATCCTAGTTTATTTTATCTTATTTTGTATTATCATTAGCTTTACTTATACACCGCTATGACAAAACGAAGCCTTTCCGTTGCCACCACTCGGGCCAAACGTGCCCGCCGTTTCGTGCTGTTCGACCGCGCGGTGCTGGTGCTGGTCCGGCGCTTGATTGGTCCATTCGTGCTGTTCGTGGTGTTCGTACTGCTTTGTGTGTTGATTTACATGCGCCTGGAAAATCTGTATTTCTGCGATGCGCTGTTTTGGGTGGCACATCCGCACGCGATCGACTATCTCCAGGTGCACAGGACTACCAAATATTTTTCGCTATTGGTAGCCATCGGCATTTTTGCGTTCGAGATCTGGTTTGCGGAACGAATCCTGCTGACGTTTGTCGGTCACCAGGGCCGGGAGGTCTGGAAATCCATGCTGAACGAAATGAATCTGGAGCGCGTGCGCGATCACTTCATCATTTGCGGATACGGCCAGGTGGGCCGCACGGTCATCGAGCAACTCAATCGAGCGCAAATTCCTTACGTGATGATTGAAACGAACGAAGGACTTTACCGGCAATTGCTGCAGGAAGGGGTGCTGGTTCTGCATGGCGACGCCAAACGTCATACCGTTCTTGAGGAAGCTGGCATCGCGCGGGCACGCGGGCTCTGCGTGGTCATCGACAATGATGCCGACAACCTGTACATCACCATCACCGCGAAAGCGCTCAATCCCAAGTTGAAGATCATTACCCGTGCCGGCCAGGAACGCTACGCGGAAGCGATGCGCACTTCCGGCGCCGACGAAGTGGTCATTCCGGAATTCGAAGGCGGAAAACTCGCCGGACAATTCATCCAGAAGCATGCGGGACTGGACAGTTAAGATTCCGGCGGTTTAAGCGCTCGAGGCTTTACTTCAAGGGCAAGCGCGCGGCTATGAATTCCGATTCGTGTTCCGCCGCCGGCGGATCGAGATTCGCCAGCACCGCAATGATATAACCCGACCGCGGACAAATCTCGAGGTCTCCATTCATCCCTGGCGCGCCGCCGCCGTGGCCAAAACACTGCAAGCCGCCTTTCTCGTGCTCGAAGAATCCGTAGGCATATTTATCGCCACGGTCCGTAGCCACTTTGCCTGTGGTCAACAGATCCGTGTGCGTCGCGTCCAACAGCTTGTGGTCCTGGAGCGCCGTCGCAAACCGGAAAAGATCCTCTACGGTGGAATAGCCGCCGCCGGCGGAAGTGCCGCGATAGGGTAGCGTGTCGGTATTCGGCTCCCACTGACCGGGGCCTCGCCGCATGTAGCCGACGGAACGGTCGGGAACGGAGTCGTTCTCCGGCAGCGAAGCAGTGGAAGTCATCCCCGCGGGCTTGTACACGTGGTCGCGAACGTAATCGTAGTAGCTTTCTCCGCTGACCTTTTCGATTACGACGCCGAGCAGCAGAAAGCCGTAATTGCTGTATTCAAACTTTGAGCCGGGTTCAAATTTCACATCGCGCTTTTCGTAAAGCTTCACGTAGTCCTGCAGCGTTTTCAGCTCCAGGCGATGGGCATCGAACTCTGAACCAAAGAAATCTCCGGTGCCGCCGGTATGCGTCAGCAAATCGTGAATCGTCACTTTAGAGGCGACATTCTTATTCGCATAGTCGGTCAGATATTTTCCGAGCGGGTCGCTCAGCTGGATCTTCCCGGCCTGCACCAGTTGCAAGATAGAAACGGCCGTAAACATCTTGTTCATCGAACCAATGCGAAATTGCGTATTCAGCTGGTTGGGGAGTTTCTTTTCGCGATCGGCCATCCCATACGCTTGTTCGACAATCACTTTTTCGTCTTTGGCCACCAGAATTGCGCCGGAAAATCGGTCCGCAGCCGAATCGCTCTCCAGATTCTTATTCAGGGCGGCAATCGCGTCCGGCTGGCCCAAGCGCGGTATGGCAAATTCTGCCGGCCTTTCAATGGCCCTTAATTCGAACTTGGAGATGCGATGCGGCGGGTCGGGCTCGACTTCCACCGTCATCCGCGCCAGCTGATCGCTGACCTTCTCTTTCACGATGGCGACAAAGCGCGCGGGCGTGCTCTCTTCCGTCTTTTCTAGCTCGAAGCCGCCGGTCATAGTGCGAAATCCAAGCAGGCCGTCGATCTGTTCCACGTCCTGCGGCCTGTTTATTTTCAGATATGCCAGGAAAGTGTCGCGGTCACCAGAATTGAACGCGGCGAGCCATGCCCGGCCTTGTTGTTCCGGCGCCGGCACAGGAGCGGCAAGCAACCGTGCGGCGGCCAGTAACACCGCACCAAACCAGACGGACTTTCTGAGGATTTGCCTGTTCATGGATCGCCTCTTCCGAAATTAGACGCGCCTTTGCGAGGTTTGTCAGCCACCGAAGATTGCAGTCGAGACGCCAAGCACTACGGGGTGATCGTCCCTTCTGTCAAAACAAACAGCAAGGGATCGCCGGAATTTGGAATCGCGTAGAGAACCGTACCATTCGTGACCAGCGGGAAATTTCCCCCGTCCAGGTTGCCCGATCCATCCGAGTTCACAACGATCGATCCCAGATTCGGCACATTGGTCACTTTTCCGGTCGTTTGCGGCGTGACGGTGTAAGAACCAGTTCCGCTGAATGAAAATCCGCCGAGAAAAGATCCGTTGAGCCCGTCCACATCTTCCGCGGTGCTCGACGCGTAGCTGCCGGTAACACTCCTAACGGTGTAGCTCGGCACGGCATTGGTTTGCGTGACGATCACTCCGGAACTTGCTTGCGGGTCTGTGCCCACCAGGAAGCCGACAATTCCGTCGTCGGCGCTCAGGTTCGTCAGATAAACGACCGGAGGCGATGACTCAAGTCCGGTGATGAAAACGCGCCCGGAAGCGGCTTCCACGGAATAGCTGCTGCCCGGATACTGATTGCTGAGATAAGTTCCGGCAAAATTCGAATAGAGCGTGGCGCTGGGAATGGTGCCCGCGGAAGTGGCGTTCAGCGTGCCGATCTGCGCGATATTGCCCGTACCGATGCCGATCGTCTGTAGCCCTTCGGACGCCAGTAGGTAGTAACCATTGAGCGGCGCAGCGGCATAGTTCGCGCTGGACACCAAGGCACGGCCCGCAAGTAACGGAGTAGTGCTGTTCTGCTGGGCCAGATCGGTGGACAGCAAAATCAGGTCCGATCCGTCGAGAACATAAAACGCAAAGTCGAACGTGAGCCTGCCAGTTGGCGTGATCAGGAAATAGCTGCCGGTTCCCCGACCGGTGGTGGTATCGATTGTGCTGCTCAGCGTGCCATATCCGCCGGTAACTTCACCCGATGCAGTGCCCCCGGCGTTTATGTCCGCAAATCCAGCCGAAATTACGCCCGCTGTATTTGTAAACGATCCGGCCATGGCTGTCCGCAGAGTGCCCGGGGCCGTAGCGGTCCATCCATCCACGCCAAACGCATAATTTGGCTGAAGAGATGCCAGCGTAAAGGGGGGGGTCTGCACATGAATGAAACCACTGGCGCTCGTTCCGCTGGTGGATGTGTCGGACTCGATGATTCTACCGGTGTTGTAAACCGTTCCGTCGTAGCCGCTCAGATAGAAACTGAACTGCACATTCGAAGTCGGCACGGCCACCAATTCGGGCTTGGCCGTTTTTCTTGTGCGCGCTGCTTTTGCAGGTTCCAGCTTCGCTGCCGTTCCCTCGGGGCGAGCACTCGCGGCCGACGAGGTAAGCCCGGAAAATGCCAGGTACAAGCAGCCTTGCGCGGAAGTACTGAACGAATACGAACTTCCCGCCAGGTTCACCTGTAGCGGCTCAGGGCCATTGGTGAATCCGTTGTAGTCCGCGGCAGCAGCGGTAATTCCGCCCTGGCCATCCGGCGTGAAACTGCCCGCGATGTCAATGGGATTGCCGCGGCTGTCGGTTCCTTTCACCAGGAAGGCGTAGGGGTTCCCGGGAGTCAGCGCTGCCTCGTTTTCGGCCGGCGTGCAAACCGCCGTCGTTGTTCCGGTGATCGTAATCATCAAGCTTGGAGAAACAGCGGTAGTGTTATTTGTATCGACCACGGTGAAAACATAAGGGCCGTATGTACCCGCGGTCGTCGGCGTTCCGGTTATCGCACCGGAACTGGCCAAAGATAGACCGGGCGGCAATACTCCACCGGTAGTCTCCGACCAACTGTAAGGAGAGCTGCCGCCGCTGGCCGCGAGCGCGCCGGAATAAGCCGTACCGATATTTCCGTTGGGCAAACTCGTAGTCGTCACCGAAAGAGTGCTGGAGGCGATGGTGATGCCGAGGCTGCTGGAAGACGCGGTCGTGCCTGCTGAATCCGTTACCGTGAACACGTACGGGCCAAAAGTGCCCGCCTGCGTCGGCGTGCCGGCAAACGTGCCCCCGCTACTTAGCGTCAAACCCGGGGGCATCGGCCCGCCTGATGTTTGCGCCCAGGTATACGGCGGCGTTCCGCCAATAGCCTGCAGCGTGGAGTAATAAGGCGTGTTGACGGAGCCCTTCGGGATCGTTGTCGTGTAAACCCCCAGCGGGGCCGTCCCGCTGCCACCACCGCAGGCCGCAAACTGCGTCACAGCGAACAACACACCCAGAAAAAACGTGCAGGAATGACGACGATCCATTAAGCCTCCTCAGGCTTGGCAACGCAAAATCTCTCATTTGGCTGCAGCAGCATGTTGGTCCGCTCTGTCTGGCCATGCTTGGGCACAGAAAGACGACAGGCTGGCAGCCTATTTACAGGACACACGCATTGGAATCGCTTTCCTGCCCTTGCGTTGTCCGCTGGTATGCAGCGATTTTCCTACGGTTGGAAGAGTTCCCCGCGCTGTCCCGCTGGCGGATTCCTTCCGCAGACCCCATTTCCCGACCACACACCCATCCGCGCGATCAACTGGTGCGGAGAAACCTTTCCGCGAACCCAAATTCAGGCGCGCCGGTTTCGACCGTTTATCTTACCGTTTCCCGGCGTCGTTTGCCGCTACCTGACCCTGGACCTGTTCGGTGCGCTCCAGAGATGGCAGCCATTGTTCGCGCAAGGAGGCGAACTGCGACCAATCCTTCTTCGAAACCGGGTCCGACGGCGGCAAGCCTAGCTTTTCGAAATTCAAAAATTGCCCACGCTGCGAAATCCGGAAATCGAGATGCGGCCCGGTGGCCAAGCCGGTCATGCCGACCAGCCCGATGGTTCTGCCAATCTCCACGCGTTCGCCGACGTGCACCAAAATTTTCGACAAATGCATGTACATGGTTTCGAAGCCTTGAGAGTGGGCGATCTTTACCATGTTTCCATCGCCGCCCTTCCGCCCGGCGAACTCGACGCGCCCACTGCCAATCGTCTGCACCGGCGTACCGATAGGAGCGCCATAATCCGTGCCCAAGTGCGGCCGGTAGACTTTCAGGATGGGATGAAAACGTGCTTTGCTGAAGTGCGATGTGACCGGCGCGGCAAACTTCAGCGGCGATCGCAGGAACGCTTTCTGTAGCGACTTTCCATCCGCCGTGTAATACGCGGCATGGCCCAGATCATCGTGAAACAGCAACGCCTGATACTTCTTCCCGCCATTGTCGTATTCCGCTGCCAGGATTCGGCCGTAGCCCGCCGTTTCCCCATTGGCGTATTTTTTCTTTTCGAGCACGATGCGGAAGGTGTCGCCCTTTCGCGGGTCGGTATAAAAATCCAGGTCGTAACCGAAGATCTGCGCCAACCGCATGGCCACTTCCGCGGACTCACCCGCGTCTTCGACGGCGTTGAACAGAGAATCATCGAGTTGGCCGTTGACGACGCTGACTTCCAGGTGCGACGGAATTTCCTTCACTTCGGCAGAAAAGCCATCCGTGGCGGGGACAATATGCAGCATGCGATCGGGATCAATCTTGTAGTTGATTTCGCGCAGTTCGCCTTCCACCGAGCGGCCCACGATCACAGGATTGCCCGCGCGCAACTGGCGCAGATTAAAGGCGCGCTCTGCTGCAACCGTGGCTTCGCCCGCTTCCTGCGAACTTAGCCCGAAGCGCTGCAAAGCCATCGCGAAATTCTGGCCCGCCGGCAATTTGTTCGCGGTTGGAAGCACGATCCGCTCGCGAATGCGCTCCGCTTCCGCGCGCGCCTGCGTTACCTGATTTTGGAATTCTTTTTCGACTTCATGGCGTTGACGCAGGGCATGGCCATCGACCACGACTCCGATCAGAACCACAGCAACGAATGCACACAGAAATCCACGGCTCACTATTTCCCCCAGACGATCTGTCTTTGCGATGCTCCCGGTTCCCGGCCGAGGCATTCCCCCATTACGTATTCAGCATACCGCACGCATCTCTTTTGTCCCAAACAGCCGCGGCCGTCAATGCTTGTGCCGTGGCTGCGCTCAATGCAGTACGGTGCCGGCTTGTGGGATTCCACAAAGATTTGCGTCAATTCACTCACTAAGGAAATAGGTGAACCAAAAGTCGCCTGTCTTCAGCGTTGCCCGCGGATAACTTCTGGCACGCTACTTGCCCATTCCTTGTTCAGGGGAGCTGCCATGATTACCACCGAGGTTCATACCGAAGTCCACGTTGGCAGGCAATTCCAGTGGCCGGGGTATTCCACCTGTTTCGAATGCCATCGCAGCTTCCATGCTAAAAGCGAAGACCAGCTAAGCCTGCGGTTGTGCGATTCCTGCTTTGGCGCTGTCCGGCATGTCAGCGAGCCGGCGGTGAACGTTCACGTGAAAGTCCGGCCACACCGGGCGCACACGCTGTAATTCCTTCTTTTCGCCATTGAAGAGTCATCCCATCCATGCGGACGAGTATCCACGCCCAAACCAGTGAGATCGCGTGCCTGCACTTTCTTGTTTTTATGTTCTCAGGATGGCTTACTTGCCGGAAGAGACGTTCGTCGCCGCCACCGTGGCCTTCACAGGCTCGGCAAAATAATTCTGTTCGCGCAGACGACGGTAAATCCCACCGGCCACTTGCGCCGCGGTGGGGCCTTTCACGCGCCGAGTATTCCCGCGCAGCAGCACCGCCAAAGCGATTTTCGGGTGCGCTTCATCCGCGTAGGTAACGAACCAGCCGATGCGAGACGGATTCGTGTGATCGTCGCAAGTCCCGGTCTTGCCCAACGGTGTTTCGTCGCCGCCCGCGTCGTAGCTCAACCGCCCCGTGCCATACAACACCGCCGCGAGCATTCCTTCGCGAACTTCCGGCAACACGCTGGCGATATTCAGATCGCGTTTCACCTTAGGCTCAAAGTTCTGCACTTCTTCCTGGGTGTGCGGGTACTGCAAATAATAAAGTGTGCCGCCATTCGCGAACGCGACCGCGATAGCCGCGAGCTGTAACGGCGTAATCTGAATTCCTTCGCCGAAGCTGGACATTCTGGCCACGCCGCCGAGCGCGGGAGGCGCCGTCGGAAACGAGCCGGGGTGTTCGTCAGGCAAATTGTATCCGGAGAGTTCGCCCAAGCCGAGCAGCCGGCCATAGCGGGAAACCGTGTCAAATCCCATGCGCCGGCCGAGTTCCTCGAAGAACGCGTTGTTGGAATGGGCCAACGCTTCCGTTAAATTCATGTATTTGCGCCGGCCCACTTTCAGCATGGTTTCATTGGTGATGACGTTTTCTTCTAGCGCGGCAATGGCAATCGTAGGCTTGATCGTGGAGCAGGGAATGTATCCGTCACTGAAGGCGATCTTCTGATTCACAACGGTCAAAATACGGCCGGTGTTGGGATCCACGGCGACCACGGAGCCGTTGTAGCGTCCAAGCGCTTCGACGGCGGCTTGCCGGACGATTGGGTCATCGTATGTCGGATCATCCGCGCTCACGGAATCCGCGTAGGTGGGGGCGTAACCGCGATAGCTCGAGGCCACCAGATGCTTCTTCGATTTGGCTTTTTTCTTGGAGGTCGCACTGACGATGGGTTTGCCGGCAGGCTCCGCAGCCGTAACAGGCATTGCGATCGATGCGATGAGCAACGCCGCGGCAACAGTTTTTCCCAGGTCCTTAATAATCATTGAGCCCCTGACCAGAAACAACCTTTGAATTCCTACACGATCCGAATTTCACAGACCCGATCGCCAGGTGTTCGAGGACTGCATTCCGTGTTCCACACTTTTACTGCTTCATTCCACGATACTTATAAGCGTCTCAAAATGCCGTCTCAACGTCACACCGGACGGACATTTTCAAACTGAGACGTAGTTTAACGATTTTGGTCCTATGCTGACAATAGCTAAGTCGGGCCAGTACGCTCTATGTGCTTTCT
>Ga0210383_10004890_pt1 | contig 11844 bp, 9 predicted proteins | sample IncBWC14OmetaG_FD_160072 | JGI IMG/M metagenome (GOLD analysis project Ga0210383, IMG submission 160072) | Forest soil microbial communities from Barre Woods Harvard Forest LTER site, Petersham, Massachusetts, United States - Inc-BW-C-14-O ...
ACCGCAACGCCGACCGCGACTTCAACTTCCGGCGGCACGCCGACCGCAACTTCGACAGCCACATCCACAGCGACCTCGACTCAGACCAGCACTGCAACCGCGACGGCTACATCGACGCGCACCGCGACGCCGACCGCGACTTCAACTTCCGGCGCAACGGCGACTGCAACCTCCACAGCTACGTCAACGCCGACCGCGACGGCTACATCGACGCACACCGCAACGCCGACCGCGACCTCGACTTCTGGCGCAACTGCGACCGCAACCTCTACGGCTACGGCAACGCCGACCGCGACCTCGACATCGGGCGGCACAGCGACCCCGACTGCAACTTCCACCGCAACTTCAACCGCGACCACGACCGCGACTCAGACCAGCACTGCGACTGCCACGGCTACATCGACGCGCACCGCAACTCCGACCGCAACCGCAACATCTGGCGGCACAGCCACCGCGACGCCCACCGCAACCGGTTCGAGCGCGGCGACGTCCACACCTACTGCGACGGCGACATCAACTGCGACGGCGACGCCTACCGGCGGTGCGACTCCGACTGCGACAATCACCGCCACCGCGACCGCTTCCAGTGGAGCGACTCCTACTGCGACGGCCACACCAACTTCGACGTCGACGCCGACCGGTGGAGCGACACCCACCGCAACGATCACGGCTACGGCGACCGCGACCGGTTCGAGTGCTGCGACGCCTACGTCGACGCCAACATCAACTGCGACTCAGACCAGCACGACCACCGCTACTCCGACGGCGACCTCGACATCAGGCGGAACAGCCACCGCGACCGCGACCGGTTCGATCGCGGCGACTCCTACTGCGACGGCCACATCAACTGCGACGGCGACGCCGACCGGTGGTGCAACACCCACCGCAACGATCACAGCTACTGCGACCGCGACCGGTTCCAGCGCGGCGACCCCCACGGCAACTGCGACATCAACCTCGAGTCAGACCGTCACTGCGACCGCGACTCCTACAGCGACTTCGACATCCGGTGGCACGGCCACCGCGACTGCAACCGGTTCCACAGCAGCGACTCCCACGCCGACGGCTTCGTCAACCGTGACGGCGACCTCGACTCAGACCAGCACGGCGACTGTCACCGCCACCGCAACGCTCACTGCGACTCCAACGGCGACCGCCACGTCGACGGGAGCCACGGCGACCGCAACCGCCACACCGACTGCGACTGCAACCGTCACGGCCACTCCGACCGAAACCGCGACGCCAACTGCAACGCCCACCCCTGTGCCGGTAAAACTGAAGATCAAGCCGGGGACGTTGAACTTCGGTTTCGTAAAGATGGGCGCGTCGAAATCAATGAACGTGAACGTCGCGAATCCCAAGGGCAAGAAGAAAAAGCCTGGGATGCCGGTGATCATCGAAGGCGTCCAGGACGTAGCCAACTTCACGGTCACCAATAAGTGCCCCGGGATGCTGGAGCACGGCGCCAAGTGTCAGATTCAAGTAACCTTCACCCCGACCGCTGTTGGAAAAGTGAACGATTCACTGAACATCCACGATAACGCCATCGGCGGCATGCAGACGGTTCACCTGGTCGGCACCGGCAAGCAATAAGCCCGAATTTTGACGTCAGGCCTCAAGACGCATCGTCGGCCAACGCCCGTGCGTACTCATAGGCGGCTTCGCAACATCGTCTAAGTGTGGCGTCGACTTCGGCTCTCGGCTCACAGCGTGGGAAGGGCTGAACCGAGAGCCAGTCAGCTGCTATAGCCGAGTGCGCGCCCTCACCACTGGCTGTCGCACTGGCAACCAGGGCGAGCGGCAGGCGAAAATCGATCTTCCGCATTCCGATCGCGATCGCAAAAATCACGCTCGCCCTGTTGTGGAGAACGACATATGCGAGCGAAGAATAATTCGGGCAGTAGTATCGAGCGCCGGGAACGAGCTTGCCCAACCGAATCAACGCATCGCCGATATCGGAGTGCGCGAAAGGATTCTCGCGCCGGATAAATTCGATGACGTCCCGGTTCGCCGGAATCTTAAAGCGTTCGTCCGTTACGTCAATAAGGAGAGCCAACTTTTCAACCGAAATTTACGCTCGTTGAGCGGCCTTTCGACGACGGAACGCCGTTCGAAGGCGTTTGTTTGCTTTTTCGACCGAGAAAACCTCGGGATCGAAATGTCCGATCCACTCCTTCACATCTTGGTGCTGTTCGTGATTGGGGTCGGCGAGGGCTTCGAGAAATTCTTCGTACGCAAGGGCGCCTCCGACGTCCTCCGGCGGCGCACTGCGTTCGCCGCCTATGCACAGGGCACGGATACTATCGTCATCGCCATGCGACACTTCCTCAAGCCTCAGTACGTGCAGCCACTCGTCGCCGTAATCGTAGGTATAGTGGATTTGATCACGGACGGAGATATTCAGGTCGCGCAGGCGAATGCGCCGGTCGTCTATAAACTGATGCTCTCCATCGGGATCGGGAATGCCATAAACGCGGCCAGCGAAGTTGAAATCGTGCAAGTGACAGTCCTTCCAGTCCATGACGGCCTGAATGACCCGATGGAGTTGGGACAGCGTGAAGTCAGCGGGTACGAGGATCCGTCGCCAGATCGTCGGTTTTGTGCCAGCAACAGTAAGGTGGAACTGAAAGACTTGCCTTGAGGGATTTGCTGCAGTCATTGCCACCTTCGCCAATGTTCGCGACCGTCAGAACAACGGGTGGGTGCTTGAATTTGCCCGTCGTCTTATTGGTGGGCGGTGCAGGTTTCGAACCTGCGACCCCCGGCTTGTAAGGCCGATGCTCTACCACTGAGCTAACCGCCCGCGCCCGAAATGCTAGCAAAAAAAGACGGCCTCGTGTGTGATCGACACACGGGCCGCCTATGGAAACCTCAGTTGGTCGCGAACTTACGAACCCGTCGACGGTGACGGTGCCGGCGCGGCGCCGATTCCTTCGTTCAGCGAGTCCTTCAACTGCTTGCCCGGCTTGAACTTTGCCGACCGGCTCGCCGCGATTTCGATCGATTCGCCGGTTTTTGGATTGCGCCCGGTGCGCGCCTGTCGTTCCGATACCGAGAACGTCCCAAAGCCCGAAATGTTCACACGCTCTCCCTGGCGCAACGCGGCAATCACGTCGTCGAGCACGATGTTAATTGCGCGTTCGGCGTCGGCCTTGTTGAGGGGAAGCTTGTTTGACAACGCCTCGATAAGTTCAGCCTTGGTCATATGTACCTTCGGCGGCCGTCCCAAATTTCCGCGACCGCATATTTGAGCCGCGCGCCTCGGTCCCCCGAAGCGCGCGATGTCCCCCGCTCAGAACCTACGACAGGTTCGTCGGTACCGTCGTATCGTCTTCTTCCCCCGGCGTCATCGGCGGTACCTTCGGTTCCGGCTCGCGCAGGAACGCCAGGTCGCTCTCGCCTTTGCCCGCCTTGAAAAAGTTATCCGGATCGGTGAGCACCAGCGCGTGCTTCAGCACTTCATCCATATGCTCGATCTGAATCAAGGTGATGCCCTTCATGATCTGCGGCGGGATCTCCTCGATGTCCTTGGCGTTGTCCCGGGGTATCAGGATCGTCTTGATACCGCCGCGATGCGCCGCGAGCACTTTCTCCTTGAGTCCGCCGATCGGCAGCACGCGTCCGCGCAGCGTGATCTCGCCCGTCATCGCAAGGTCGTTGCGAATCGGTGAGCGCGTGAGTGCCGACACCAGCGCGGTCGCAAGCGTGATTCCCGCCGACGGGCCATCCTTCGGAATGGCGCCTTCGGGGATATGAATGTGAATGTCGATGCGATGATAGAAGCCGCGATCGAGTCCTAGCACCTCGGCTCGCGAGCGCACGTAGGACAGCGCCGCCTGCGCCGATTCCTGCATCACGTCGCCGAGTTGTCCGGTGATAGTCAGCTTGCCGCGTCCAGGAACGATCGTCACCTCGACGCTAAGCAGCTCGCCGCCAAGCTCTGTCCACGCCAATCCGGTCGCCACTCCCACCTGCGGTACCGTCTCTGCCGTGCCGTAGCGGAACTTCGGCACGCCGAGATACTTGGACAGGCTGGAGCTCGAAACCTTCACGTGCGCGTTGCGATCCGTCTTGACGACCTCGACCGCAACCTTGCGGCAAATCGATGCGAGTTCGCGCTCGAGATTTCTGACGCCGGCCTCGCGCGTGTAGTGGCGGATGATTCCCTGGATTGCGCCGTCGGACACTTCGATGTTCTCGGGGCGCAGACCGTTGGCCTCCTGCTGTTTCTTGAGCAGGTACTTCTTCGCGATGTTGAGCTTTTCCGTTTCCGTGTAGCCGGGAATCCGGATGACTTCCATCCTGTCCTGCAGCGGCCGCGGGATCCGGTCGAGCGTATTCGCCGTCGTGATGAACATCACTTTCGACAAATCGTAATCGCAGTCGAGATAGTGATCGTTGAACGTACAGTTCTGCTCGGGATCGAGAACTTCGAGCAGCGCCGACGACGGATCGCCGCGGAAGTCGGTCGACATCTTGTCGACTTCGTCGAACAGCAGCACCGGGTTGGAGGATCCCGCCTTGCGCACCGACTGTATCACCTTGCCGGGCAGGGCGCCGATGTAGGTACGGCGATGCCCGCGTATTTCTGCTTCGTCGCGCACGCCGCCGAGCGACACGCGCACGAATTTGCGTCCCGTCGCACGCGCCACCGACTTACCGAGCGAGGTTTTGCCGACGCCCGGAGGCCCAACGAGGCAAAGGATCGGTCCTTTCATCTGGCCGACGAGTGTCTCGACCGCCAAATATTCGAGGATGCGCTGTTTGACCTTGTCGAGTCCGTAGTGATCTTCCTCGAGCACGCGCTCGGCTTCCTTGATGTCGAGCTTGTCCTCGGTGTACTCGAACCACGGCAGCGCGAGGAACCAGTCGAGGTAGTTGCGCACGACGGTGGCCTCGGCCGACATCGGCGACATCATCTTGAGCTTCTTGATCTCGCGCTCGCACTTCTCGCGCGCTTCGGCCGGCATCTTCTTCTGCCGCAGTTTTTCTTCCAATTCCTGAATCTCGTTCTTGAATTCGTCCTTCTCGCCGAGCTCCTTCTGAATCGCGCGCATCTGCTCGTTCAGGTAGTACTCCTTGGACGTCTTCTCCATCTGCTTCTTGACGCGCGAGCGGATGCGTTTTTCGACTTCGAGGATTTCCAACTCCGAGCGCATGTAGCCGAGAATCTTCTCGAGCCGCTCGGCCGGGTTGGTCGATTCGAGCAACGCCTGCTTGTCTTCGAGCTTGATGCCGAGATGTCCGACCAGCTTGTCGGCCAGGAACGCGGGATCGTCGACCGCCGCAATCGAGGTAACCATCTCAGGTGGAATCTTCTTGTTGAGTCGCGCGTAGTTGTCGAAGGTCGACACCACGGAGCGCATCAGCGCCTCCACTTCAGTGGACCGGTCGCTGACCTCTTCGATCTCTTCGGCCTCGACCTGGAAATATTCTTCGTCGGCGACGTAGCGCAGCACGCGCGCGCGCTTCTTGCCTTCGACCAGCGCCTTGACGGTGCCGTCGGGCAGGCGCAGCAACTGCACGACCACGCCGAGCGTGCCTACTGTGTAGAGGTCGCCGGGCGCGGGCTCTGCGACCTTGGGGTCCTTCTGCGTGACTAGCAGGATTGGAGTCTTCTTCGCCTCGGCGGCTTCCAGAGCCTTGATGGACTTCTGGCGGCCAACGAAGATCGGGTAGACTTCGTGTGGGAATACGATCAGTTCGCGCAACGGGAACAGCGGAACGACGTTCGACGTTGCATCGCGATTATCTTTTTTGTCGTTGCGAAAAAGCATCTTCTAAACTCGATCTCCCGGGCTAAGCTGTTTCGGCGGTCTTTTGATAGACCAGCAGCGGCTGCTCCTTCTGAGTAACCACTTCCTCCGATATTAACACCTCCTTGATGTTGGGTTGCGACGGAATTTCGTACATCAGGTCCACCATGATTGCTTCCATGATGGCGCGCAGGCCGCGGGCGCCGGACTTGCGCTTGAGCGCTTCGCGCGAAATGGCGCGCAGCGCACCCTGGGTGAATTTCAGGTGGACGTTCTCCATGTCGAAGAGCTTCTGGTACTGGCGCACCAGCGCGTTCTTCGGCTCGGTGAGAATTCGCACCAGCGCTTCCTCGTCGAGCTCGCCGAGCGTCGCGATGACGGGCAGGCGGCCGACGAATTCCGGAATCAAGCCAAACTTGAGCAAGTCCTCCGGCTGCACTTCGTAGAGCAGCTCGGAGACGGTCTTGGGAGCGCGATGGGTCAGGTCGGCGCGAAAGCCCATTGTCTTGCCCGAGATGCGACGCCGGATGATGTCGTCGAGACCGACGAACGCGCCGCCGCAGATGAACAGGATGTTGGTCGTATCGACCTGCAGAAATTCCTGCTGCGGATGCTTGCGGCCGCCCTTGGGCGGCACCGACGCCATCGTGCCTTCGATGATTTTCAACAGCGCCTGCTGGACGCCTTCGCCCGACACGTCGCGCGTGATCGACGGGTTGTCGCCCTTGCGCGCGATCTTGTCGATCTCGTCGATGTACACGATGCCGCGTTGGCATCGCTCGATGTCGTAGTCGGCGTTCTGCAGCAGCGACAGTATAATGTTCTCGACGTCTTCGCCGACGTAGCCGGCCTCGGTGAGCGAGGTCGCGTCGGCGATCGTAAACGGCACTTGCAGAAATCGCGCTAGCGTTTGCGCGAGCAGCGTCTTGCCGACGCCGGTCGGGCCAATCAGCAGGATGTTGGATTTCTGCAACTCGACGTCGCCGGTCACCATCTGCGAGTCGATTCGTTTGTAATGATTGTGGACCGCGACCGAGAGGATTTTCTTGGCGCGTTCCTGTCCGATCACGTACTGGTCGAGCACCCGCTTGATTTCGGCGGGCTTGGGCACCGCGGAGCTTTGGCTGAAAGCCTCTTCGCTGTCAGTCTCCTCGGCGATTATGTCGTTACAAAGGTCGATGCATTCGTCGCAGATGTAAACCGTGGGGCCGGCAATCAGCTTGCGAACTTCGTCCTGGCTCTTGCCGCAAAACGAGCAAACGAGGTTGCCCGAGCGGTCGTCATGCTTGGCCATACTGCCTCCCGCGGCTCACTTGGACGGCCTTCGGCTAACGATTACCTCATCAATCAGTCCGTATTCAACCGCCTGTTCCGGCGACATGAAGTAATCGCGATCGGTGTCTTTTTCGATCTTACGCAGGTTCTGTCCCGTATGCTTCATTATGATGTTGTTGATTTCCTCCCGCGCGTGCAGAATTTCCTTCGCGTGGATTTCGAGATCGCTCGCCTGTCCCTGCATCCCGCCCAGCGGCTGATGCATGATGATGCGCGAATGGGGCAGCGCGTAGCGCCGGCCCTTCGCACCGGCAAGGAGCAGAATCGCGGCCATGCTCGCCGCCTGCCCCATGCATAGCGTCGAGACGGCGGGCCGGATGAACTCCATCGTGTCGTAAATCGCCATCCCGGCCGTCACCGAGCCGCCCGGCGAATTGATATAGAAGTTGATTTCTTTTTCGGGATCTTCGGACTCGAGGAAGAGAAATTGCGCCGTAATCAGGTTGGCGACGTCGTCATTTACTTCGGTGCCGAGAAAGACGATGCGGTCCTTTAGCAGGCGAGAGTAGATGTCGTAGGCCCGTTCTCCGCGCCCCGTCTGCTCAACTACCATCGGTACCAGGTTGCTCATACCTCCAACCCGCGCCACAGCCCGGATCCGACGACAAAAGAGAGAAGGCCGCTGACGCCTTCAAATTGTAACCACTCGGAAATGAGGGAGCAACCGCGTTTCGCTCCGAAGCGGGTAGCAATGATGCTACTTCGGCTCAGACGAACCCTCGGCGGGCGCCTCGGGCGGTGCATCTTCACGCTGGGCGCGGCTTAAAATGAAGTCGAGCGCCTTCTCGCGGCGCATCGATTGGCGCAGCCCTTCGCGATTTTCTTCCTTGCGGTAGAAGTCGGCGGCGCGATCGCGATTGCGTCCGCTCTGAGTGACGATTTGCGCCACGCGATTGCCGAGCTCTTCATCATCGACTTCGATTTTTTCCTGTTCGGCCAGCGCGTCGACGATCAGCGCCGTGCGCGCGCGCTTCTCGGCGCGAGTCTTGAGATCCTCGGCGCTCTGCTTGACGCGTTCGGTGGCGTCCTCATGCGAGAGGCCACCCGATTCGAGCGTCTGATGCAACTCGGCTTCCATCGCGCTCACTTCGCGCGCGACCAGTGACTCGGGCAAGTCGACGGGGTTGCGCTCGATCACGAGATCGAGCAGACCCTGGCGGACGCGCGCGTCGGCCTCATTCTTCGCATGCGCGAGCAACTCGGCGCGGACGCGGGTGCGAAATGCCTCGAGGTTCTCGTCGCCGAGATCCTTGGCGAAGTCGTCATCGACGTTCGGTAGCTCGCGCCGGTAAATTTCCTTAGGCGTCGCGCGCCATTCGACCGTCTTGCCGGCCAGCTCTTTCTGGCTGTAGTCGCCGGGATAAGTCTTCGAGGACTTCATCTCTTTGCCGATCTCGGCGCCGATCAGCGCTTCGTGGACGCCATGTGCGAGCGCGCGCTCGGAGACTTCGACCAGCCGATCGTCGGGTTTCGTGTTCGACATCGGCTTGCCGTCCTCGAACGCCTGCACCGACGCGAGCGCATAGTCGCCTTCCTCGACGACCGTGCGATCCTCGACTTTCTTGAGCGTCGCTTGGCGCAGCCGAAATCGCTCGATCGCTTCTTCGACCTCGGCATCGGTGACCTCGATCTTTGACTCGGGTACCTTGAGGCCTTCGTAATCCTTAACTTCGATTTTCGGGCGCAGGTCGAAGGTGGCGCTGAACTTGAGCGCGAGGTCCTTCTGCAGGTCGGTCTGCTCGGTGACTATCTCGGGCGCGACGACCGGCTTGAGGTCGTGCTCCTCGAGCGCCTTCTTCGTGTATTCCTCGACGAGTTTCTGAACTACCTCGCCGCGGACCTGTTCGCCGAAAAATCGCTCGAGCAGATTGCGCGGCGCATGGCCGGGGCGAAAGCCCTTGAGCACAACGCCGCGTTTGAGTTCGTTGTAGGCGCGATCCAGCTCGCTCTTGATTTCGTCGGGCTCGACTTCAATCGTAAGTTTACGCCGGAGACTATTGGGTTCTTCGATATTTACATTCATGGCAGTTGAACTTTACAGATAAACACAGGGCAGTCGTGTGGATCAACCGAGTGACACACAAACTTGCGTTGCGCGCTTGGTCGGTATGACATCGGTCCGCTCAAAGCTCCGTCGCGATGTCGCGATCCGTTCCTTGTGTCATCCCGAGCGTAGCCGAGGGACCCCGGATCTTTTACGACGGAAGCAACGTCGACTCACCTGCGGCACGCGGAGCCGAGCAGCTCCGAAATTCCTCAGGTCATTTCAGAACTCAAATCCTTCCACGCTGGATTGATCGACTCGATCAGTTTGATTTTCTTCGCCCGCGTCCAATTCTTCAGCTGCTTTTCGCGTGAAATAGCTGCGGCAGGATCCGCAAATTCGTCGAACCACACCAGCCGATCCACTTTATATTTGGCTGTGAACCCCGGCGTCTCCTTCATCCGATGTTCTCTTACACGGCGCGCCAGGTCGTTCGTAACTCCAATGTAGATTGTCCGCGAGGGGCTCGCGACGACGTACACGAAGTAAGAGGTACGCATTCTGGTCAGTGACTAAAGCGATTGAAGGAAGCTTGGTCCCCCGTGCCGTAGGTGAGTCGATGTTCCTTGCAACGTAAAAGATCCGGGGTCCCTCGGCTACGCTCGGGATGACACAGAGAGAGATCGCTTGGAACCCATTTTCACTTCGAGCGGCCGCGTTCGAGAAAGTGCGGGATTCTCGGCAGCGCTCGGAATCACAAAATAGCGGGAACCTTTCTTTGTGCGATTCTGACGCAGCCAGCATCGCGAGAGGATAGGGGATGACAAATGAACGCGGGATCGCCGTACCCCGTATTGCATTATGCGCGACTGAGTGCGTAAGGTTTCCGCGACCGATTGTAGAATTCAGAAGCCGCCTGTAGCGGAGTTTACGCGGGCGATGCGAGTAGACGCGCACTCTGAGCGGTGCGGTGGCGGGAGGAATATATGTTGTTTACGAGAGGGATCAGAGGGTACGCGTTGGGTGTGGTGGCGGCGATTGCGCTCGTGCTGGCTGCAGCGCCAGCTCGCGCCGATACCGCGGTATCGGATTGCGGAACGCTGACGACGGCAGGGAATTACTTCCTGACAAAGAATATTACCGCGACCGGCACCTGCATCATCGTCGGCAGCGAAGGCGTTTCGCTCGACATGAAGGGCTTCACGATCACCGGCAACGGTACCGGCGACGGAATCAGCGACGGCGGCGGCCACTTCGAGTCGATGGCGATTGCGAACGGCAGTATCCGCAACTTCGACGTCGGTATCGGGCTCGACTCGTCGTGCTGCGTCGTAATCCGCAACGTCAACGCGTCGAATAACACGGAGACTGGAATCCTGGTCGGAAACTGCTGCGGCACGCTCGATGCTATAACGGCGAACGGCAACGGCACCGTCGGGGTGATGGCACTGGATTGCTGCTTCACGCTGAACAACATCCAGGCTAGCGGCAACGGTGGCGGCGGCGGCATCGTGTCGACTAATTGCTGCACGACGATATCCAACAGCACCGTTACCAACAACGGCGGGACCGGGGTATCGGGAACGAATTGCTGCAACTTCCTGGTCTCCAGCAATGTGCAGCACAATGGTGCCGATGGCGTCAGCATGTCGGGATGCTGCAACTTCGTGGTCGGCAGCACGGTAGCGTTTAACTCGAGCGACGGGATTCATCTCACAAACAGCGACAACCTTGTGTCCGGCAGCAATGCCAGCGCCAACGCAGGCAACGGGATTTTCCTGGAAACCAGCGACAATCAGATCACCAACACTACGGCGAGCGGGAACCAGGGCGCCGGCGCCAGTGTGGGATGTCCGGGTGCGATTACCGGCCTGACGACGAAAGGCAACACCGGCGGCCCATTGTCGACCAGCGGCGGCACCTGCACGCAGTTGAACAACAAGCTGAACTAGCGGGCTGGCCGGGAACGATGAACCAATCCACGAGATTTGTTGATTCCATCCCGACGTGCGCGCGCGCCATTCGGGATCTTCGACGGGAGGTTACCATGATTTTCAAATTGGATGAGCGCGGGCTCAAGGCCGCGCTATTTGCGTTGATCCTGCTAGGCGGACTGTGCGGGCGTGCGAGCGCCGACACCGGAGTGGGGACGTGCGGAACATTGTCGTCGCCCGGGAATTATTTCCTGACGGCCAACCTGAGCGCGTCGGGCGACTGCCTGGTGATCGGCGCAAATAATGTTGCGATCGATATGAAAGGAAAAACGATCAAGGGCAACGGCAGCGGCGCTGCGATCACGGACGGTGGCGTCGCGCGCAATTTCGCGATTATCGCCAACGGGAAAATCAGCGGCTTCGACGACGGCATCAACCTGGATTCGTCGGGGCAGGCAATAATTTCCAACGTCAATTCCTCGAACAATACCGGTGACGGAATACTCATCGGAGATTGCTGCAATACGTTGAGTGGAGTGACGACGAACGGCAACGGCGGCACCGGCATCGCGATACTGGATGACGACAGCAACTTGACCGGCATTCAGGCCAACAAAAACGGCAACGGTGGAATCATAATTACCAGTTGCTGCAACACGCTGACCGGGAGCACCGTCACCGGCAACACCGGCATCGGGGTGCAAATGTCGGGTTGCTGCAGCTTCGTGATCAGCAGCAAGATCCAGAAAAATTCGTCGATTGGCGTGCAACTGGCGAGCGACGACAATGGCGTTATCAAATCGACGATAGCGGGCAACGGCGGCGATGGAATCGA
>Ga0210383_10004893_pt1 | contig 11836 bp, 9 predicted proteins | sample IncBWC14OmetaG_FD_160072 | JGI IMG/M metagenome (GOLD analysis project Ga0210383, IMG submission 160072) | Forest soil microbial communities from Barre Woods Harvard Forest LTER site, Petersham, Massachusetts, United States - Inc-BW-C-14-O ...
AAGAAGCCTCTTGAGGCGTTCGTTCATCTTAGTCAGCTCCCAGAAAATCGAAAAAAGCTCAATTGCGATTAGGAACAGCAAGAATTGGACAATCATTTTTTAGCCTCTGAGGGGGCAAGAAATGAGGTACGTCAGAGAGGCACACTACCAGCACGGAGTCATTTTTTGTTCGACTCCTCTCAGGTGTTACGAATTCCGTACAGCGATTCCGCTTAAGCCTCGTTAGGTCCTCCCAGCGAGTAAGCTGTGTTTCACGCCGAAGCGATTTGGGTTCACGGCCTTTTCTGAGAAATGTAGCGTAGGTGAGAGGAGAGGCACGCTATAGAATTGAGGCGTCGCGGAGGTGCGAACGTGACTGATTGTCTTGGCAAGCTGTGGTCGCAAGAAGAGGGGCAGGATATCGCTGAGTATGCGGTGATGCTGGCGGTCATTTTGGTGATAGTGGTTGGAACGCTGCGATTGATTGGAGGGAGCGCAAACAACGTGTTTTCTGCCACTGCTAGTTCGATCGGGCAATAACGACTGAACGTCTTTCCTCCTGCCAAAGCCCGCAGAGTACGGAAGTTATGACCCGGGACGGACTCCCCAACGACGCTGGCCAGAAAGTCGGCTTACGGGAAAGCGACCTAACCCAGATTTCCGAGAGACTCGTTTCTGGACGCCAGGAAAACACTGAATCAGGGTGGTAGAGGATTCGCCTTTCCAAGAGGGGACTCGACCGCACCAGTTGCCTGGAAAGTCGGCTTCTGGAATGTGATTTCCGGATTGCTCCTGGATTACGAGCAACCCTTCCAAATCCGGTAACGGAAGGTTTCTCGAGAATACGGGAGTTGGCCGACCTTGGCCAAACCTGGGGTTTCTTCCGGTCAAGACGAGCAAACGGCTCGTCCACGTTTTCCGGAACGCACGGGAAGAAAGATTGCGAGTAGACAGCCTTGTGGGTATGGGAGAATCTAATCAGCGCAGGTCGGCCGGGTGACGCATACTGCCGCAATTGTCTGAGTGGGGAGTCACGCATCAGTTGCTCACTCGACCGACTAACACGCCGCGCTTGGGCCGGATACAGTGCGATTCGGAGTGTTTCCGTGCGTCGCAACTTACAACCGATTTCGAACGCGATCCAGACGAAACTCGAAGCGGCCAGGGTTGCGCGCCTTGCAACGCTGGATGCGGAGTATGGACCTCATATCGTGCCAGTATGTTTTGTCTACGATGGCAAGGTTTTCTATTCGGCATTGGACCGGAAACCGAAGCGTGTGGCACCAGAGAGGCTCGCGCGGCTGCGGCACATCATGGCATCGCCACAAATTGCACTCATCATCGACGAGTACCGCGAAGACTGGAAAAAACTCTGGTACATCCTGGTGCGTGGGGAGGCGAAGCTGATTCCGAAATCAGCACATCAGGAACGTGCCCTTGCCATCCGTCAGCTGCGAGCGAAATATCCGCAGTATGCGGCAGCAATGCTTCCCGATGACGCACCCGTCATCCGGATCACTCCGGAGCGTATCACTTCCTGGGGTCGGATCTAAGGGCTGGCGAATTCTTTTGCCACGGATTGGAGTGCTGGTTCAGATTTCCTACACTAACTTCCGAAACTGCTCCATCAGTGCAAGCCACTCTTGCAGCGACTGCGCCTGGAAAGTCGGATCAAAGAAGAGTTCATGCGCTCCGATTCGCTTGCATCCGGCAATGTCTTCTTTGATCTGCCCCATCGAGCCACTAAAAATCACTCGCTTGTCGCCCAGCGGCTTGTCGGTAACCTCCAGGTTGCCCCGCACCACCATGACCAAGGACGACGGGTCACGGCCCGCCTCTTTTGCCATTTGCTTCACAGCAGAGAACATTTGTTCCATGCCGTCCACGGGAATCGCCACCGGATTCCATCCATCGGCCATGGTCGCGAGGCGCTTCATCGCGGCCGGGGCAAAAGCCGCTAGATAGATGGGAGGGTGGGGCTTCTGCACCGGCTTAAGATTCAGATAGGACTTGGGAATCTGGTAAAACTTCCCGTGAAATTCGACCGGGTTGGTGGTCCAAATGGCTTTCAGCGCCGGCAGAAACTCATCCGCCATGGCGCCGCGCTGCTTCATGTCCGCGCCGGTGGCGTCCATTTCGTCCTTGGACCAGCCTAAGCCAAGCCCCACGCGAAGCCGGCCATTGGAGAGGACGTCGATTGTGGTCAGCCGGCGGCCCAGGGTGACCGGGTTGTGGTAAGGAATATCGAGCACACTCGTGCCCAGAGTAATAGTCTTGGTGTGGGCGGCCGCGAACGTCAGCGTGTCCAAGGGATCGAGACTGTATTTATACTGTTCCGGGAGCAAACCATCGGGTGTAACCGGATAGGGTGTCTGCGGTTTGACCGGCCAAAGCAACCGCTCAATCGTCCAAAGGCTATCGTAGCCCAGGGCCTCAGCACGCTGGGCCACCTTGACCACCGCCTCGGCGGTGGCGACGGGCCCGATGTTGGGAAGAGCAAACCCGGTCTTCATCGTAGATAGTTTCCTGACTTGCTCGCAAGGGCGTCAGGCTTTTGGTAGTGCAGCCGCGTTGATGCGCGAAGTATAGGCGGGGTAACCTTGCATCGTCAAGTCGCGCGTCATTCTCGCGTCATTTGCACATGCTTCAGCCGCGCGGGGTCTGATTCCGCTCGACACGGTCATCGGATAGAAGTGAGCCTTCTGAAGCGAGCCAGCAGTTCGCTCGTGGGTAAGTTGGAAGCATCATTGGGAACGTGCCGTCGATTGCGGGCGGATGACGGGCTAACCGGAAGTTACGTCTAACGCGGACTCCGACGATGTTGTCCAGAAGTTGGCTTATGGGCGATGGCTCCCGGCTGCCAGCCACCATACGGAATTGTGATAAGGGCAGGGCAAGCCGTCTAGATCAGGCAGTAGAGGCGTTCGGTGGATTTTCAATCGAGGACGGCGGAATCTTGCGCATCTTTCGCATCCACTCGGCGGCTTTTTGTTCGGCTTCGAGCAGTTGCTCCATGGTCATCGATTTGTTGAGGTGGTTTTTGGCTTGCGTAATCTGTTCGCTCGCGATCAGGAACCACATGTACGCGTTCACCAGATCCTTCGGGCTGGCGCGGCGTGCAGCGTAGAGTTGTGCTAACGCGAGTTGGGCGGTCGGCAGACCCTGTTCGGCGGACTTTTGACAGATGGCGATCGTCGCCTCATCGTGCCGATTTCCGTTGCTCGGACCCGCAAACAACGACGCGACCAGCGATTGCGCCGGACTGCCCTGGCTCAGCGTCATAAAGAGCAACTCCACGCGGCCGGAGACGCCTACTTTGTCGAACACGCGAAACAGGTAGTTCTTGATGGTGTGCTGACTCAAGCCCAAACGTTCGGCGATTTCGCGATTGGTGAGTCCCTCGGCCACACAGTGAACAACTTCCATCTCGCGCTTCGAAAGCACGTCCAAACCTTTTGCGTCCACCGCTCGAACCGTGGGAGAAGAAGCCAAGGCCTCTACCGCAAACGACATCTGCAGGCTGGTCGCCCAAATCTGTCCTTCATGAACGCTGCGAACGCACTTGCAAAGCGAATCGACGGATTCGTGCCGGCTAAAGATTCCTCGCGCACCCGCACGAAACGCCTGCAGGATAACCTCACGTTTCGAAGAATCCAGTAGCATCACCGGGCGGATCTGGGGATGCGATCCCCGCAGCTCTTTCAGAATTTCAAAGGCGCGCAAGGGTTCTTCGTCCAGGTTGGAACTGATTAGAAGAACATCGGCTTTGTGCGCGGCGGCGGCCGCGATCAAACCCTGGGAATCGGACTCTGCGCTGATCACGTCCAATGCGTGGTCCCGCTTCAGCGCGTCTGCGAGCAGTTGAGTATGGATCCGGGTGTTGTCCGCAACCATGACCCTGATCTTCTTTTCATCCCTCACCCGTTGGCTCTCCATAAGCTTCTCCAGCGACACCTTTCGAATAGGTTCCAAGCCGGAACCGAATCAAACTAAATGCCACAATCGAAACAAGCTTTCCTGGGTACGGGGGGTTCTCCCACAGGCGGGGGAATCAAAAACTTGTTTTGTCCGGGGGAGGGCCGAAAAATACAAGAAACGTCAAACGTCAAACTAATAAGGATGCTGAAGTAACGTCACAAACCCACCAGCAACGAGGCAGAGTCTACCGTATTCCTTTTCCGAATGCAAGCGGAAGTTGCAAGGGCTTGCAACGGTTGCAACTTGCTGCGACTTGGAGAGGCTCCACTTGTGCCATTTTGTCCCGCTTTGACGCCATTTTGTTCCCCAAGCGACGCTTCGAATTCGGCCCCGCTTCCTTGGTTTCCTTTTATAATCAGCTCGATAGCGTAAAGGTCGTGGAGGTCACTCTTTCAACGGGTGACAGCACAGACGCGACTATGGTCGCCAAGCTCGGAGGCGTCAAAATTCCCTAGGAGTGAGAAGGTCGTCTCTAGGGATCTATTCTGCCTGTCCCGAGAACCTACACCCTTGCCAAGTAGAGAAGACCGTCGCGGAGAGCGTGTACCTCTTGCAGCAGCCTGCACACGGCTGTAGGCTACGTTCACTTTCGGGCAACCAACTCAGAACTGAGTCCCCATCCCCCGTGCCCGGTAAGCGGAATATTGATCGTCAGGAGGCCCTGTGTGTTCTTCCTGCCTGACAGTCACTATTTGCATTCATCTGGATTGTTTTTGTAGAGATTGAACCTTCCCCTGGAACTGAATAACTCCCCCGATTAGTCGTCAGGATTTTTGTCTTTGTTTCAAGCGCGGAAGTCACTCTGTGACTCAGAGGGCGAAGCTATGAGTACCGGCAACCAGTTGTACGAATCTTCGAGCATGCCGACAATCGCTGGACCTGATGGGGAACACTGGTACGCCGTGCACACCCGTGCCCGGCACGAAAGAGTGGTCGCTCACCGGTTGATCGAGCAAGGCGTGAACACTTTTTTGCCGCTCGTCACCGAGGTGCATCGCTGGAGCGACCGAAAGAAATCCGTAGAGTTGCCGCTGTTTGGTTGTTATGTGTTTGTGAAGCTGGCTGCGACCGGCGAAGAACGGCTACGCGTACTGCGCATCGATGGGGTGTTTAAGTTCGTCGGCGCCCGCGGCTTGGGAACGCCGATCGCCGAATCGCAGATCGAGGCGGTTCGAACCCTGATTGGCCAGCAAATACCCTGGAGCGCCCATCCATTTCTTCAGATCGGTCAGCGCGTGCGAGTGCGTGGCGGAGCCATGGATGGAGTTGAAGGTATTCTGCTCGCTCGCAATGACGACAACACTTTGGTGGTTTCAATCGACGCGATTCAGAGATCGTTAGCCATTCGCATTGAAGGCTACGACGTCGAGCCTCTCTAGACTTCTTACATCCCCCTTTTTCGCGGTGCCTTCTAATGAGCTCTAATCCCGTGACAGAAAACGCCATCGAAGCGGTACGCCTGCTGGTTGTCAGCAAGGAGCCCACCGTAGTTCGCTCGCTCTGGTCGATCGGGGAGGCGAACGCGTGGCAACTGGAGACCGTCGGTAGCGGCTGGGAAGCGTTAGAGTTTGTGCAGGCGGGCGTTACTCCCGACCTGCTGTTACTGGATTTGCCTCGCGGAGACGCCGACAGCCTGCATATCTTGCGCTGGCTGCGCAGACTGCGTCCGAACCTGCCGATCATCTTGCTTTGCTATCCCGATGATGCGGGGCGAAAAAATGAAGCCATTCGCCTGGGTGCTCAGGATTATCTGGTTCGGCCGCTCGACGACGAGCAACTGGAGAGCGTGATTCGAGGCCAGCTCGGTTCGAGGGACGACAGCATCGAGATGGAAGTTACCAGCGAGGACATTGAGCAAGTCAGCGACGACGCATTCTTCGTGGGTGCCAGTCCGATCATGCGGAAGCTTCGCGCACAGGCAGAATTGCTGGCGCAAGCTAACGTCCCCGTGCTGATCCTCGGAGAGAACGGCAGCGGAAAAGATACTGCGGCTCGCCTCATTCACAAACTATCGGTCCGCTCCGGATTCAAGTTTCTGAAGGTAAATTGTGCCGCACTCCCAGGCGATCTGCTCGAAACCGAACTCTTTGGATACGAGCGGAATGATTCGGGAGTAATGCGATCGAAGCCCGGCAAGCTTGAACTCTGCGCGCAAGGCACCATCCTGCTCGACGAAATCACTGAGATGCCGACCAGCGTCCAGAGCAAGCTGCTGCAGGTGTTGCAGAACAAGCAATTCTTCCGCCCGGGCAGCGGTGCAGCGGTCGAGGTCGATGTTCGGATTTTGGCTGCGAGTAGCGCCAACATCGAGCGGGCACTTTCAGAAAAGAAACTGCGAGAAGATCTTTATTATCGGCTGAGCGCTTTCACCGTGCAGGCCCCACCATTGCGGCAACGCAAGGACGAGCTGCCAATTCTGCTCCGCCATTTCATGCATCACCTGGCAAAGCACTACGATATGACGCCGCGCACTTTTTCGCCGTCGGTGCTCGACGCATGCCACGCGTATTCGTGGCCAGGCAATCTCCGCGAGCTCGAAGAGTTCGTAAAACGCTATCTCGTGATGGGGGACAAAGAACTAGCGTTCGGCCCGGAGTCAGATCACACAAACGGGAACGGCAATGGCCGTTCGAACGGAACGCACGAGTCGGGTAGGGAAGTGTTGCATATTCCTGGCGGGAACGGCGACCGAGCAGCGGGCCTGAACTCGCTCAAATCCCTCGTGCAGAGTGTTCGATTCGAAGCGGAACGAAGCGCCATCGCCACGGCCCTCGAGAAAACCGGCTGGAACCGGAAAGCCGCAGCCCGTTTGCTGAAGGTCAGCTATCGGACTCTGCTGTACAAGATCGAGCAGTATCACATGAGCTCGTCCGAGGCCCATCCGGCCGCATATCCGGGAAACGGCACCCGGGGCAACGGAAAGCGGATTTAGCCCTCAGATGAGTATGCGCGCGTTACAATTGCTCAGTTCGGACGAAACCATGACAATCACAACGAGGAAGATGTGCCAGCGTGTCGCGATCGTTGCCGTCTGCATTCTCATTCCTGGTTGGTTGGCCGCGCAAACTGATGCTGCAAAACCTGCAGACGGAGCGAAATCAACCGGCCAGACGTTTTCTGGCGCAGCCAATAATGGCGCTTCTCAGGGCGCGCCCCACGATAACACTTACGTGATCGGGGTTGACGACGTTCTCGCGATCAATGTGTGGAAAGAGCCGGATGTGTCGCGGACGGTTCCGGTTCGCTCCGATGGGAAGATCTCCTTACCTTTAGCTGGTGAAGTGCAAGCCAGCGGCGAAACACCCAAGCAGTTGGAAACGGCCCTGGCCGTCAAGCTGCAGAGTTTTATTTCGGAGCCGGAAGTTACAGTCATCGTCACCGAAGTCAGAAGCCAGAAATTCAACATTCTCGGGATGGTCTTGAAGCCGGGATCGTACCCGCTGACGAACTCCTCTACCGTGCTGGACGCGATTGCAATCGCGGGCGGCTTCCGCGACTTTGCCAAACAAAAATCGATCTATGTGCTTCGCCAGAACGCCGATGGCTCCCAGGTTCGCTTGCCCTTCAACTACAAGGACGTCATCAAGGGTAAGGACCTGGCCCAGAACGTAAAGCTTCAGCCGCGCGACACCATCGTAGTCCCGTGACATCAGGCATGCTAATCCGAGTTTTCGTTGGAATTACTCTGCTGGCCTCGTGCCCTCTCTGGGCGCAGGATGCCGCCTCAGGCGGCGCCGAAGCAGCGGCAACCGGCCCGACGAGCGATGGAGCCATGTTGACGCCCGCGCCGATCAGCGGACAAGGATATTCGATGGGCTTTACCTCCGAGACGCGTTCGAACTATTTGCGCGGCGGGCTGATGTTCAGTACGGCTTACGATTCCGATGCGACGACCGGAACCAATGGCCAGCCCATCAGCGACGTAAGTTACTCGATTTTCCCTACAATTTCGTTGGATCAGACGCGGTCGAGACTGCATTGGGTTTTCAATTACGCGCCGGGGTTTACGTTCTACCAGAAGACCAGCTCGCTCAATCAGGCAGACCAGAATCTGGGGGTAAATCTCAGTTATCGGCTGAGCCCCCACGTTACACTGAATGTGCGAGATTCTTTTCAGAAAACATCCAACGTTCTCAATCAGCCGATCTCGGATCTGTCCAACCCGGTTTCCGGCGGCGTGACCACACCGAATAATTCCGTAATTGCTCCGATTGCCGATACCTTGACGAACAATGCAAATGTATCGATGACCTACCAGTTCAGCGCGAATGGAATGATTGGTGCGAGCGGGACCTTTACGAATCTGCACTATCCGAACGAAGATCAGGTTCCGGGCTTGTACGATTCGAGCTCGAGGGGCGGGTCGGCTTTCTACAATCATCGGCTTTCGAAGATGCACTACATTGGAGTTACGTATCAATACCAGATGTTTCTGGCCTATCCGACGGTCGGGCAAAGCGAGACTCAGACAAACACTATTTACGGTTTTTATACGATCTATCTGAAACCGACGTTTTCGATTTCGTTTTTTGGGGGCCCGCAGTACTCGAACACACAACAGTTCGGCGTGCCGACGACGACCGGGTGGTCTCCGGCGGGCGGCGCGAGCATGAGCTGGCAGGGGAAACTGACCACCTTTGCAGCCAGCTACTCGAGATACATCAATAGCGGCGGAGGCTTGATCGGAGCGGTCGAGTACAGCAGCGCGAACGGATCTTTTCGCCGACAACTCACCAGATGGTGGAGTATCTCAATTGGCGGGAGCTACGCGAACAACGACGTTCTGGATCCATTGCCTGGGTTCAACAACGGCGGGGAAACAATCCAGGGCAATGCGTCGGTACAACGCCAGATTGGCGAACATTTCAACGTGCAGGCGCTGTATACGCGTCTCCATCAAACCTACAACGACATCGCAGCGATATCGAGCGTCCCCAACCGTAATCGCGTGGCAGTTATGATTTCCTATCAGTTTTCGCGACCGTTGGGGCAGTAGCTTAAGAAGGTATTTATGGTAGATGAATTAGAAGAGAAACCAGGAGAAGGCATCAACCTTCAGCAATATGCCGACGTGATTCGCCGTCGTCATATGTACTTCCTGATACCGTTTTTTGTGGGGTTTCTGGTCGTGTGGAGCGCGAGTTGGATTCTGCCCTCGCGTTACAAGTCGGGCACCTTGATTCTGGTGGAGCAGCCGAGCATGCCGAAAGATTACGTGACCCCGAACGTGGCTGATGATCTTCAGTCACGTCTGCAAAGCATAACGCAGCAGATTCTCAGCCGAACGCGCCTTTTGCACATTATCGATGAGCTCAACCTGTATGCCGATAAGCGAGGTCGATCAAACCCTGATGAGCTAATCGAGCGCATGCGTAAAGATATTGAAATTGAACTGGTACGGGACCAACTGAACCACATTACCTCATTCAATATCTTTTATTCTGCTCACGATCCGCACGTTGCTCAGCAAGTAACTGGCGAGCTGAGCAATCTTTTCATCAGCGAAAATCTTGAACGGCGGCAACAGAAATCCGAAGATACCACCAAGTTTCTCGAGCAACAGCTGGAAACGGCAAGGCAAAATTTGGCCGAGCAGGAAGAAAAGGTCCGCGTTTACAAGGATCAGCATCTTGGAGAGCTGCCGTCGCAATTGACAAGCAATGTCCAGATCCTGTCCGGTCTCCAGTCCCAACTGCAGAATGAAGAAGATGGTCTCAACGCCGACCGACAGCAAAACGCTTACTTGCAGTCCATGCTGGAACAGTCTCGCGCTTTGCAGAGAACCACCAAGGGCGGGGACGGAACGCCCGTTGGAATACCCGCTCTGGATCAACAACTCGAAAAGCTCAAAGCGCAACTGGCTGATCTTAGTTCGCACTACACAGATCGTCATCCAGACGTTCGTAAAGTAAAAGATGAGATCGCGAGGGTGGAAAAGATGCGAGATCAAGCCCTCGCGGACCAGAAGAACGGAGCGACCACGACCGCGACGACTAGCAATCCGTCCGGATCCAGCCCCGAAGATTTGGATAGCAGAGATGGAGCCGCGACGATTCAACTCCAGGGTCAGTTGAAAGCCAATCAGATCGACATTGCGAATAAGGAACACGAGATCGCTGCCTTGAAGGCGAAGATTAATGATTACCAAGGGCGTCTGAATCAGGAACCGATCCGTGAACAGCAATTCGCGGACCTCACCCGAGGTTACGAACAGTCCAAGGCAGACTATGCTGAGCTCTTGAAGAAGAAAAACTCTTCACAGATGGCTACGAGCATGGAATTACTCCAACAGGGCGAGCATTTTCAGATGATTGATCCTCCGAGCTTGCCCCTAAAACCTGATTTTCCCGATCGCCTCAAATTTTGTGGCATCGCCTTGGGACTTGGCGTAGCCTTGGGTGGCATTGTCGCAGGCGGAACTGAATTCCTGGACGACCGCCTCTATAACGAAAAGGCACTCAAGGACCTCCTGCCTGTGACCGTGATTTCAGAGATTCCGCCAATCACTAGTCCACAAGAGGAACGGAAGCAGGAGAAAAGGATTTGGTTAGGGTGGGCAACCACTGCTGTCGTTTTTGCAACCATTCTGACTGGATCGGCGATAAGTTACTTGCGTGGGTAATTCGAGTAGTCAATGTACAAAGCCTTTTACAACCTGAAACGTAACCCGTTCGAAATCACTCCGGATCCGTTTTTTCTTTTTCCGACCCGGAGACACAACGAAGCCCTGGCGGCGCTTTACTATGGCGTCCGGCGCCATAAGGGATTTGTTGTCATGACCGGCGAAGTTGGTACGGGTAAAACCCTGCTGGTTCGTTGCCTTCTGCAATTACTGAATCAGAGCGATGTTGCCTACGCGTACGTGTTTAATAGCCGGCTGTCGCCAGTTGAGTTTTTGCAATATGTCGCGGGCGATTTCGGGCTTAACGTGACGGGCAAGAACAAGAGCGAGCTTCTGCTGGTGCTCAGCAACTACGTAATTTCGCGCCATCAGAAGAAACTTACCACCGTGCTGGTGGTCGACGAAGCGCACCACGTTGCGACCGAAGTACTCGAAGAGATTCGCCTCTTGACGAACCTCGAGACGACGAGCGAAAAGTTGCTGCAGATCTTGCTGGTTGGACAGCCTGAGCTGGACGAGAAGCTCGACTCGATCGAATTGCGACAATTAAAGCAAAGAATCGCGCTTCGCTCGCAACTCCTGCCTTTGAACTTGGACGAAACGGCAGGTTACATACAGCGTCGTCTGCAACTCGCCGGAGCAAATTCCAATGCCAGCGTACTTTTCCCGCCCGACACCGTCGTAAGGGTACATCGGCATTCCCGCGGGATTCCGCGTCTGATCAATACCATCTGCGAGAACGCGCTGATCACGGCATACGCCAGGCAAGCTCGCAGCGTCACGCCCGATATCATTGAGGACATCGCCGCAGACTTCCGACTAGGGGTAGTTCACCAGCCGAAAGCGGAAACCGCGAGCAGCAACGAGGAAGGCGACGCGCGACGGGCGGCGAAAACTCTCCTCCTCCTGCACGACTATTTACAGAAACTGCAATCGAGCCAGGGAGAACCGCGGGCAGCCGCAGCCACCGGAGCGAGTAAACATGAGCCGTATATTTGAAGCGTTGCAAAGGTCGGAGTCGGAGCGATCGGGCACACCGCTAACTCCCGCCGCCGTTGCAACCGAATTGTTGCAGGTGGTCGAGCGCGAAGCCAGCGCCGCTGTTCCCAAGAATTCTCCTGAGGACGAGATGGCTCCGCAGGACCTGATCGAGGTTCCGCAAGACTTCGCTGAGAACGAATTCGTTCAGAGCGATTTGAGTCAGTTCAAATCCTTGCCAGTGTCTCTGCCCCAGGACAGCAAGTTAGTGTGTCTTAC
>Ga0210383_10004894_pt1 | contig 11834 bp, 8 predicted proteins | sample IncBWC14OmetaG_FD_160072 | JGI IMG/M metagenome (GOLD analysis project Ga0210383, IMG submission 160072) | Forest soil microbial communities from Barre Woods Harvard Forest LTER site, Petersham, Massachusetts, United States - Inc-BW-C-14-O ...
GCAACGGCAGACCGAAGTTGTTACGGAGATCGCGTTCGCGGTTCCCGTTCACCCCGACATCGGTCGTGAGCACGAGGGTGGAATAGCGAGCCGCCTCGGCGCGACGGACCATCTGCTCGGCGAGCTCGCGCTGAACGATATAGAGCTGGAACCAGAGGTCGCCCTTGGATGCGGCTGCCACTTCCTCGATGGACGCATTCGAGGCAGTCGACAGCACGAAGGGGATCTCGGCCCTTTCGGCAGCGCGGGCGAGCAAAATGTCGCCTCTCGGCCAGAGCGCGCTATTGAGGCCGGTGGGCCCGATCATGAAGGGGGCAGCCTGATGTCGCCCAAATAGGTCGATGCCGATGTCGCGCTTGCTGACGTCGATGAGACGGCGCGGCATCAATCGATAGCGTTCGAAGACCTCTCGATTATGCTTCATACCGATTTCGTCTTCGGCACCGCCTTCGAGATAATCGAAGATCATTTTGGGCAAGCGCCTTTGGGCGAGGATGCGGTAGTCCTCGACGTTGACAGGTTTCGTGGCCATGGCGAGCTCCTTTCAGAAGCCTTCAGCGAGGGTAGCAACCTCGATCAAGGTTGGGGTTTGTGAGCCAAGCGCGGTTGTCAGCGCCTGCTTGAGGTCGTCGGCCGTGGCGGCGCGCACGCCCTCCACGCCGTAGCCCTTGGCGAGGGAGACGAAGTCGATACCCGGCACGTCAAGCGCGGGCACGCCTTCGACTTTCAGCACCTGCGCAAACCAGCGCAACGCACCATAGGTGCCGTTTTTCAAGATCAGGAAAACCACCGGGATCTTGTAGCGCGCGGCGGTCCAGAGCGCGGTGATGCTGTAATTGGCAGAGCCATCGCCGATGACGGCGATAACGCGTCGCGACGGTTCGGCGAGCTGGACACCGAGCGACGCCGGCATGGCAAAGCCAAGCCCGCCAGCCGCTCCGAAGTAGTAATTACCCTGTTCCTGCAGAGGCAATCGTTGCCACATCATCTTCGTGGTTGAGGTCGACTCGTTCAGGTAGATGGCGTCACTGGGCGCCGTCGCAGCGATGACGTCGAACACTGCTTCGGGCAACAACGGCCCTGGGCCAATTTCCGCGAGCGCGGGTCTTGCCTGCGGCGTGGGCGATGGGCGGTCCGACTGACGCACATTGTCGGCCAAAGCTTGAAGCGTCGCATGAATGTCTCCGACGATCGCATCACCCACCGGCGCGCGCGCTGCCTCCTGTGGATCGGAGGTCACGGCAATAAGTTCAGCCCCTTCGGGAAGATAAGCCCCCGGCTCGTATTCGTGATAACGGAAGACAGGCGCGCCGATGACGAGGATCAGGTCATGTCCGCTTAGCGCTGCCGAAATCCCCTTGATCGCGGCCGGTAGCAGACCTCGGAAGTAGGGATGGGTGGTCGGGAAAGGACAGCGCGGTGCCGATGGTGCTGCCCAGACCGCCGCGCGGAGCTTCTCAGACAGGCGAACCGCGTGAGCATTGGCGCGACACGCGTCAACTTCCGGTCCGAGGACGAGCACAGGATTCTTCGCAGCGTTCAGACGGTCGACGACACCCGACAGCGATGAGCCATCGAAAGAGCCGACCGCACGGACCTGACGGTTGACGAGAGCTGAAGATTGCGGATCTGCGTCAGCAGCCCAATCGTCATAAGGCACTGATACATAGACCGGACCAGACGGCGGCAACGCGGCCATATGCAACGCCCGACTCATCGCCAGCGGCACATCCTGAGCGAGGGTCGGCTCATAACTCCACTTCACCAGCGGGCGTGGCAGTTGGGTCGAATCCACATTGGTCAACAACGCCTCGACACCCACCATGGCGCGCGTCTGTTGCCCGGCCGTCACGATCAGCGGCGTATGGGAGTTCCAAGCATTGGCGAGCGCGCCCATCCCGTTGCCGGTGCCAGCGGCGGAGTGGAGGTTGATGAGGGCCGGTTTGCCCGTCGCCTGGGCGTATCCATCGGCCATGCCCACCGCAACGGCCTCATGCAGACCGAGGAAATAACGGAAATCCGACGGAAAATCCCTCAGGAACGGCAACTCGTTTGATCCAGGATTGCCGAAGACCGTAGTGATGCCATGCCGGCGCAACAGGTCATAGGTCAGGTCATGAACGCTACTCATGAGTTCGCTCCTGCCAATCTAAAACGGATAGGGACCATTGGAATGCCGGACGGTCACCCAGTGATCGCGCGTAAATTCGCGCAAGATCCACTCCCCACCGAACCGCCCAAGCCCGCTGTTCTTCTCGCCACCAAAGGGGCCCGTCGGCGTGTCGTCGACACTATGGTCATTCACATGGGTCATTCCGGCCTCAACTTGCAGCGCGAACCTCACGCCGCGCTCACGGTCCCGCGTGAACACCGCGGACGAGAGGCCGTACTCGGTCTGATTGGCAACGAGCAGCGCCTCCTCTTCATCCTTGACCTTGATGATGGGTGCTATCGGGCCGAAGATTTCGTCCTGCGCGATCGCCATGTCATTCGTCACACCAGCAAAGACGTGCGGCGGCAGCACTTGGCGATCTGGGGAGCCGCCCAGCAGTTCGCGTGCGCCCTCCTTCCGTGCGCCCTCGATGCGAACCAGATGAGCGCGCAACTGCTTCTCGTTGATCACTGGCCCGATGGACACCGATGGATCGCTGGGATCGCCGTATTTGAGCGTCTTTACGTGAGCAACGAAGCGCTCGACGAACTCACCGTAGATGCTCGCAGCTACGATGATCCGGTTCGTGCTCATGCAGATTTGGCCCTGATGGAGAAAGCGGCCCACGACAGCAGAACGTACCGCATGTTCTAGGTCGGCATCGTCGAGGACGACGAGCGGCGCGTTGCCGCCGAGCTCAAGTGCCACTCGCTTGAGCTGTGGGGCCTGCATTGCAAGTGCACCGATATGTCGGCCCACTCGCGTCGAACCCGTGAACGAGATCAGGCGGGGAATCGGGTGCGCGGTGAATGGATCACCAATCTCCGAGATAGGCCCGATGACGACGTTGAGAAGACCAGGCGGTAGTCCGGCCTCTTCATAGATCTTTGCAATCAGTAGCCCACCGGTGACGGGTGTATCTTCCGCTGGCTTGACGACGACCGCATTACCCAGCGCCAACGCCGGACCGATTGAGCGGTGCGAAAGATACATGGGGAAGTTCCATGGACTGATCACCCCGATCACGCCGAGCGGCTGGCGATATGCCCTGCTTTCCTTGCCGGCCTCATCGAGCGGAAGGATCCGCCCTTCCATACGATGCGGGAAGGATGCGGCTTCCAGCGTCACGGCATGCACAAATTGCCATTCAAGTTCGGCTTTGACACGCGTGCTCCCTGATTCGTGGATTAGCCAGTCGACGATCTCGTCGTGGCGCGCCTTCATGATCGATGCGGAACGCAGCATTACCGCCGCGCGTTCGGCCGGCGGCCGAGCCGCCCAGGAAACCTGCGCCTGTGCCGCGGCGTGATAGGCTTTGTCGAGATCGTCTTGGTTCGCCATGACCGTTTCGGCCAACGTGGCGCCGGAATACGGATCAGTGTCGACTTGCACACCACCGTGCTTTCCTGATCGCCATGAACCATCGATGTATTGACCGTCAAACCCTTCGTAAATCGCCGGAGCTTTAGCGCTGCTCTGTTTGGAAACCGGCATTTCTCGGACGGATTCTGTTTTCGTAGCCATTTCTTCCTCCTTCGAATGAGACGCCGCTGATTGCAGCGGGCTCCTTAGTTCTCGCATTTCCTTCCATCTCTCAGACTTACAATTTGTGCGAAGTAAACCGGACCCTCATAAGCCTTTCTTCGTCCCGTTGAGGAAGCGCTGCATCGCGCTCACCACCTGTTCCCGCGAGGTAAAGACAAAATCCTTATGAGTGCCGGGGACTTTCACAATTTCGACGCCGGTCAATTCCCGCTGGACTCGCTCGATGGATGCAGCTCGAAATTGCGCCATGCATTTTTGCTCCCAGTCGAGGTTCTTGGCGCGTTGGGCCGGGTCCCCGTTCCGCACATCGAGGAATGTCTGGGCAAAAATCGCGAGGGCTGGCGAAGGGACCTTGTTATAGTCCGGTCGGTTGGTGAGCACAGTGCTTGACACCGCCTGTGTGACGCTATCGCTCATGCGCGGCAGCACAGTCCCATCCGATTGGACGGCCACGAGTTCGCGAACATAGGCTTCGAATCGGCTCGTGTCGCTCACCGCAGGGAACCAGATTGTTTCTTGATATTCCCGGTATGAGTCCAGCGATTTCATGGCGCGGGCCGGTACCAGGAAGTCTATTGGGAGTGATTTGAACGCGTCTGCTACGGCAGGGCTGCCCCAATTGTACGCACCTTCGAGGTACACGATGCTGTCCACTCGCTGCGGGTGGTTGCATGCCATGGCAGTGATGTCATTTCCAGCCAGGGACCAGCCAGCAAGATGAGCCTTAGCAATGCCCAGGCTGTCCATCAGACCACGGAGGTCTTCGGTGCGAGTCTTGGCGTCGAACGGCCCCTTGGCCTCCGAGCGGCCGTGCCCACGCAGATCGTAGGCGATCACGCGGAAGCGATCGGTGAAGGCTGGCGCAAGATCGTCGAAAATGTGGGCGTTGTCGAGACCGCCATGGATGAGGATCAGCACCGGACCCAAACCACCCCAGTCGAGGTAGTGAAGTCGAATGCCATTGGCGGTCACGAATCCGCTCTTGTGGGCGGCCATGTCCGACCATGAAACTGAAGTTCCTGTTTTCATAGAAGTTCTTTCTCCTCGATTGGCGTCACCGACCGCTGCGGGCGACAGTCTCAGGTTGTGCGGTCTCTACCTTTGTTGAGGAGGTCTGCGGGAGCAGCCATTTATCGCAGTACTCCGCTAGTTTTCCAATCGAGTTCTCAGATCCGATGAAGGCCGCGTATCCATCAGGCCGCACCAAGATGATTAAAGGGGAAGAGCCGAGGTATTTTTTGAATCTGTCATCGCCGGGGATGGCGGCAATCAGTTGTCCCCGCATCATATGATGCCAAGGTCCTATCGCGCTCTGTACCTCTGAATGCGTCTTAGCGGGGTCTGAAACATTGCAGTACAGAAGCGTAAAGAACGAGGGGCCCAAGAGGTTGAAGATTGTGGCCGGCCGGGGCTGTGTCTCGCTTGAGCCTTCTGAATGTAGCAGGGTAACCGGCAAGTCGGGTAAGCGGTCCCCGGCTCGCAGTTCACCGGAATTTCCGCCTGAAACGGACAACGGACTTTCACGATAGTTCAGCGCAAGCTGGCTCATATGCTCGCTGGCGTTGTCCTGAACGTTTTCCATTCCCACAAGCCATGGGGCGACATGGTTGAATACGGAACGGAACAACTTGCTCTTGGAAGCGATTGCGTCGTTCGTAGCTTCGGTTTTCTTCAGAACGTTTTGGATTACGGGTATGCGCTCTTTACTGTACGTCTCCAACAGTTCTGGCTTGGCCTGCCCTTTCATCACCATGGCTAGCTTCCAGCAGAGATTCATCATGTCCTGCATTCCGGTATTCATCCCCTGCGCGCCAGCGGGGCTATGGATATGGGCAGAGTCTCCACCCAGAAACACTCTCCCAACCTGAAGGCGATTTACCATGCGGCTGTTGATGCGAAACCACGAACTCCAGCTCATGTCACGGAGTCTTGCAGGAATGTGCGAGCGTTGATCGTAAATCTGCTGGAACTCCTCCAGCGATGGCCCCGTCCCCTCGGATTGCTGGCTGATTGGGTTATCGGCCATGACTCGAAAACGCCGACCACCCATCGGAAACATGCTCATGAACCCGTGCTCGGACGAGAAAATGTGGAAATCGGTTTCGACAAGGTCGTCACCGTCGATATGGAGGTCGCCTAGAGCGTACTCCTCAACATGCGACTTACCTTCAAAGTGCAGTCCAACCGTACCGCGACCAGTACTGTGGGCGCCCTCTGCGTCGATCAAGTACGAACATTCGAACTGTTCAAGAGAGCCATCCCTGTGCTGGAGAACGGCAGTCAGCTTTGTGTCGCGATCGGCTTGGCCCAAGGCGAGGAATGTGACATTTCGCTCGATCGTGACACCTGCCTTTGCGAGCGCCTCGCGCAATACGTTCTCGGTCTCGGCTTGAGAGACAAACAGCAAGTAGTTGTATTTGCTGCTGATCCGTTCGAAGTCAAGACGCCAAATCCGCTTGCCCTCGCCGTAAAGGCTGAACGCGAGGCCATGCTTTCCAAGTTGCACGAGCGACGAACCCAGACCCCGTTGTTCGAGGAGTTCAAGCGTTCGTGCTTGGACTCCGATTGCTCGTGAAGTGGTCTCGGGTTCTGCCTTTTTCTCGATCAGACGGAAGGGGATGTTGAATCTAGACAGCTCAATCGCTGCCATCATGCCCGTCGGCCCCGCACCTGCGATCAAAACCGGTTTCAAGTCTTCACTCATGTTTGTCCTCCAGCCTCGCGAACTTGTTTGCTCAATCGCTTCATGCGATTTTTTCTTTGCTCTCTCGTGGCTCGAAGTTTCTATTGCTTTCCGAGATCGGCTTCGCCGACTTTGTCTGCACTGGCGATACAAGCAAAGCGCATACCAAACTTGCAGAACCGTAAGTTCGTGAATTCTTGGGAGAAGAACGCAGACGTCGAAATGTTGAAGTGGGAAAAGTCAAATACCTGACGAGCAGGCACAGGTAAACCAACACCAAACCACAGGAACAAGCTCAAAAATGAACAAAAGTCACACCAGCGTGAGTGTCGGTGGCTCCGACACAGTGTCGGAAAGTTCGACCTCGAAGGACGAGCCCATGGCCCGGACGTTTACGGTTTATCGCTAGTCTCACCAATAAAAGTACTCCGTTCGCAATAGTTGGCTACTGCGTGGCGCCTGCCTCTACAGATTTCTGGCCATTTCCTTGCTCCAACCGAACTTGTGAATCGCTTGGCCACTTGGCATCTGTCCTGCTCATTCGAACGCAGGCCGAAAATGCGGCGAGGAATCATGAAATCGAAAAGCGCAAGGTTCGTGTTGGTCGCAATCTCTTTCTTGTTTGCGAGTGCGTTATCGGCACAGCACGTGAAGACACATTACGATCGCAGTGCGAACTTCGCGCAGTACAAAACTTATTCATGGGAACAGGTTAAGACGAGGGAACCCCTGGATGTCGACCGAATCAAGAGTGCTGTTAATGCCGCTTTGGCCGCGAAGGGTTGGACCCGAGTCGAGTCAGGCAGCGACGTTTGGATCGTGGCCGTAGAGGGAGGCTGGCGCTGGAGGGGATTCGGCGCTTTCGGCCCCACGACGGACACGTACGAGGACCGCACATTGACTGTCGACCTGTTCGACACAAAAACGAAAAAACTCCTGTGGAGAGGAAGTTCCACCGACAGGCTCTCCGACAACTCTGACAAGAACATTAAGAATCTCGACGAGGCGGTGGAGAAACTCTTCAAGAAGTTCCCTCCTAATTCTTCTAAGCAATAGCGTCGGCGCCGTGACCGTTCAGACGCCACACCGTGGTCGGATCATCGCTCTTTTCTTAGGTGTGAGCCCATCGCTCCCAGACGTTCGCGGTTAAAGAGTCGAAAACGTCGTAGACATTGGGAGCAAACTACGAAGGGAAAGGACTCGACACCGTTGTGGGAAACTTTAAACAACCCGCGGGTGGAATCCTTCGCTGACGTGAATCGTCGCCTCGCAAAGGGCTACATGGTCCTTCGCGGGTATAGGGGCGGTGATGCTCATTTCTTTGTTCCAGACGCCGCATGACGTGCTTCTCAGTGATTCGAGTTCGTGCCGGCAGACGATGCTGAACTCGCGCAGGGGGTGATCACGTTTACCTACCCCGACTGGATTTCCGGCGCTAGTGAGATTCGTCGCCGAATAGATACCAAGGCGGATCAGGATTTTGTCAGGTGACATCTCGGGTCCCGAGTCGGCGGCTCACCTCGCCGCGAACGATCGAAGCAGTCCAATGCCGAGTATTACGACAGACAACGCGAGCGTCGCTGCTCCCACAGAGATGAGTCGTACCAGACGGTTCGGCTTAAGGGCGTCGGGCGAAGGCATGGACAGAAAGAATCCCGGGCCCATGAGAATTGAAGCCGCTGGCACACCGATCCGCACAAACCACAGCAGCCATGCCGGCAGCATCGCCGCATCGGCCAGGATCTGGCAGATCAACGCCAGAAGAAGGATCACGGCCGCGTGGGCATGGCCCGCCCGGAAAAAGTTCTGGCGCAACGGATTGTCCATATAGCGGCTGCTTCGGTCTATCAATGCTGTGAGCAGGAAATATCCGCCGTACTGAGCCCCGGGAACGGCGATAAGAATTATCCCGGACATCAATGTCGCTTCACGAGTCATAGTTTCCTCCTGAAATTGTGGCCCGGTCTCAACTGGTTTTGGCCGATTTCTCCTAGAGGTCGTGTCCCTTCATCAGCCTCGCAAGGGTTTTATGCTAAAGATAACTCTAGCGACTCGTTCCGCGCTTCGCCCTAGAGCGACATGGCGATTGGGTGTCAAACGCGTAGGGAGACCGAGCTCGTTGCCTCTGTCATTGTTGCCAGCCGCCACCGAGAGCCTGGTAAAGCTGAACGAGCGCCAGCCGCTCGTTCAGCTGCGCTTGCACTAGGTTGAGTTCCGCTGAAAAGTAATTTGTTTCACTGGTAAGCACCTGCAGGTAACTTGCGCCGCCGTTCTTATAGAGCACCTCGGACAATCGGTCGGTCCGCTGGGCCGCCTGCGTAAGCAGCTCCTGCTGCTCGCGAAATTCACGATTCTTTTGCTCGGCGATGAGTGCATTTGAAACCTGTTCGAGCGCGTTCTGCATGGTCTGCTCGTAAGCAAGCGCTGCTTCCTGATATTGCGCTCGCGAGAGTTTGAGTTGCGACCGAAGCGCTCCACCTTCGAAGAGGGGTTGCGTCACACTCAGGGCACCCAACCAGGTCTCGGAGGGTGCGCTGATGAACCGATTCAGTGCATTGCTTTCTAGGCCACCCGTTCCGGTGAGCGCGATGCTGGGAAAGAAGGCGGCCTTAGCCACGCCGATCTGCGCGTTGGCCGCTATTATGTTAGCTTCCGCCTCGCGGACATCCGGGCGACGCTCGAGCAATTCCGATGGCAATCCGGCAGGTACGTTTTGCGGTGCAGGCTGCTCGGTAAGCGGGCGACCGCGAGGAATGGCTCCGGGATTTTGGCCAAGCAGAATGCTTAGCAGGTTTTCCTGCTGCTCGATTTGACGTTCGAGATCGGGAATGGTTTCCGAGGCGGTATAGACGAGTTGTTCCGATTGACTGACGTCGAGGTCGGAAGCTCCGCCGTGGCTTTCAAGTACTCGAGTCAACTGGAGGAATTGCTGCCGCGACCCCAGCGTGCCGCTGGCGATCTCAAGCTCGCTGTCGAGAGCCCGAAGCTCAAAATAAGCCGTTGCCACGTTTGCAACGAGCGACGAAATCACCGCCCGCTGTCCCCACTTCGAGGAGAGCACCTGAGCGCGAGCGGCCTCGGTCTGGCGACGGTATTTTCCCCAAAAGTCCAGATTCCAGATCACTGATAGGTTTAGTTGGCCCGCGTTGACCTCGTAGGGAGGAAAAAGATTTGAAACCTTGGCGTTTTGCTCACTAAAAACGCCGGCACCCAGGCTTGCAGATGGGAGCTGGTTCGCGCGGACGATCCCAAACTGGTCTTGAGCCTCAAGCACGCGAGTGGCAGCGATACGCACATCGTAGTTCTGCTGAAGCGCAGTGTGAATCAGCTGCACTAGCACGGGGTCCTGATAAACCTGCCACCAATTGTCGTTGCCGAGTGAGGATGCCGCGGCGGTCTGGGCTGCCATGCTGTCGCGATAGTCCGTTGGCACGTTTACTGTTGGCCGCTTGTAATTCGGTCCTACCGCACATCCAGCGAGCAAAACCGCAATCGTTAACAAGAGAAGTTTTTTCATGCTAGTCAGCCTCCCCAGATGCTTCGGCAGACGTCAACTGCGGCGTTGTTCCGCGCTTCGCGGCGCCGGAGATGCGCTCGACCACATAGAAGATCGCCGGAACAAAGAATCTGCCGATGAAGGTCTCCGCCACCATGCCGCCAATTACCGCCGTGCCCATGATCTGGCGTGCTACCGCGCCTGCTCCCGATGCTGTCCAGAGCGGCACGCAGCCGAGAATAAAGGCGAGCGCTGTCATCATGAGGGGCCGGAAGCGAAGCCTCGCTGCGGAAAGTGCTGCATCGACGATGGACATACCTCGTTCGTAGTCCTCCTTGGCAAAGGCCACGATTAGAATCGAGTTTTTCGCGGCCAGGCCGATGAGCATTACCAGGCCAATCTGGGCGTAGACATCGTTCTCAATTTGAACCATATACGCAGGCAGAAAGAAACCGAGCACGACGCGACGCAGCCAGAGCGCCGCCAGGGCGCCGAAGACCGCCACCGGCGTGCTTAGGAGCACGCTGAAAGGCACTGTCCAGCTTTCATAGAGAGCTGCCAGAATTAGGAAGACGAACAGCAGCGAAAACCCGAAGATCACTGAAGCCGGTAGTCCTTCTTCGGCCTTTACCTCCTGGTAGGACATCCCCAGCCAGTCGTAGCCCATTTCGCTCGGCATGGTTTGGCGAAAGACATCCACCAGTGCCGCTCTGGCTTGGTCGGCGCTGTAACCGGGCGCGGCACTCGCATTGATTTGCGCGGAACGATACTCGTTGTAGCGCATGGTGAACTCGGGACCGGAACGGTTCTCGAATTGTGCCAGCGCAGAAAGCGGCACCGTCTGCCCTTGTCCGTTGCGGACATAGAATTGTCCGAGATCGTTGGTCGTCGCACGGTAAGGAGCTTCGGCTTCCACATATACCTGCCAGGTGCGGCCGAAATCGTTGTAGTAGTTGACGAATAATCCTCCCATGTAGGCTTGAATGGTGTTGTAAACATCCGTCAAATTAACGCCTTGTTTCAACACCTTGTCCTTGTCTACGTTGATGAACTCTTGCGGAACACTCGGAAGAAACGTGGTGCTGACCATGCCAAGTTCAGGACGCTTGCGAGCGGCCGCCATAAACTTGTTCAGGTTATCCGTAAGAAAGTTGATGTCTTTGCCGGCGCGGTCCTCCAGGACAAAGCTCGCGCCACCGACAGTACCGACGCCAGGAATGGCCGGTGGTGAGAAACTGAACACCGTCCCTTCTGGCAGCTGCTTGAGTTCCTGGTTCAAGCGTGCCTTGATGGCTTGAAATTCTTCGCTCCGGCTTTTTCGCTCGTCCCATGGCTTCAGATTTACCCAGAAAAACGTGTTATATGAAGTTCGAACGAGGCTGAGCAAACTGAAACCCACGACGCTGGTGGTGTATTGGACTCCTGGCGTCTTTGCGAGAACGTCCTCTACCTGTTTTGCAGCTGCACTTGTCCGCTCCAGGGAGGCCGAATTCGGGAGCTGCATGCTGATATATACGTAGCCTTGGTCTTCGTCGGGCAGGAAGCTGGTGGGCAGATGTTTGCTAGAGAACCATGCTGCAAGCCCGGCCACTACAAGCAACACCATTACTACGCCAGCTTTGCGAATCAGGTCACCGGATAGACGGACAAAGCCATCGGTGGAACGCTCAAAGTAAGCATTGAACCAGCCAAAGAACTTTCCAAGTGGTCCGCGAGTCTGCTTTTTGGGTCTGAGCAGCAGCGCCGAAAGTGCGGGGCTCAAGGTAAGAGCATTAAAGGCAGAAAGCATCACCGAGATGGCGATCGTGATCGCAAACTGTTGATACAGCCTGCCAGTGATTCCCGGTATGAAAGCAGTCGGCACAAACACCGAGGCTAAAACCAAGGCAATACCAACCACTGGGCCGGAAAGTTCTCCCATGGCCTTTATGGAGGCATCCTTCGGGCTGAGTCCTTCC
>Ga0210383_10004896_pt1 | contig 11831 bp, 10 predicted proteins | sample IncBWC14OmetaG_FD_160072 | JGI IMG/M metagenome (GOLD analysis project Ga0210383, IMG submission 160072) | Forest soil microbial communities from Barre Woods Harvard Forest LTER site, Petersham, Massachusetts, United States - Inc-BW-C-14-O ...
AAGTCCCTTACGCATTGCATTCACCTCGAACTTCAAAATCTCCATCGAGAAAACGGCTGGGCATAGCTGTAAAGGCAGGCTGAGTTCCAAAGTGAACCACTGATTCTAAATGGGTTAGGTGGGCTCTAACAGCCTGCGAGGAAAGTATTTTCCTGTCGGTGAGAGGAAGTTGTTAGTTTTGTAACAATTCCACTCGGCACGTCGGCTCAACCAGCTCTCTCGAGCTGCTTTCGTCGCGGAATCGCACTCGAAGTACGTAAGGCCACTTAAGGCTTCGGCGATTCAGTCTTCCAGAACTCGATCCCTGCGGACTGCTCGGGGACGTCTATAGTTGCCACTGTCGTTTGCGTACCGAGGTCAATCACCTCAACGGTCCCGGGCTCTGATCCTACGCCCTCCACTGAAATGAAAGCGTATCGATTGTCCGGCGTCACCACGGCGCCGTGAACCACCTTGCGCTTCGTCGGCAAGTGCGCAAGCTCCTTGCCAGTTTTCGGATCAAAAATCGAGACAGACTGCCCGCGCTTATTTGTAGCGATCAACCGTCCGTCTTGCGTCATCGCGAGGTTGTAGACGCCATTTCCTGCTGAAAATCGGCGCGCCAGTTTCCAAGTGGCTACATCGATCGCAATAATTTCGTTCGCTTTGTTGCATGCCACGTAAATTTCCAAGCCGTTGTTGGAAGGCTGCGCCCACGTGGGCACGCACGTCAGCTCGCCCATTTTCATTTGTCCGGCGGGCGGGCCCGGCATGCCCATTTCTTTGCCCTTCGTCAAAACGAAATGCCGCGCGACATCGAACTTCCTCGTGTCGATTTCCACCAGCATGTCGTCCATCATGCACGCCGAATAATGCTTTGTGCCTTGCGGATTCAGGCGGGAGCCGTGCGGCATCGTGCAGGTGGTGATGCGTTTCACTTCCGCCATTTCGCCGGTTGCGACCACAGAGATTGACGAGGGCACCATATCGCCGTGAAAGTTCGCATTTGCTACATACACAAATTCGCCATCGCGCGAGATGTCCGCCGTCGCAGGAAAAAGCCCGAGCGGCGTGTAACGAACCACCTCGTCTGTCCCCGCTTTCAATTTCCACAGTGAGCCGTTCGGCTGGCCGTGGCCGACGGAGACGTACACGAATTGTTTGTCGGGAGACACCGCGATTCCATGAGGGCCGTTGATATCTCCCATCGGAAGCAGGCCGATGTGGGTCTCACGCTCGATCGTTAATCCCTTCGAGCCGAAGCGCAGAAGCACAACCCTGTCACCCGATTCGCAGACAACGTAAACGAGATAGTCCTGCGCTGGCCCACCGGTCGCGGAAGGTGCAGCGGACTGCTGCACGGCGCGCGTTAAGTGCAGGAAACCAAATGATGCGGCACAGAGCAGCACAAAGACAAAAAGCAAAACTCCCCGAAGTCGCCAGGGAAAATTGCGGCGGGCGCCGGTAGGCTCGCCGTCCTGGGAATTTTGAGTCACGCAGCTAACTCCGTTCGGCATGTGTAAGCGCCCGCCTTGATTACGCCGACTCCCGCGAGATTGCAACGAAAAAACGGAAGGCTTTGCGTCAAGATCGAATGCGGTCTTACGAAATTCTTTGCGCGCTGGAATTCTCGTGGCCAAAAGATGATACGGCGGTTCCCCAGAATCGCAGCGACGGTTGAAGAAACTCAACCCCCGCGAGTGTTTTTCCGTCTTTTGTTTGCACCAGACGTGCTACCCGGCAGGCGAGTTCGTCTTCCGTTTCGAGATTGGTGAGGATAAGTTTTTGCGAGCGCACCACCGCTGCGGAAATCGGGAACAATCCGCCGTGAGAACTCACGTCAATGGTTTGAGTGTGCTCTTGAAACGGTTCGTCGGCTAGCCGCCCGTACAGAAGTATCCGCATCGCGGTCTGAACGCGCCGTCCCCGCCGCTGTTCGACCCGCACCGACGGGCGTGAACTCCCGGGCGCGCGCCCAAACCCAAGCCAGCGCTTCAGCAATGTGTTTAGTCCAAACACCGCGGCCCCCAAGAAATGATACGCCTGGAGCGGCCGAAAGCAGCAGGATTCCGGGCGAATACCGAGTATCGGCGCATTGCACTCTCTCGATTCGAGAATGGGTCGGAAAACTTGGCGGCGCTCCTCTTAGGTGATAGATTCGCGCCGCTCGCTGCTCGAGCGCGTCGCTAAGTGCTAGAACCCACTCCTGCCCGCTTGCCTTCCATTGAATCGACCAACTTGTCTCCGCGCCTTGCCGCGAAGCTCAATCCGTTTGACGCCACGATGCTCGTGATGGGCGGCATCGTCGGCTCCGGCATTTTCATTAATCCGTACGTGGTCGCCGGTTTCGTACACACCCCGGTGCTGATTCTCGGCGCTTGGCTCGCAGGTGGCGCAATCGCTCTTGCGGGCGCGTTTATTTACGCCGAACTTGCTGATCGCATGCCCGCAGTAGGGGGTCAATATGCATATCTTCGCGACGCTTACCATCCGGTAGTTGGATTTCTTTATGGCTGGGTCGCCTTGCTTGTCATTCATGCGGGCGGCACGGCCGCGGTCGTCGTTACGTTCGCGAAATATTTCCAGCAGCTAACGAACGGCGCCGGGTCGGAAAAAGTGATCGCAGTAATTGTGATCGCCGCGCTCACCGCGATTAATTGCCTCGGAGTACGCGCTGGCGGCAGCGTGCAGAGTGTCTTCATGATCTTTCGCATCCTCGCTGTTTCGACGGTAGTCGTGTGCGGAATGTGGTTCATCTTGCATTCGCCCGCGGCGCCTCGCGTTCCATGGAACCCGGCGATCGATCCGCCGCCGTCGATCGGATTGTTGTCAGTATTCGGCGCGGCAATGGTGCCGGTGTTGTTCGGTTATGGAGGCTGGCAAACTTCGAATTATGTTGCGGGCGAGATTCGCGATCCACGGAAGAATCTGCCGAGGGCGCTTGTGTTCGGAGTGGTGGGCGTCATTGTGCTGTACCTCACCGTGAATTTTGTCTACGTGCAGGCGCTTTCGCCGGCGGTCCTCGCCGCCACTTCGACGCCGGCGTCGAAGGTGATGCGGATGGCATTCGGTCAGCTGGGCGCATCGCTCGTCGCAGCCCTGATTGTTCTATCGACCGCGGGATTCCTCAGCCAGGCGATGCTCTCGTATCCGCGTCTGTATTTTGCGATGGCAGACGACGGAATGCTTCCGCGGAGATTTGCGCGGCTCAACGCGAGGACGCGCGCTCCAGTGCCCACCATCATCCTTCAGGGTGCTGTTACGATTGTCGTCGTGCTGCTCGGCACTTACGAGCAGATTCTCAGCTACGTCGTGGTGATGGATTGGCTGTTCTTCGGGTTGACGGCGACATGCATTTTCATTTTTCGCGCTCGCGAAAAGCACCCAGCCACAAACGAGCACTCAAGCTTTTTACCGGGTTTTCGCGTTCCAGGACATCCCTGGACGACCGGACTTTTCATTGCGGTCGCCTGGTTAGTAACGTTGAACACAATCTACAAATATCCTCGCAATGCGGCTGTAGCTCTGTGTATTCTTTTCGCCGGGGTCCCAGTCTATTTCCTGTTTCGCGGGCGCGCACGTCGCCCCGATAGTTCCAAATGAACCTCTCATGAGTCCTCAACGCCGTGAAATCCGATCGGCCTATATGGAATGGGCGAAGCTGCGCTCCGGCGCGCGCTACAAACTTGCCGGAAGCGACGTGCTCGCCTTTCCACTCAAGGATTTGCAAGTTCGCATCGAGGACCTCGAAATCGCGGGTCCCGGCCACAGCTACGGCTACCCGCCTCTGATCGAACGCCTCGCGGCCAAAGCGGGCGTATCCGCCGATTCCGTCGTCCACGCGCAAGGTACTTCGATGGCGAATCATCTTGCCATGGCGGCGCTCGTAGAGCAGGACGATGAAGTTCTAATCGAGGAGCCAACGTATGAACCCCTGCTCGCCGTCGCCCGTTATCTCGGCGCGAAGATTCGCCGCTTCCCACGGCGCTTCGAAGACGGTTTCAAACTCGATCCGCGAGAAGTGGAGCGTGCGATTTCGCCCCGCACGCGCCTGATTGTTTTCACCAATCTCCACAATCCCACGGGTGTGCGCACGCCTGATTCCACGCTCCGGCTTGTTGGTGACATCGCGCGCAGTCTCGGCGCTCACGTTCTTGTCGACGAGGTGTATCTCGAAGATTGCTTCGATTCCCCTGGGAAATCGGCGTTTCATCTGGGACCAAATTTCGTCACCACAAGCAGCTTGACGAAAGCATACGGTCTTTCCGGCCTGCGCTGCGGCTGGATTCTCGCCGCGCCCCCGCTCGCGGAAAGAATGTGGCGCCTGAACGACCTTTTCGGCGCTGTCGCTCCGCATCCTGCTGAGCTTCTTAGCGTGATCGCTCTCGATCATTTGCCGCAAATCACAGCGCGCTCCAAGAAATTGCTCGAAGCAAACCGGGCGCTCTTGAAGAAATTCCTCGATTCGCGAAAAGATCTGCTCGTGATTTGGCCCGAGGCTGGATCGATCGTATTTCCGCAGGTTACCGCTGGCCACGTGGAAGCGTTTTGTCACTTGTTGCGCGAGAAATACGAAACAAGCGTCGTGCCGGGCCGTTTTTTCGAAGCTCCCGAGCACATTCGCATCGGAGTCGGCGGCGAAACAGACGATGTCCGTGAAGGTCTCTCGCGGATGGCCGCTGCGCTCGACGAATTCGCGGGAAAACGCCAGGGTGCCAACTAGCTTCCCACTCAATCAGCTCGCTGCGGCCAACGCCTTCGGCCGAGCACGCTTGGATTTCCCGGCCTTGGGCCGCAATAGTTCGACGAGCGCCTTAGCCGCGGCGGCCAGCGGCCGGTCCTGCCTGTAAACGAGATAAACGTGCCGCTCCATTTTCATCTGGCGAAGTCGCAGCTCGCGCAAATCGCCGCGCGCAATTTCGCGCTCCACGCACATTCTCGGCACGATCGCCACGCCTCGTTTCATCTCGACAAACCGCTTGATGCTTTCGATCGTCGGCAACTCGATATCCATTCTTAGTCTCACGCGATTTTTTGCGAACATCTGAATCACTCGCTGCCGATAGGGCGACTCGACGATGTGCGCCACGAACGTCTCGCCATCGAGCTCGGTAATGTCTACGGTGCGCTTTTTCGCTAGCGGATGTCCGGGCCACACAACCAGAGCCAGCGAGTCGCGATAGAACTCGACGGTAGTTAATTCCTTTTCCTCCGGCAGGTAGGAAATCACTCCAATATCGAGTTGGTGATTGAGCAATTCGCGGGGCACGTCGCGCGAGAACACCCGGTGCACGCGCACATGAATTCCTGGATACAGGCTGCGATAGCGATCGAGCGCCGGAAGCAGCGCGTGAATCGAGCTTTCATTTACGCCAATCGAGACCTGCCCGCGCTCCAACCCATTCAGCTCCTGCATCCCTTTGCGGATTTCTTCCCGCAGGTTCAGCATCCGCTCCGCGTACTCGAGCAGCAGCGTCCCGGCATCGGTGAGGTTTCGAGCGCCCGAGCCGCGCACGAAAAGTGGTTGCCCGACCCAATCCTCAAGCTTCCGCATCGCGATACTGATGGCGGGTTGCGTCCGGAAAAGCTTTTCGGCAGCGCGCGAATAACTCTGTTCCCGCGCCACCATTTGAAACACTTGCAGGGCCGCCAGATCCACAATGCCTCCCGATTCGGTGAATCCATGTATAAGGGAAGCTTATTCTACATGCAACAATTATAAATTGGACACGATAGCGTTCCGCGCGCTTCACTGGTTGCGGCGCACAGGAGTGTCCATGGATACGGTACATATTTTCGATACCACGCTGCGGGACGGCGAGCAGTCTCCCGGGTTCTCGATGCACAGGGAAGAAAAGGTCCGTCTGGCGCGCCAGCTCGAGCAGCTCGGTGTTGACGTGATTGAAGCAGGATTTCCGATCGCGTCTCCGGGCGACCTCGAAGCGGTCCGCGCAGTGGGCGCGGAAATCCGCGGATGCCGGGTGGCGGCTCTCGCGCGAGCGAAACAGGACGATGTAGACGCAGCATTGCGCGCGTTGGAGACGGCCGCGAAGCCGCGCCTGCACATTTTTCTCGCGACTTCAGATCTGCATCTCAAGCACAAGCTGCGTATCGAACGCCACGAAGCTCTTGATCAGGTAAGCAGGATGGTTCGCTTTGGCTCCGAGCATACCGAGGAAGTGGAATTCTCAGCCGAAGACGCGAGCCGCAGTGATATCGATTATCTCTGTGATGTCGCCGAAGCGGCCGCCCAGGCCGGAGCAACGATCATCAATCTTCCGGATACGGTCGGCTATTCCACCCCCGATGAATACGGCGACATCTTTCGCCATGTCCGAGAGCGTCTTTCCGCGTATCCGAATATCGTTTACAGCGCGCATTGCCACAATGATCTTGGCCTGGCGGTAGCAAACTCCCTGGCGGCAATTGGCGCTGGCGCGCGCCAGGTGGAATGCACGATTAACGGAATTGGTGAGCGCGCGGGAAATGCCTCGCTCGAAGAAATCGCGGTGGCATTGCACGTTCGGCAAATCCGCTATTGCGCCGCGACGAACATCCGCCTGGAGAAAATCTACTCCACCAGCCGCCTGCTTACCGCGATCACGGGAGTGTCAGTGCCGCCGAACAAAGCTGTGGTCGGTGCCAACGCTTTCGCTCACGAAGCGGGAATTCATCAGGACGGCATCCTGAAAAATCCCCTCACGTATGAAATCATCCTTCCTGAAAAAGTCGGAGTGCCCGCTCGTACGCTGGTTCTCGGAAAACATTCTGGGCGCAATGCGTTGCGCGCGCGGCTCGCCGAGCTGGGATACGAGACGACCCAAACGGAACTCGCCGAATGCTATCGCATGGCGACCGAACTCGCGGATTCGGCGAAACAAGTCACGGATCGCGACCTGCTTTTCTTCATTCATCAGGTTCGTCGTGGTCGCGCACCTGCGCAGTCAGCCCGAGCGCCGCGTTCACGGCCACGCGCTGTCGCAGCGCATTAACGCAGGGAGAATCAGACCATGAGCGGTGTTCGCAAAACGATCGCAGTGCTGCCGGGAGACGGAATTGGCCCGGAGGTAACTCGCGCAGCAGTGCACATGCTCGGTGATTGCGCCGAGGCTCACGGACATAAGTTCGAATTCCGCGAACTGCCATTCGGTGGAACTGCAATCGATCGTTGCGGCGCACCGCTGCCAGCCGAAACGCTTGCAGGCTGCCGCTCCGCTGACGCGATTTTGCTCGGCGCTATCGGAGGTCCGAAGTGGGATTCTTTGCCGCTGTCTCAGCGCCCCGAAAGCGGTTTGCTGGCGCTCCGAAAAGAACTCAACCTCTTCATCAATCTTCGTCCGATTCGCTTGCGGCATGCTCTTGAGGGAATCTCGCCGCTTCGGCCGGAGCGCGTCGCCGGATGTGATTTTGAAATTATCCGTGAGCTTGCAGGCGATATCTACTTCGGCGCCCACGAACTGCATCGTGATAACGGGAAATCTCACGCGCGAGACATCGCAACGTACACTTCAGCGGAAGTGGAACGCGTCGCGCGGTATGCCTTTGAACGTTCGGCGGCTCGCCAAAACCGCGTTGCAAGCGTTGACAAAGCAAATGTCCTCGCCACTTCGGTGCTTTGGCGCTCGACGGTCACTGAACTCGCCGCTCGTGAATTTCCTCGCGTCGAGCTCGAACACCTGTACGTCGACAATGCCGCGATGCAGATCGTTCTGCGCCCAAAGCAATTCGACGTGATTCTCACGTCCAATCTGTTTGGCGATATTTTGAGCGACGAAGCCGCCGCGCTCGCCGGTTCCATCGGCTTGATTCCATCGATGAGCCGCGGCACAAAAGATGGCCCCGCGCTTTATGAGCCGATTCACGGCTCTGCACCGTCGCTCGCGGGAAAAGATGTAGCGTCGCCGCTCGGGGCAATTTTCTCGGCCACGCTGATGTTGAGGGAATCTTTTGGTCTCGATGCGGAAGCCCAGTGGATTGAATCGGCAATCGATCGCGTGCTCGAGCACGGCTACCGCACGATGGATATTTCCGAGTCCGGCAACCGGATTCTGCGCGGCTCCGAATTCGCCGAGCAAATTCGTGCGGAAATGCACGATTCGCTCGCGCACACCGAACACTACGGATGGGGCGTCTAAAAAGTTTTGATTGCCCTGCCGGATTGAAATTGAGGGTTCGAGTAAACCTGTTCTCGCCTACGTCTTTCGCAGCACCAGCGTGCCCACGATCATGTCGTGCAGCGCCTGTTTTTTCTCGGTGAATCCGGCCATCATGTATCCAATGCCAAACGGAATCATACCTGTAATAACTTTCGCGAAGTAACGTCCCGTGGCTCTTCCGAAGCTGATTCGGCGCCCTTCCAGATCCGTGACGATCAAGCCCAGCGCCATCTTCCCGAGTGTTCCTTGGTTCGGAGAACTCTCCATGTACGCGAAATAAATCCACGAAGCAAACACCGCCGCGATCCCGACGAAGATAAACATCCCGATGATAGCGACGGGCAGCCCCGCGTCAGGATTGTCTAGCCCCTCGATCGCAGCGCGTAGTGCTCCCATCCCGACAAACGCGATTCCAATAAGGCAAAGTATTCCGAACACCACTCCGATCACGAGCCCATCGATGAGATGTGCGACAACTCGCAGCCAGAAACCCGCGTACGGCGATGGCAACGCCACCGCGATCGGAGCACTCGCGTAGACGGGAACGCCGCCGGCGGGCGCAACTACTGGTGAGCTGTAGGTCGCTGGCACGCCGCTGGGGGTGGTGGGCAGCGCCACCACGGGCTGGCCGCAGGACGAACAAAACGACATTCCTTCCGTCAGCCGCGTTCCACATTTTGAGCAAAACATCTTGTCACCTCGACGAAGCCGTCCTAGCCGAAAATTCTGAAAAATACTAAAGCTGTCTCAGCACAAGGCATCCCGCCAGTATGTCGTGCAGCGCCTGCTTCCGTACCGTAAATCCCGCCATCAGGAAGCCGATGAACAGAATCATTCCGGATAATATTTTTCCAAAGAATCGCCCCGACGCGCGCGCAAAAGTGATCCGGTTTCCTTCTAAATCGGTCACCTTCAGGCCCAGCGCTTTCTTGCCAAGTGTCGCCTGCCAGGCGGAACTTTCCAGTGTTGCGAAATAAATCCAGCTCGCCATTAATCCAAGCAGCCGCAATGCTACGAGCGGACGGGCCATCGACGTATACAACTCCCAAGGACTATCCGCGGAAAACGTCCGCAAGGTTCCTCCGAGCAGCGGCAGGAAAATTCCGATGCCGATAACTGCCCCAAGCAGCATCGAGTCGATGATATAGGCAAAAAATCTCAGCCAGAATCCGGCATACGCGAGGGCCGGACGACGCGTCGTTGGCCAACCGTGCTGCCAGGGTTGTTGCGGATTGGTCCGCAGCTGGGTAGGCTGTTGCTGAACAGACTGCTCACCCGGTGGTTGAGCAGGCGGGATGTACGTCTGTGGCGGCGCGGGCGTTGGCGCAATGGGATCGTGAACTCCTGGGGCCTGCGAAGTGGACGACTGAACCGGCTGTCCGCAGTTCGTGCAAAATAGCGTGCCGTCCGTAAGCTGCGTCCCGCATTTAGAGCAGTACATTATCTTTCGCCCCTGAGCCCGCTGCGCTACACGGTTTTCCAACTGGCGCGCATACTACTCAACCCGAAACCAACGGGTCAACACGCAAATACCCCGGCCATTTGCACCCGAGTGCGCTTAAATAACCGCGACCCCTGCTACAGGATACGCTGCCGTCTGCGTGAAAGTTGCACCGATTCAACGCTCTCGCTTAGACTCGTGCGTCAAATAGATCGAGAGGAGGCATCCCATCATGCGTTTTCATTTTACAGCCGCTGCAAAAATTCTTGGAGCCGCACTTCTGGCAATCGGTCTATTCGCAGGCGGCTATATCGCCGGGCAAAATAAATTCGGCCAGCCCAAGACCATCATTCATATGGTGATTCTGAAATGGAACCCCGGAGTTTCAGACGCCGATAAGCAACGCGCACTCGAAGGCGTAAAAGAAATGGCCGCGAAAGTTCCGGGGATCAAAAATATCTGGATCAAGGCCGATCGCATTCAACCGCGCGACTTCAACGCTGCCTACGCAATCGAATTCAAAGATCGCGACGCAGCCGATGCCTACGCCGAAAGCCCGCTCCATCAGCAGTGGGAGCAAAAATATTACGTCCCATTTCGCGCGATGAGCATTTCCGAGCAGGTAACAAATCCATAGTCAAATTCGATTGTACCCAACGATTGCTCGACTTCAGACTCGGTAGCCACGATGAGCGAATTTCTCGTCGTGGGCCTTGTTGGATCCGCAGCAACGATGCTGACGTCTGCGCGCAGCGGGCACTACAGCAAACAGTGCATTGCCTCCCAATTCAAATCGTCGAAAATAAACTTGGAGGTGCGCGATGATCAAGAAAGTGAAAGAAGGCTACAAAGTTCTTTCCGAGAAGGGAAAGAATCTCGGCGGTCCCTACAAGAGCAAGGCAGAAGCCGAAAAACGGTTGCGCCAGGTGGAATTTTTCAAGCACAGCAAAGGCTAATTCAACCGCGCAAAGCGCCCAGCCCATCCACGCCCTTGTTGGCCGCTACCGTCTAACCCCGCTTTTCCACAGGCTCGCGGAAATCCACAAATTGCCTGTATTAAAAATATATTACTTCCGCTTGACGAATTTATTTCCTTTGCTATACTCTCCTGATGTCGGCGTACCTCGGAATTGCCGGGGATTGTCCTGACAAGCCGGGTAAGTCGCTTAACCAGAGGTGAAGTTGGTTACAAGCACCGGAATTCAGCAAAACGAGAATCGAGCATATCCGTTCTGGAGGCTGCCCGCGTAAGTGCAGCCCATAAGAATGGACGGACATGCCCGGCGCTCGTTGCCGGGTTTTTTATTGCTCGCGACTTCAGTTCCAAAACTGATTTCGCGCTCCACCGGGAGTGGAGACGTTCCGATCGGAAGTTGATGAACGGAACGACGGTCTTTGACAACTGATGGAAGTAGGCATCGCGTTATGCGAATTTCAAGGTTCGCATAGCGTGATAAACCGCAAATTTTTGCTCGAGAAAGTAGCGCAATGTGGAAAGGCGAACTGACCTCCACGCGCGATGTCGTGTGCTCCTCCCTAGTTGTTCTTTTGCAACCAGGCTAGGAGCCATGCATAGCACTCGGAAGACGCGGGATGGGGAGCTGCAAGACTCCTCGTCACTCTCCGCGTTTCTGGGTTCCGGTCCTGATCGGGTCGGAACGTGTTAGGTAAGTTTTATGGTTAAGCTACTAAGAGCGTACGGTGGATGCCTTGGCGCCAACAGGCGATGAAGGACGTGGCAAGCTGCGATAAGCCCCGGGGAGCTGCAAGCAAGCTTTGATCCGGGGATTTCCGAATGGGGAAACCCAGTCTGGTAAAACCAGGCTACGGCCCTCTGAATATATAGGAGGGTGCGAGCAAACCCAGGGAAGTGAACCATCTCAGTACCTGGAGGAAAATAAATCAAACGAGATTCCGGTAGTAGCGGCGAGCGAAACCGGAACAGCCCAAACCGGGATATTTATATCCCGGGGTTGTAGGACCGCGTGAGTAGAGTTACCAATCTGGAAGCTAGGTGAACCTGCTGGAAAGCAGGGTCAAAGAGGGTGAAAACCCCGTAACCGAAAGCTTGCCAGACTCGAAGCGGTATCCTGAGTACTACGGGGCACGAGAAACCCCGTGGGAATCTGGGGAGACCACTCTCCAAGGCTAAATACTCGTTGGCGACCGATAGTGAACTAGTACCGTGAGGGAAAGGCGAAAAGCACCCCTGCGAGGGGAGTGAAATAGAACCTGAAACCGTATGCTTACAAGCA
>Ga0210383_10004898_pt1 | contig 11831 bp, 9 predicted proteins | sample IncBWC14OmetaG_FD_160072 | JGI IMG/M metagenome (GOLD analysis project Ga0210383, IMG submission 160072) | Forest soil microbial communities from Barre Woods Harvard Forest LTER site, Petersham, Massachusetts, United States - Inc-BW-C-14-O ...
ACTCGCTTGTCCGCTGAGGCCAGCGCCGCGAAAATATTCTGACCAATCGAGTCCGGGAGCTTTGGCGTCAAAGTCGGATTGTTTCCACGGATTATTGGCTTTCTGTATGTCCTCGTTCTCAGCCAGACTTAGGTGTTTCTCGGCGATGGCATGTTCTAGTTCGATGATGTGCTGAGCGCGGGCGTCGGTGTCCGTGAATCCCGCCAGCTTGAGCATTGCGGAAACATGCGCCTGATATTTCGTGCGAATGTCGCGCATACGGTCGCTATCGCCGAGATAGTACTGGCGATCCGGCATTTGCAGGCCGCCTTGCATCAGGTACGCGGCATAGTGCTCGGAATCGTTAAAGCCGGGCGCGACCCAGAGTCCGAAAAGATTGGGAGTGTGAAAGTTGGTGTTGTTCAGCGCGTCGACGTCGGCTCGAAGACTCTCGCCTAAGGCTCGGGCCAACTCGTGTTTGTCATGAATACCGGCAATCGCGTCGAGACGCGGACGAAGCGGGTCGAGGCCTTTGGCATCAATGGCAGCCTCGTTCATGTACGAGGTGTAGAGATCGGCAATCTTGCGGGCGTTCGATCCCTCTGGAGCATTGGCTTTGACTGCTTCTTCAATTAACCCCTCGGTGCGCTTAGTGCTCAAGTCGTCCAGGACGCTGAAGACGCCAATTCGGCTGCGGTCGGGAGGAATTTCGGTGCGTTTGATCCAGCCGCCGTTGGCATATCCGTAAAAATCGTCACCCGGCTTGACGGAGGGATCCATATTCCCGACAGCGATGCCGTGAGCGGCGGGTTTGGCTGAATCCTGCGAATAGGCAGAGACGCATGCGACCGCCAAAAGGGCACATGTTACGGCACAGGTAAAAGGTCGACGCACCAAGGCGACTGAAGTTTTCATTAGATTGCGCTCCAAAGCAGCTGCGGAAAGGCACAGCAGACTGGGATTAGACGGCGGCTAACCAAAAAGAGTATCACGGCAACGCCGTTTTTCGGCAGACGGCGAGCCATCGATAGGCCAATCGCACTGAGCACTGCGCGATGCGGTTTAAGCAAGTACGTCCAAATGAGCGAGATTTCTTCCCGCAAAGAGCCCCTCAGCGCCCTTCGTAATCTTTCGCGTTCCAACCTAGCGATAGAACATGAAAGTGCGGAGACATTAGAAACCACGAGCGTATTTCATGAAGTGTCGGATCATCGCGGTCCTCGGCACCAGGCCAGAAGCCATCAAGTTGGCGCTGGTGATTCATGCGTTGCGGCAACGCTCGCAGGAGTTCGAAACCGCCGTTGTTCATACCGGCCAGCATCGCACGATGCTCGATCACGCTTTGCAATTCTTCAAGATCAAGCCCGATTTCGATCTGGCTGTGATGCGTCCCAATCAGACGCTCAACTCCCTAACCGGGCGAGTCTTAGACACAGTAGAGAACGCCTGCCACCGTTTTGAACCCAACATGTTGCTGATCCAGGGCGACACAACTACCGCGTTTGCCTCCGCGCTTGCGGCCTACTACTGCAAGATTGCGGTGGGTCATATCGAGGCTGGCCTGCGCAGTCACAACCTCTACGACCCGTTCCCGGAAGAAGCAAACCGGCGCCTGGCCTCGGTTCTGGCCGAGATTCACTTTGCACCGACCGCTTTGGCACGGGATAACCTTCTCGCCGAAGGCATTCCCGACGCGAAGATCGTAGTCACCGGGAACACCGTGATTGATACCTTGCGCGCCCTCAGCGTCTTGCCCCATTCCTGGGAAAAGACTCCTCTCGCCGGCATCCCAAATGACAATTCCCGCCTCGTGCTGGTTACTTCGCATCGACGGGAATCCTGGGGCACCGATCAGGAAAACATGTGCATGGCGCTTAAAGACCTGGTCCAGCAGCATCCCGATATTCGCGTGGTTTATCCCGTGCACATGAATCCCAACGTGCGCAGCACGGTGAATTCGCTATTGCAGAACATCGACCGAATCCATTTGACCGAACCGCTCGACTACCTCACATTCGTCAGTTTGCTGCAGCGTTGTTTCCTGGTGCTGACCGATTCAGGAGGCATCCAGGAGGAAGCGCCGACCTTTGGAAAACCGGTCCTGGTGCTGCGCAAACTCACAGAGCGTCCGGAAGCCTCGCAGTTCGGCATGGCCAAGATTATCGGCATGTCGCGGGAGGGGATCGTCAGCGAGACCAGCCACCTGTTGAACGACGCAGACGCTTACCAGGAAATGTCCGAAGGCGAAAATCCTTACGGAGACGGCCACAGTTCGGCGCGGATCGTCGAGGCCGTCGCTCGCTGGTATGCGAAGAAGACGCCACTGTTAGAGGCCGGCAAGCAATTCAAGCTGCCGCCGCGGCCGCAACCGCGCCGCAGAAAGAGCGACCTCGAAGAAAGCGCGCGCAAAGCCGCGGCGGCAGGCAAGGAGTGATCACACGTCAGTCTGGCGGTGCGCCATGATCTATTTTCTCTACGCCATTGTCTTCGTCATCTGCGTCTACACCGGCCGTCATTACTGGTTCACGCTGAATCGGCTTTTCGGTTTTCAGCGGCATCCTTACATCGATATCGACACCGCCGACTGGCCTCCTGTAACCGTGCTGGTCGCGGCGCACAACGAGGAAAAAGTCATCGCCAACATTCTCGAAGCCCTCATGACGGTCAAGTATCCCGAAGACAAAATGCTGGTGATTCCGGTAAATGACCGTTCGACCGATCGCACCCGCGAGATTGTCGACCATTTCGTCGCGGAGTTTCCCGGACGCATTCGACCGTTCCATCGCGTCGCAGGGAAAGGCGGCAAGGCGGCCGCGCTGAAAGACGCCATGGCGTCGGTCGACACCGAGGTCATCCTGATTTTCGATGCCGACTACATTCCGGGCGCAGGACTGATCAAGCAACTGGTAGCGCCGTTTTTCGACATGGAGGTCGGAGGCGTCATGGGCCGCGTGGTTCCGTTGAACGCGGGCACGAACTTACTTACGCGTCTACTGGATCTGGAACGGTCGGGCGGCTACCAGGTGGATCAGCAGGCGCGCATGAACCTTCGTCTCGTGCCCCAGCATGGCGGCACGGTCGCAGGCGTGAGGTTGAGCGCTCTGCGCGAAATTGGGGGATGGAATGAGAATTCGCTCACCGAAGATACCGATCTGACTTATCGGCTATTGCTGAATGGATGGAAAACCGTTTACCAGAATCGCTCCGAGTGCTACGAGGAAGTCCCCGAAGTCTGGCCGGTTCGCATCAAGCAGATCATGCGCTGGGCCAAGGGTCACAACCAGGCCATGATGACTTATGGCCTGCGCTTGCTGCTGGGAAAACATCGCGCAACATTACGCGAGCGCATTGATGGAACCTTGCTACTCGGAGTCTATGCCATGGCGCCGATTACGCTGCTGGGGTGGACGCTGGCGCTCGGGGTGTTCTATCAGGGTGTGGCGCCGCTGCACGGGGTCATCGCGCTGCTCTCCCTCACCGCCTACGCTGCCCTCGGCAACCTCGCCGCCTTTTTCGAAATAGCGGCCGCTGCCCGGCTCGATGGGACGCGCAAACGAATCTGCCTGCTGCCGTTTCTAATCTTTGGTTTCGCGGTGAGCATCTTTTCTGTCTCGCGGGCGGCTTTTTCGCAAGTCAGGGATTTGGTCACAGGAGCTGACTTCCACTGGGATAAAACTGAGCGCTTCCGGAGGGCGGTGTGAATTCCTATCTCGCGGTTGCCGCTCTGGTGCTTTCTGTCGGCGTGATGTTCCTTCTGCCTCTGGTCCCGGCACTGGCGGAACTTGGCCGAAAATCGGATGCGCTTCCGCTGAACGTGGTACAGCAAAATGCCGGAGATGTCCGCCATTTCGCGAATGGCTTTCGCGCCTACATCAAGGTTCTTGAACCGATCCTCGAACAATGTTTAAAGGACGGGTCCACCGCCAGCGGCGCGCTTCCAGACGGAGTCAACTACATTGTGTTGGGTCGAACCGACGAAGCGGCGATGCTTGCTTTCCACCCGCAAGACGCGAACCACCCGCTCCTCGTGTTGGCAGGTACTGACTTAATCGTTCCCTCAGAAACCACCTTCCCGCAGGATATTTATGCGCGTGGGCATTTCGCCGGCGGAGAAAAGAATTCTTACCGGGCGATTCTCGGAGACACCAGCATTTACCTGGGTGCTTCAACCACAGTGCTGCGATGGGTACACGCCGTAGGAGAGTTCACGGCCGGCCCCGGCTGCACACTCTACGGGCGGCTTTCTTCTGACTCACTCATACGTTTGCACGCCGCTTGCAGCTTTTTGCGGTTGAACGCTCCTCGCATTGAGATCGGCATTGTCAACGCTGAGGCACCGGCGCACGCACAGTTCTTCACCGGCTCAAATACACCGGCCTCTCCCCGTTTCCTGTACGACGGCGACTTTGAAGTTCAGGCTGGCCAGGTCATTACCAGCGATCTCGTGATCCGCGGCAAATTACGCATTGGCTCAGGGGCGCGCATTTCGGGCAGCGTCAAGAGCCTTGAAGACATGGCGATCGAAGACGGCGTCTCGGTCGAAGGAAGCTTGATCAGCGCCAGAAGGATGCGTATCGGCCCGCACTGCATAATTCACGGGCCCGTGGTTGCCGAACGCGAGCTGGCCATCGCCGCCGGAACTCGATGCGGCAGCGTGGAACATCCAACGACGGTCAGTGCACCAAGAATCGAAGTGGAAGAAGGCGTCGTCCTTGCGGGAACGTTGTGGGCGCGCGAACAGGGGCTGGTGGTGCCGAGCCCGTGAACCGCAGCCTCACCCTCACAGCCGCTGGATGCCTCATTCTTGCGGCTCTGATCGCATGGTCATGGACGACGCACGACCGATTTCGTTCAACCGCCGACCGCCTGCTCCTGCTCGTACCCGATGGCGTCAGCTTCTCCGATCCAAAGGTCACCGTGTGGCTTGATGCCGGCAGCGAAGAAGGTCTGCATGTTGTTCCGATGCATGACTCCGAATTTTTGCGGCCGTTGTGGGGAGAGTCGAAATGTGCGGGGGTGATTCTGCCCGATTCCGTCCACCAGCGGGCGGGTGATCTCTTCATTGCAACCCTGCATCGTTTCGTAGCTGCCGGCGGAAGGCTCATGCTGGTCTACGATGCCGGCACGCTTTCGTTGAATGGTGGTTATGCTGCCGGACGTTCCCGGTTGTCAGATCTGGCGGGAGTGAATTACGCGCGCTACGACGAACTGGGCGACAAGACAATTCAATGGAGCAACATCGCTACCACCAACGCGGTCGCCAGCCAGCTGGAAATACCTCCCGGAAAGTACTATCCGTTTCAAGCGAAGATCGGCGCGTCCGCACCAAAGGATGGCCCACCCATTCTTTATCCCGTCCAGCTCAGGCGCTACAAATATGGCGATCTGCAGTATCCCAGCTTCGTAACCGCGGGCAAATATGCCGGCCGGGTCTTATTTCACTCAAGCAACGGACTGGTCGCCGGGGAACAGCCGTACCAAAAAGGTTCCGTCCTGTTCGTAAATCTGCCGCTGGGATATTTGAAAGGGAATACGGACGGCTTGTTACTGCATGTTTTCCTGAAGTACTTCGCAAGCCACACGCTGTCTTTGCCCTACTTGATGCCCGTCCCGGATGGCGTTGGAGGCCTGGTCCTTAATTGGCACGTTGATTCCAATGCCGCAATCAAGCCTCTGCAGGAAATGAGTTCGTGGACCCTGCTGCAACAGGGGCCCTATTCCATTCACATCACGGCCGGGCCCGACGCTGGGAAGGCAGGCGACAACAAAGGCTTTAACGTTGATCACAATCCGATCAGTCAGGAGTTGATCCGAAAATACCTGGGCCAGGGTTATGAAATCGGCAGCCACGGTGGCTGGATTCACGACTACTTCTCCGCCCACGTCGAAACCGACAACCCAAAAGACCTCGAGCAATTCCTTGCGCTTAACAAAGCTTCTCTCGAGCATGCAACCGGGAAACCGATTGAAGAGTATTCCGCTCCTAACGGAAATCAGCCACCCTGGGTGACGCATTGGCTGGAGGCGCACGGATTTGTCGCGTATTACTTCACCGGCGACACCGGTATGGGGCCGACCGAGGGTTATCGCAATGGCGAACGCGAGGCCCAGAACCTTTGGGCTTTTCCCATCCTGCACCTCGATCGCGCCGCGGGTTTCGAGGAGATGAGCACGGAAGGATATTCCAACGCTGAGATCGGTAACTGGCTTGGGGCGATCACGGATTTTGCCGCCGATCACCAGTTAGTGCGGTTGGTCTACTTTCACCCTCCGGGGATTCTGCAATATCACGATCTCGTCGATAACTGGGTGGAGCAGACCGCTCGCCTGAAAGCCGCTGCACGTTTTCGTTGGTACACGATGGCCGAACTCGCCAAGTTCTTGAACTCTCGCAAACAGGTGCGATGGAAAATGTCCGCGCAGAACGGGACGATCAAGATCGAAGCCAGTCATCCCCGGACTCTCGATCACGATACCTGGCGCATTCCCGCTGCCACGTTCGCCCAACCGAAAATCGTCGAAGGCTCCGCCAAGGTAGATCGAGATGGTGACGCCTGGATGATCACCGCCGGGGAGGGCAGAGAACTGATCTTCGACGCCCACGCCCTCGCCAAATGACGATCATTCGACTACGATGGCGCGCGCCCGTTGCAGTGTTGATGGTCCTAACCTGCCTCGAGATTCCACGCTCGACAGCCCAGGATAGTGCTCCTCAAACCAATGCTCCCTTGGAAAACCGCGCGGCGGACAATACACAAACGGCTCCCGGCGCCGACCTTCCGACAACCACGGGCACAAAGCAGTTGACCAATTACGCGGAGGCGGGCGGCGACTATCTGGGCCTGACAGACGGCTTTGGCCATTGGGCCGGTGGATACGCTCGCGGTGTGGTTACGCAGGGGAACAGCACCTGGAACGGCGAGGTCAACGGACAATACGAATTCGGCGATGCCGGAGTCTACCTGGGCGCGGGAGATTCGTATAATTTCAACTCCGAGTGGTACGGATGGCTAGCCATTGGTTCGAGCGTCGGTGGTTTTTTCTGGCCACGCTTCCGTGCGGATGGATTCATCAACAAGAAATGGATGAGCCGCAAGCAGTTGATCACGACCATCGGCCTCGGCTACTACGCCGCGAAGGACGTTCACCGCGACCATAGTTTCTTTGCGGGTAGCACTTACTATTTCACCAAGCCATGGATTCTCGAGGGAGGAATTCGCTTCAACGTCAGCAATCCCGGTTCGGTGTTCTCGCCGGCGGCTTTTATTGCCGTGACTCAGGGACGAAATCAGCATCACTACATCGTCGTTCGTTCGGGATTTGGCAAGGAAGCGTTTCAGTTGATCGGGCCGACCGTCGTGCTTTCGGATTTTCCCAGTCAGACTTTAACCGTTACCTGGCGCCAGTGGGTGAGTACCAACTGGGGCTTCAATTTGGTTGGGGACTTCTACCATAGTCCCTTTTACATGAGAGCTGGAGCGAGCTTTGGATTCTTCCGCGAGTTTTGAGCGGCGTGAGATCTTTCGCGGACACCGTGGCGGCGTCATCTCCATGCACCGCGCTCTTGCCCACTTCCAACTCAATCTCATGAACCTGGCGACCGCCATCTTTCTGTTTCTTCTCTTCACATCGATCTGGTTATTTTGCCTGCCTAGGGTCTGCCGGCTCTGGACTCGTGTGTTCGTCTTTGGGCTTCGAGTATTGCCTCTTCGCGCAGAACTCGGTCTAGCCGAACATCATCTCACTCCCTTCATCACTTTCGACATTCCCTACCCGCGCATGGAACCCGTGCTGCCCGGCCAGCAAACCTGGTGGCTCATGCTTGGGGTGACCCTGGCGCTCTTTGCCCTAAGTTTTCTCCTGCCCAGCAGGTTGATTCCTGTCATATACCTTTTGCGTGGAATTTTGGTGGTGCCGGTGACGGCTCTGTTGTACTTTGCAATCCTACCCGCGCGTTTTCCTCACACTCCCGACAGCTACATGCAAGGGCTGGTCACGGCTGGAATTACATTGATTTCAATCATTCCCCTGCTGTTCGGATTGACCTATTACATTTTCGATTTCGGTCTGCTTAAGAAAGCCTTCCTCACCGCCATCACAATGGTTCACTTGGCGCTGTTTCTGCCTCTGCAGGTTCTTGTGCAGGCGTTGTTCCTGCAAAAAACTGTTTTGTTCATGCCCGTGCTCTACATCATTTTCGGCATGCCCATCAATATTCTAATCATCGTCGCCTTCTACTCGTGGGGGATGAGTTGGTTCTTCCGGTCGGCGGAGGAGTCTTAAAATTGCAGGCTGTGATTCGGCTCAATCAGCGAGGGGGCCGGGTCCTTGCCCGGCTGGCGAAAACCCAGCTCCCTCACCGCTCCTCAGGAGAGCGATTTGTCGGACATCATGCCTTCTTGCCTGCCGCCAACTTTTGCGCCTTCACCCGAATGAAGGCGTAGTTCAACTGGGGGAGGGAATTGAATTCGGCAGCCTGAACGTAATACTCCATGGCCTTGGCATGATCGCCCTTGCCTGCATATGCCTGACCGAGGCGAAAAATGTTGTCAGGGTTTTGCAGATTGGCCTGTTGAAGCTCCGTAATGGCTGTTTCGTAATTCTTTTCGCCAAGCGCAATTCTACCCGCCAGTTCGTGGGCTTGCTTCACCTGCAAATCGTTCTTCGATGCCTCGGCTCCCTTACGGAATTCCTCCGCATGCGCTTTCGCCCCCGAGTAGTCCTTTTTCCCAATTGCCACTGCGGCTTGGTTGAAGTGGTGCAGCAGCGTGGCGTTGTCCTTGATCTCTTGCGAGAGACCCGAAGCTTGAATCAGCTGCAGAGAGCGCTCGAACTCCTGTGCCGCGGCGTCGTATTTCGACATCGAAGCCAGAATGTTGCCTTTGGCCTGAAGATCCGCCGCCATCGCGGCCACATCGTTTTTCTTTTCTGCTACCGCGTATTCCTTGTCCATCTGCTGTAGCGCGGTGTCTAGCTTTCCGCTATCTGCCGCGACGACCGCCATGCCACAATATGCGGTTCGCAGTTCGCCGTCATTGCGCGCCTGATCCGCCATCTTCTGCAGTTCGACTTGCGCTTCATCCGACTTGCCCGAGTACATCAGGTCGCCCGCAATGCCAAAGTGCGATGGCGCGAAATGGGGATCAACAGACAGCGCCTTGTGGTACTGTGCGATCGAATCGTCGAACTTCCCCATCTTCAGCAATAACTCTCCGTAAGAATCGTAAGGATTGGGATCGTTCGGAATCAACTCGACGTATTTCTTGAAAGCCTGCTCGGCGCTCGGATAGTCGCCCTGTTGCCGATAGGCATAACCGAGAATGTTGTAGGCAGGCGAATAGCTGGGAGCCAACTCAGTCGCTTTCTTGTAGTGCTCAATCGCTTGACCCATGTCCTGCTGGCCAAAGTAATAGTTGCCGAGACTGAACTGTGCGCGTTCGTCATTCGGGTAGGCGGCAACCAGTTTATCGAGATATTCCTTTTGTTTCGCTACATCACCGTTTGCTCCCGCTTGGTTTGCGAAGATGAAAATTCTTTCTCCTTCGGAAGCCTTATCCGCCAGGGATACTGCCTTGTTCAGATGGTCGAAGAATTCTTTGGCCGTCGGTGAGTTGTTGGCGCGAGCCATTTCTGCCGATGCAAAATCGGGATCGAGCGCGATGGCCTTGTCAAAATGCGGAATGCATTCCTGTCCCAGCAGCTTGTCAGAGAGGCCACGCCCCTGCAGAAATTCGTTTCGAGCATCTTCTGACTTGGTTGTGATGGGGATCTTGCCGCCATCGGTCGAAGCGGCTGCGGAGCTCACGGCGTTCTCGGCCTTATTGCACGCACTCCATATTCCTGTGCTTAGCAAAACGATGGCAAGCGATAAGCGCGTAATGGAATTTAATCGCATCGGGATTCCCTCCTCCGAATTTCGAGATGAAGCAGGCGTTTTGCGACGACTGCTCCGTCCTACCTAGACTTTGCAGTGGGAGTTTGGATAGCAGGCAAGGTGCATGTGCATGCAGTTCTTCTCGCTGCGAATCTACATAACACGCAACACTTGATTTTCGAAACATCGAGCGAGCGCTCCGGGTTGTTTGACAACGGCACATATTAAAGGCACACTAAGTATGCACACATGAGCGTTAGGCGAACCCACGTTCTTGTCCCCGAAGACCTGCTCCGGGAAATTGACGCTTTGGTTGGTCCGCGCGGGCGCAGTTCTTTCCTGGTGGAAACTGCGCGCCACGAAGTTAGGCGGCAAACGCTGCTTCGTTTTTTGGAAGGCGAGGAAGCGCCCGTTTGGAAAAGCAAAGACCATCCCGAACTGGCCGAAGGCGCCGCGGACTGGGTGCGCAAGCTCAGGGCGGAAAGTGACGCTCGGAAATCGCAAAACCGCGTCAGGACCCGGCGGCAAGTGACTCAGCGTCCACGCACTCTTTAATGCGCATCCTGCTCGACACATCCGTGCTGATAGACGTGCTGCGTTGTCGCCATGGCCGGCGCGAACTTCTAGCTGAACTTACTCGGGGCGGGCATACCCTCGCCACCACTGCCCTGAACATTGCCGAGCTGTATGCAGGCATGCGTCCAGAGGAAGAGGCTCGGACCGAGAATTTCCTCGACGCGCTCGAGTGCTATGAATTGACAGCCGCTGCCGGGCGTCTGGCCGGAAGCCTGAAGAACAAATATGCAAGGAAGGGAAGAACGCTGACCCTCGCCGACACCATCGTCGCCGCCATTGCGATGGAACGACGATGCACGCTCATGACTGACAATCGCAAGGACTTTCCAATGCCAGAACTGGATCAGTATGCCCTGCGAGAAGTGTAGGTGAACGAGACTAGCGATCGCGGACCGCGATCAGATCGCCACCTTCGACCCGCTCCACTCGCGCCGCCACCCACCGATTTGCGTCGTGCTGTTCCAGCAGGCGCAGCTTCAGATAATTGTCGCTAAGCGCCTCGGTAGACTCGCCGTCGAATTTATTCAACGTAATCGCCTCCAGTGTCTTTCCTACAAAACTCTGCATGAAAGCCAACTTCTTCGCTCCAGCAAGATCACGGAGAATACGATTGCGTTCACGAGCGATTCGCACTGGTACTTGCTCCAACATCGTCGCCGACGGAGTTCCTGGACGCGACGAATAGGTGAACACGTGCAAATAGGTGAAAGGAAGCTGTTCGATAAACCGCCGGCTCTCTTCGAAATCGGCTTCGCTCTCCCCGGGAAATCCCACCATCACATCGGCTCCAATAGCAGCTGTTGGCATGGCGGCGCGAATCTTTTCGAGCTTTTCACGATAGTGCCAGGGGCGGTATTTTCGGTGCATCGCGCGCAGCACGCGGTCGCTCCCGGATTGCAATGGCACATGGGCATGCTTCGCAATGCGCGGCGAACTGGCCATCAAGTCAACGAGTTCGTCGCTCCAATCCATTGGCTCGACCGAAGAGATGCGCAGCTTCTGCAAATTAGTTCGATCTAGAATTGCATGGACTGCATCTTCGAATCGCGAGGGCCGATCGAAATCCCGTCCCCATCGCCCCAGGTTAATCCCGGAAATCACGACCTCGCGATAGCCCGCATCGACCAGCGCGTTCAGTTCGTCAAGGATTTGGCTTAACGGCAGCGACCGGCTTTGCCCACGCACAAACGGAATCACACAAAAAGAGCAGCGGTTGTCGCAACCGTCCTGCACTTTGAGATTGGGACGAGTGCGCTCGTTATTCGCCCCCACGGAATCAAAAACCGGGGCAGCGAGCAATTCAGTGTGCGCGAAAATATCGGAGACGAAGATCTCGCTTTGCGCGTGCGCCGTCAGGCTTGCTAAAGGGACAAATCCTGAAACCTCGGCATTTACCACCGCA
>Ga0210383_10004899_pt1 | contig 11829 bp, 9 predicted proteins | sample IncBWC14OmetaG_FD_160072 | JGI IMG/M metagenome (GOLD analysis project Ga0210383, IMG submission 160072) | Forest soil microbial communities from Barre Woods Harvard Forest LTER site, Petersham, Massachusetts, United States - Inc-BW-C-14-O ...
CCGCTTGAGCTCGCTCATGGCCTCCGCGATCACGGCCGTCGCAAGCCGCGCGGCCTCCCCTTTGCAGACCGGGGTCAAGCCGATCCATCGCCGCCAGTTGTAGCGATCGGGATCGCCGAAGCTGCCATCCCGCACCGGTCGTCCATCGGCGCCCAGCCGGTAGCGCGGCCCGTTCGTATCCCCCGGAAATGGTCAGGCCCGGTCGTATAGACGACATCGAAGATCGTGCGCCCTTCGACCTCGGAATGCGCTGCCATCCGGGTGTTGGCCCCCGGGACATAGCCGACATCGTCGACCAGCTCGTAAGAGACGCCGCCCCTGTGGAGAAGATTGGCCGCACTTTGTGGCGACTGGAATCGCTGCCAGGCGTCAAAGGCAAGGACGGCGACAACGGCCGCGCCCAGGTTCACGATGACCGCCAAGCCCCAGTGCTTCCAAGTTTTCTTCTTGGAATGCTCGACAAACTGCTCGAGCAGCCCTCGGTTGTAACTCAACATACGCATACTCCTCCTAATCAGGTTGCATTCTGCCATGCCAGTACTACCCGGGCAAGTCACTCTCCGCGCATGTCCCGTAACCCCGCTGTGCGCCGATAACGTCCCGTATTGCCGCCGGGCATCGCACGGCCCCGCTGCCGCTCGCTCCCGGGCGCCACGCCTCGCTGGTTGAACTTTCTGGCGGGCCACGCAAGATGAAGTTGAGCAGTTGTTTCAGAGGACGTGATGCTTGATCGACGCAACATGATAGCGGCATGCGCCTCTGCTATGGGACTACATGCCGTTCGCAGCAGCGCGCGGACCGCGAAAGCGCAGGAGCGAGCCAAAAACCCTCGCCGAGGCGGAACGACTGAGGCCTCATCTCGCCATCCTGCGCGACGAGGCGGCGACCAAGGCACCTGGTCTCGGCCTTTGGCATCGCGCCACGCTCCGACAGGCCGCCAACGCAGGCGTTCAAGGCTGATCAGGCAAGGGCGCCCCGTGCGGCACGGCGCATTCCACCCTGGCTGGCGGCAATCTTGGCGTCGTAGATTTGGGCCGGCTTCACTCTTGATGGCCGGTGTCGTGGTGACTGGAATCGCTGCCGGGTCAGCCGGTCTCGCGGTAGGCGGCGCTTACCTCGCGGTCGCGACCGGCGTCGATCATCTGGTCGCCGAATTCGGGGTCGCGCGCCAGGACGCGCCGGTAGATCGCACCGGCGGCGGCGGCGATCTCGCCGTTGCGGCCCAATAGCGCGTCGCCGATTTCGAGGATCAACAAGTTGGGCCAGGCGCGCGGCCGGATCGCGGCGACCGCGTCGAGCGCCGCGCTGGCCGGCCATTCTGGATTGGCCTGCATCAGGATCAGCGCCGCCGCCGCGGTAGAGCGCGACACCCCGGCATGACAATGCACGAGCAGATGGGCCTCCGGTGTCTCGCCGACCTCCCGGCCAAAGACCAAGAGGCGCTCGACATCGTCGCGGGTCGGGGCGATCTGGTCGGGCCGCGGCTCGATCACATCATGAAAGCGCAGGATCAGCCGCCGGTGCGGCGCGAACGCGGCGAACTCGGGCGGGTCAGGCGAGTTCGGGCCGAGGATGGACAGGACGTGCGTTACCCCAGCGGCGGAATGCTCGCCGAGTTCCGGGATGCCGCAGATGGTGATGCGCGACGCTGCGCGGCTGGTGCTCATTGGCTTGCCCTCGCGCCGGCAGGCTACGCAAATATCGAGGCGCCGGCACCAACTGTTGGATTTCCACCACTAGCGACGCAGCCGCTCGATCTGCTGGTCGAGCGCGGGATCGCCGGGGCGCAACGCGCGCAGGGTCATGAGATAGCCGAGCGCGGTCTGCCGCTCGCCGCGCTGCATCGCCCAGGCCGCCGCCGCTTCGAGGGCATCGGCGTCGTAGGGATGGCGCGCCAGCACCGCGTCGAGCGCGCGCACTGCGTCTTGTGGCCGGCCGGCGCGGTCGAGCGCCACGGCGTAGACATAGCCGTAGCGCGCCGAGCCGGGCTCGAGCTCGGCGGCGCGGCGCAAATCATCGAGCGCCAGGTCGAGGCGCTGCTGCAGCGCGTCGGTCTTGGGTGCGATACGACGGACCGTCCCGGTCTGCGATGCGCGTAGCGCTAATGACGATGAGAGAGCATCGGCCGGTAGGCCTGCATCAAAGCGATTATGTAGGCCGTGTGATACCAGACAGTAGCAATCTTCCCGGGGTCATCTTGAGCAGCATCATGCTGAATGGTGTCGACCGAAACACCATTCAGCATGCGTTACGCGACCACGGCAGACCGAGCGCCTGCTACATCTTCCTCTTCGGGAGCGTGAAGCCTTCGTCCTTCAGTGCCTTTTCCAGCACGGGAATGCTGGCGGCCGAAGCGCTGCTGCAGTTGTTGAGCGCCGTGGCGACCGCGGTCGACGGGTCGGTGTTAAAGTAGGTGTACCACATCAGGCCTAACTTCTTGCAATAGGCGACGTCCGCCGGCGTCTGGGCCGACGCGGCGAGCGGCAACACCAGTGCAGCTCCGACGGTCAGAAGAGTTAGCGTCCTTGTCATCTCGTTGCCCTCTCTTAGGTGTTTCCGGCCGGTGTTCAGACCGGCCGGCAACATCATCGACTTGAATCAGGATCAGGACAAGCGCCCGCCGATGCCGCTTGGCGCTTGACAGAACTGAGCAAGGTTGTGGCGCATGGCGTCATGTCCCCCGTTCAGGCCTTCTTTGGATACCCCTCCATCGGCGACCAGTGTTTCAGCTACGCAAACCCCGATCCCGCCGGACTTTGCCTTCCGTCCAATCGGATCTGGCGCGCCATCAGGAGTGGCGACGATGGCCGGTAGAACTCAGGCTCCGTCAGTCGCCGATTTCGGCGCGCGCCCGCTGGACCTCGACGGCCAGCGGCCCCAGCCCGTCCTGGCAGGCCGCGCGGTCGCCGGCCTTGGCGGCGCGCTCGAGGATGGTCGCGGCATCGCCCAGCGCGCGCGCGCCGACCGCGAGCGCGCTGCCCTTCAGGCGATGCGCAGCGGCGGCCAGGGCGGGGAGGTCGCCTGCCGCCATCGCCGTCTCGATGTCGCGGCCGGACTCCGATGCCGAGAGGCCGAACTTGCGCAGCAGCTGCTGCCGCGCCTCGGCGTCGCTCGGCAGCCAGGGATCGAGCACCGACGGGTCGATGGCCGGCGCCGCGCCGTCGCCACCCTGCAGCCAGCGCTGCAGGGTGGCGCGCAGGCGCGCCAGGCTCACCGGCTTGGAGAGGTAGCCGTCCATGCCGGCCGCGCGGCAGCGCTCGTCCTCGCCCGCCATGGCATTGGCCGTAACGCCCACGATCGGCGTGCGCGACTGCTTGTTGGCGAGCTCCTGGCGGCGGATTTCGGCCGTCATCTCGAAACCGTCCATCTGCGGCATGTGGATGTCGGCAAAGACGATGGCGTAGTGGCCGGCCTGCCAGGCCCTGAGGCCTTCGCGCCCGTCGGCCGCCGAGTCGGCCGCCACGCCCAGCGCCAGGAGCTGGCGCACCAGCACTTCGCGGTTGATCGGATGATCGTCGACCACCAGCACGTTGTTGCCGTCGAAGTGGGGCGCCGGCGCCGGCATCACGGCCGGCAGCTCGATGACCGGCAGGTCGACCAGCGGCGAATCGGCGGGGGCGGCAATCAGGTCCAGGGTGACGGTGAAGGTCGAGCCGGCGCCGGGCGCGCTTTCCACCGCGACGTCGCCGCCCATGAGCTGCGCCAGGCGGCGCACGATCGACAGGCCAAGGCCGGTGCCGCCGTAGCGCCGCGTGGTCGAGCCGTCGGCCTGCGAGAAGGGCTGGAACAGCCGCGCCCGCTGGGTCGCGCTCAAGCCGATTCCGGTATCGGACACCGACAGGATGGCGCGGGTGCGGCCGTTGCCCAGCGGCTCGGTGCGGGCGCGGATCATCGCCCCGCCGCGATCGGTGAACTTGAGCGCGTTGCCGAGCAGGTTGAACAGGATCTGGCGCACCCGCGTCGGATCGCCGAGCAGGGCGTCGGTCGAACCCGGCGCGATGGCGGAGACCAGCGACAGGCCCTTGCGTTCGGCCTGCGAGTGAAACGTCGTGACGACGCCGTCGACCAGGCCGGTGAGGGAGAACGGCGCCTCTTCGAGGGCGAGCGCGCCAGCCTCGATCTTGGAGAAGTCGAGCACGTCGTCGATGATGCGCAGCAGAGCCTGGGCGGACTCGCGCATGGTCGCCACGGTGCGCGCCTGGTCGTCGTCGACGCCCTCGGCCTCCAGCACCTCCATCATGCCCAGCACGCCGTTCATCGGCGTCCTGATCTCGTGGCTCATGGTCGCGAGGAAGGTCGACTTGGCCTGGTTGGCGGCCTCGGCCTCGGCGCGCGACTTCTCGGCGGCGACCAGCGCCTGCTCGAGCTCGCGCTGGCGCTGGCGCTCCTCCGAGACGTCGCTCACCAGCACGACGGCGCGCCGGTCGGCCTCGTAGCGCATCGACACGCGCGCCCATTTGCGCGGGCCATAGGGGATCAGCGCCGGCCGCTCGGAGCGCAGCGTCGCGAGCTGGCGGTCGGCCCAGGCGGCCGGCGTTTCGTCGGGCGGCGCCACGCCGGCCCGGGCGGCATGCAGGATGGCCGCCGGCAGCGCGGTTCCCGGCGTCACGATCTCGGGCATGTGCCGCATGAACCGGCGATAGGCCTCGTTGCACAGGATCAGCCGCTCGTCGCTGTCGAGGAAGGCGATGCCGTCGTCCATCGCCTCCATGGCGAGGATCAGCCGCTCGCGCGCCAGGGCCGCCTCGTCGCGCGCCGCGGTGAGGCGGCTTTCCTGTTCGACGACGTCGGTGAGGTCGCGATGGACGGTGAGCACCCGCCCGCCGGGCAGCTGACGGTAGGTCACCTCCACCGTGCGGCCGGTGACGGTGCGCCGCCGCTCCGCCGGCTGGCCCGGCATCGCGAAGCGGGCGAGGCGGCCCTGCAGCCACGCCTCCAGCCCGCCGCCGGGCAGCGCCTCGAGCGGGCCGTAGTCGCCGCGCAGCGCGCGGAAGCGGACGATGTCGGCAAAGGTCGGCAGCGTCTTCAGGAGCTCGTCCGGCATGTCGTGCAGGCGCGCCATCGCCTCGTTCTGGTAGATCCAGCGGCCGTCCTTCTCGTAGAGCATGGCGCCGTCGCTGATATTGCCCAGCATGGTGCGCATCGTCTCTTCGGCGACGGCGACGTCGCGATGCGCCTGATCGAGGGTTTGCGACAGGTCGCCGGCGGCGAGGTCGCGCGCGATCTGCTCGCGCATGCGCTTGCGCTCGATGTAGGAGAACAGGTTGATGATCGCCAGGAAGCCGAAGATGATCGCCGCCAGGCCGATCGCGTCGCGGCTGCCGTCATGCAGCACCAGCACGCCGCCGATCGGCAGCAGCAGCGCCAGGCAGGAGAGCAGGAAGGTCGGACCGTGGAAGCTGCGCGAGGGCGTCCAGCCCACCATCAAGCAGAGCGCGAAGGCCCACAGCGTGCGCTCCTGGTCGGCCGGCAGGGTGGCGAACAAGCCGCCCATCAACCCGCTGGCGAACGAGGTCGGCACGGCAGTCGCAGCGTAGAGCCACCGCCAGCTGCGCAGGCTGACCGCGGTCGGATTGCGCTCGTGCACCACGGTGACGCGCCACGAGCCCCACACCGCGACCAGGTAGATCGCAGTCGGGATGGCGAACATCCACAACGGCGCTATCCCGCCATAGAGCGCCGTCGCCGCCGCCAGGATGATGGGCAAGGCCAGCAGCTTGGGCATGATGGGAATGGCGACCAGCCGGTTGGTCACGACCTGCGCGACCCGCTGGGGATCGATGCGGGCGATGTCCACCTGGTTCATGGCGCTCATGCTCGGACTTCCACGTATGGCCTGTGTGTCGCTGCCCGTGTGCCTTGTATCGTCGGTGTCGCGCGGCCCCCGCCGGGAACGTATGCTAGGGTGGCGTGCGGGGGAGAGATGGACAAGCGTCAGCATATCGTCGTGGTCGAGGACGAGGCAGCCCAGCGCCAGCTTCTGTTCGATTATCTGACGCGGCACGGCTACCGGGTCACCGGTTTCCAGTCCGGCGTCGGCCTGCGCCGCCTGGTCGAGCGCGAGATGCCGGCGCTGGTGCTGCTCGATGTCGGGCTGCCGGGCGAGGACGGCTTCGCGGTGGCGCGCTGGCTGCGCGAGAAGAGCGGCAGGGTCTGCATCATCATGGTGACGGCGGCGAGCGACACGGTCGACCGGGTGGTCGGGCTGGAGACCGGCGCCGACGATTACCTGCCGAAACCCTTCGACCCGCGCGAGCTTTTGGCCCGCATCAAGAGCGTGCTGCGCCGGGCCAGCGGGGCGGTGGTGCCGACCGCGGGCCCCCGGGTGCGCATGGGCCGCTGCGTGCTCGACCTCGATAAGCACGCGCTGGTCGATGTCGACGGCAGCGAAGAGGTGCTGTCGGCCAGCGAATTCGATCTGCTGAAGGTGTTCGCCGAGAATCCCAACCGGCCGCTGGCGCGCGACTGGCTGCTGGAAACGGTCGGCCATCGCGAGATGGAGGTATTCGACCGGGCGATGGACCTGCGCATCACGCGCATCCGGCGCAAGGTCGAGAAGGACCCGGCGCATCCCGAGGCGATCCGCACGGTGCGCGGCGTGGGCTACATGTTCGTGCCCCCCAAGGATTGAGAGGAGAGCCAGGTGAACATACGGCGGGTGGTCACGGCCCATGACGGCGACGGCAAGGCCGCCGTCGCGATCGACGAGATTTCACGCGATGTCGTGTCGTTCCGGCCGGGGGCGACGATTGCGAATATCTGGTCGACCGAGGGCTTTCCGGTCGACAACGCCGGGCGGGCGGACAGGGCCAAGGAAATCACGGCCACGACGCGCGACAACGGCACCGTCTTCCGGGTCATCGAATACGGCCCCGGCGTCACGCCGCGCAATCACCGCACGAATTCCATCGACTATGCGGTGGTGCTGTCCGGCGAGATCGATATGGAGCTCGACGCCGAGGTGGTCACCCTGCGCGCGGGTGACGTGCTGGTCCAGCGCGGCACGGTCCACAACTGGGTCAACCGATCGAGCGCGCCCTGCGTAATCGCCTTTGTCCTGATCGATGCGCGGCCCGTCGAACACGGCGGCAAGCCGTTGGCGGCGCATGGCTAGGGGGCGGAAACAGCTCCGGATCGGGCTTGCACCCTTTTCACATGTAGCGTGAATGGGCTGCGAACAGACCTAGAACTTGTGTCAAGAAGGTAAATTATATCAGGGGTTTAATTGTCCCCTTGCCGTCTGGAACAAAATAGGTACATTGGCGTCACCCCCAGCGGACTTATCCGCATTGCCGCTCCCGACAGGGGCGTGGGAGAACGAGGAGACAGCCAATGTCCGCAATGCTGAAAGTGGTCGAAAAAGAAGGCATGGAAAACAAGAACAAGGCGCTGGATGCCGCCCTCGCCCAGATCGAGCGCGCCTTCGGCAAGGGCTCGATCATGAAGCTCGGCCAGCGCGAAGCCGTGGAGATCGAATCGATCTCGACCGGTTCGCTGGGCCTCGATATCGCGCTCGGCATCGGCGGCCTGCCCAAGGGCCGCGTCGTCGAGATCTATGGGCCGGAAAGCTCGGGCAAGACCACGCTGTCGCTGCATGTCATCGCCGAATCCCAGAAGAAGGGCGGCACCTGCGCCTTCGTCGACGCCGAACACGCGCTCGACCCGGGTTACGCCAAGAAGCTTGGCGTCGATATCGGCAACCTCCTGATCTCCCAGCCCGACGCCGGCGAGCAGGCGCTCGAGATCGCCGACACGCTGGTGCGCTCGGGCGCCGTCGACGTGCTGGTGATCGATTCGGTGGCCGCCCTGGTGCCGCGCGCCGAGCTCGAAGGCGAGATGGGCGATTCGCTGCCCGGCCTGCATGCCCGTCTGATGAGCCAGGCGCTGCGCAAGCTCACCGCCTCGATCTCCAAGTCCAACACCCTGGTCATCTTCATCAATCAGATCCGCATGAAGATCGGCGTCATGTTCGGCAGCCCCGAGACCACGACGGGCGGCAATGCGCTGAAATTCTACGCCTCGGTCCGCCTCGACATCCGCCGCATCGGCGCGCTGAAGGACAAGGACGAAGTGGTCGGCAACGCCACGCGCGTGAAGGTGGTGAAGAACAAGGTGGCGCCGCCGTTCAAGGTCGTCGAGTTCGACATCATGTACGGCGAGGGCGTGAGCAAGACCGGCGAGCTGATCGACCTCGGCGAGAAGGCCGGCGTCGTGGAGAAATCGGGCTCGTGGTATTCCTACGACGGCCAGCGCATCGGCCAGGGCCGCGAGAACGCCAAGACGTTCCTGCGGGAGCATCCCGAAATGGCGGCGGCCATCGAGCAGAAAGTACGCGCCAACGCCGGCATCGTCGCCAACGCCCTGATGGACGGCGGCAAGGAAGACGACGAGGAGGACGAGGCCTAGTCCTCGTCTTTCTCTCCCTCAAACGACATTTCTGGTTCTAGCGGCTCGGATCCCCTGTCTCCGGTCGCCGGGCGGTGCTGTCCCCCCACGCGCAGCACCGCCCACTTTTAATGGGCACGCCCAAGGGCGTGCCCATTAAAAGTGGGGCGGGCGGCAGCGCTTGTAATCAAGCGCGAGTCGCGGCCGTCCGCGGCCGCTGTCCCGCACAGCGCAGAAAAGATATGGATGGCGCCGCCGCGATTCTTATGAAGCCGAGAATCCGCGGAGAAACCGCTGCACCCATTCCGGCCCTGGCCGCCGCTTGGCCTTGCGCGGACGAGAGCGACTCCAGTCCATTAGGAGCGCGAGCGGGAACCAACCGTCCTTCTCATCCTGCAGGCCCCGCGCCGCCATCGAGACTTTCGGCACCGCGACCGGCGTCACGCCTTCCTGGCGCTCCCCGGCGCAAAGCTCGGCCGGCGACGTCACGAGATATTCGCGGCACACCAGCGGCCGCTCGGGATGGATCGAGCAGCTCTCGTCCTCGAGGAACGGGCAGGCGATGCGGGCCGCGAAGTAGGCCATCGACAGCTCGCGGTCGCTGCGTTCGCCGCGCTCCTTCAGCCCGGCCTTCTCGATCGCAGCCTCCGCCGCCGCAAAGCGCGCCGAAAGTGCGCGGCGCCGTTCGGCGGGCATCGCCTCGACGAGCTGCAGCAATCGCTCGCCCTCGGTGCGCGACACCGGCACGAGCTGGCGGCAGCAGGCGCCGCAGCCCTTGCGGCACGATACCGTGTGGCCCGCTTCGGCCGCCTCGACCACGGCGTTCACCAGGCCTTGCAGGGCGGGCACGATCTCCGCGGCCGGCACCGGTGCAGTCGGCACGGTGATCGGATGGGCGATCCTCAGCCTGCCCACGGTGAGGCGCAGAGTGGCCGTGGAGTGGCCGGAATCGGCCATAAACCGCTATCCTCCCGTTCTGGACGAAGCCCGAGGCCGCACGCTACAAGGCCCGCATGCCAAGCGTCAGCGACATCCGCCGCACTTTTCTAGAATACTTCCGCAGCAACGGCCACGAGGTCGTGGCCTCGAGCCCGCTCGTGCCGCGCAACGACCCGACCCTGATGTTCACCAACGCCGGCATGGTGCAATTCAAGAACGTCTTCACCGGCCTCGAGCAGCGGCCCTACAGCCGCGCCGCGACCTCGCAGAAATGCGTGCGCGCCGGCGGCAAGCACAACGACCTCGAGAATGTCGGCTATACCGCCCGCCACCACACCTTCTTCGAGATGCTGGGCAACTTCTCGTTCGGCGACTACTTCAAGGAGCAGGCGATCGAGCTGGCGTGGAACCTGCTCACCAGGGATTTCGGCCTGCCCAAGGACAAGCTTCTGGTCACCGTCTTCAGCGAGGACGAGGAGGCGGCGGGCTACTGGCGCAAGATCACCGGCTTCTCCAACAGCAAGATCATCCGCATCCCGACCTCGGACAATTTCTGGGCGATGGGCGACACCGGCCCGTGCGGACCCTGCTCGGAGATCTTTTATGACCACGGCGAGGACATCCCGGGCGGGCCGCCGGGCAGCCCCGACCAGGACGGCGACCGCTTCATCGAGATCTGGAACCTGGTCTTCATGCAGTACGAGCAGGTGACCAAGGACGAGCGGGTCAACCTGCCCAAGCCGTCGATCGACACCGGCATGGGGCTGGAGCGCATCGCCGCCGTCCTGCAGGGCAAGCACAACAACTACGACATCGACCTGTTCCGCGCCCTGATCGAGGCGGTGGCGCACGAGACCGGCGTCGATCCCGACGGCCCGCAATCGGCCTCGCACAAGGTGATCGCCGACCATCTGCGCACCACCTCGTTCCTGATCGCCGACGGCGTGCTGCCGTCCAACGAGGGCCGCGGCTACGTGCTGCGCCGCATCATGCGCCGCGCCATGCGGCATGCCCACATTCTCGGCGCGCAGGATCCGGTGGTTTACAAGCTGGTGCCCACCTTGGTGCACGAGATGGGCGATGCCTATCCCGAGCTGATCCGCGCACAGCCGCTGATCACCGAGACGCTGAAGCTCGAGGAGGGCCGCTTCAAGAAGACCCTGGGCACGGGGCTGAAACTTCTGGAGGACGAGACCAAGAGCCTCAGCGCCGGCGGCACGCTCAGGGGCGATATCGCCTTCAAGCTCTACGACACGTTCGGCTTTCCCCTCGACCTGACGCAGGACGTTCTACGCGCACGCGATATCACCGTCGACACCGCGGGCTTCGACAAGGCGATGGACGAGCAGCGCGCCAAGGCGCGCGCCGCCTGGGCGGGCTCGGGCGAAACGGCCGATCAGGCGATCTGGTTCGACGTCCGCCAGAAAGCCGGCGCCACCGAATTCCTGGGCTACGACACCGAGCGCGCCGAAGGCCAGATCAAGGCGATCGTGCTCGGGGCCGCGGAAGTGCCCGCGCTGAAGGCGGGCCAGACCGGCTGGATCGTCACCAACCAGACGCCGTTCTATGCCGAGTCGGGCGGCCAGCAGGGCGATACCGGCCGCTTCGCGGGCGCCAACGGCGAGGCCGCGATCGCCGACGTGCAGAAGATGGTGGGCGATCTCCATGCCCATCACGCCAAGGTCGAGAAGGGCGAGCTGAAAGTCGGCGACGACGTGGTCATGACCATCGACCCGATCCGCCGCGCGCAGCTGCGCGCCCATCATTCGGCCACGCACCTGCTGCACGAGGCGCTGCGCCGCCATCTTGGCCAGCATGTGACGCAAAAGGGCTCGCTGGTGGCGCCCGACCGGCTGCGCTTCGACATCAGCCACACCAAGGCGATCTCGCAGGAGGAGCTGCGCAAGATCGAGGACGAGGTCAACGAGCGCATCCGGCTGAACAGCTCGGTCGACACGCGGCTGATGACGCCCGAGGAGGCGATCGCCGCCGGCGCCATGGCGCTGTTCGGCGAGAAATACGGCGAGGAAGTGCGCGTGCTGTCGATGGGCGGCGATCCCAACGTCGATGGGGGCAAAAAGTATTCGGTCGAGCTGTGCGGCGGCACGCATGCGCTGCGCACCGGCGACATCGGCCTGTTCAGGATCGTCGGCGAAGGCGCGGTGGCGGCCGGCGTGCGCCGCATCGAGGCAGTGGCCGGCGCGGCGGCCGAGCAGCATGTGCGCCGCCAGGCCGACCTCCTGGCCGAAGCGGCGGCCACGCTGAAGGTGCGGCCCGAGGATCTGCCGGCGCGGCTGGCGGCGCTCGTCGACGGCCAGCGCAAGATCGAGCGTGAGCTGAGCGAGGCGCGCAGGGCGCTGGCGCTGGCGGGCGGCGGCGGCTCCGGCGGATCGGCGGCCGACGAGGTGCGCGACATAGGCGGCGTGAAGCTGATCGGCCGCGTGCTGAACGGCGTGCCGGGCAAAGACCTCAAGGGCATGGCCGACGAATTCAAGAAGAAGCTGG
>Ga0210383_10004901_pt1 | contig 11825 bp, 13 predicted proteins | sample IncBWC14OmetaG_FD_160072 | JGI IMG/M metagenome (GOLD analysis project Ga0210383, IMG submission 160072) | Forest soil microbial communities from Barre Woods Harvard Forest LTER site, Petersham, Massachusetts, United States - Inc-BW-C-14-O ...
GCCTGTTCGCAACGGATGATCGTGAGAGATCTGGCCAGAGCACCACCTAAAAGCCAGCCTTGTGTTGACAGTTCAAGTGAGTCCTCCTTAGTGTGAACTTGAACGATCAAGTCAACATGAAAGGCAGACGAAGGTGACTATCTCGGACCGCACGGTGGCCATCATCGGCACCGGCACCATCGGCAGCACGCTCGCGACGAACTTCGCGGCCGGCGGTCAGGACTTCCTGCTGGCCGGTCGCGAGTATGAGACGACCCGCAAGCTCGCGTCCTCCCTCGACGGCCATGCCGAAGCGGTGAGCGTCGACGAGGCGGTCGAGCGGGCCGACGTGCTCGTGATTGCCGTCTGGCTCGACGACTTCGAGCAGCTCATCGCCCAGTACGGCGCCCGGCTGGCCGGCAAGGTGATCGTCGACCCGAGCAACCCGGTCGGGCCGGACGGCGCCGGCGGGTACCGCAAGGTCATCGATGAGCAGGAGTCCTCGGGCCAGATCCTGGCGGGTCTGCTGCCGGCTGGAGCCAGGCTGGTCAAGGCGTTCGGCACGCTGTCGGCGGGCACGCTGGCGGCGGTCGCGCGGCAGGAGCCCGAGCGCGCGGTGCTGTTCTACGCCGCCGACGACGACGCCGCGGGCGACCTGGTCGCTAACCTGATCCGGACCGCGGGCTACGAGCCCGTCCGCGTGGGCGGCCTGGATCAGTCCATCCGCATCGAGATGTACGGCGACCTGCACGAATACGGCGCCCTGGGCCGGGTCGTGACCAGAACGGAGGCGCTCAAGGTGCTCGGCTGAGCGCTGATGGTTGACTGGACCGAAGCCCGGCCGTCTACGGCCTGATGACTGGGCCAGGCCCGGACACCACACCCTGACCGGGCCCGGGGTGGGTGTTTACGCAAGGGAGTCGACCTGGATGCGGGACGAATCAGGCCCGGCCCGGGTATCTAACCCACCGCAACCCGGCACCGGCACCGGCGCCGCCGCCCGCCGCGAGCGCTGGGCTCGGCTGCGCCGCTCCTTGTGGCAGCCGCCCCGTCCTCATGGCGAGCAGCCGCGCGAGCGGGTGGTCGGCCCGCTCGAGCTCTTCTATGACCTGGCCGTGGTCGTGCTGGTCGCCCAGGCCGCCCACCGCCTGGCCGGCCACCTGACCTGGCCCGGGCTCGGCGAGTTCGCCGCGGTGTTCACGCTGGTCTGGATCGCCTGGGCCAACGGCAGCCTGCACCACGAGCTGCACGGCCACGACGACGCCCGGGCCCGCAGCACGTTCCTGCTGCAGATCCTGATCCTCGCCGCGATGGGCGCCTTCATCCCGCGGGTCGGCGGCGCACGAGGAGCCGCGTTCGCCATCGCCGCGGCGGTGCTGTTCGCGGTACTGGCCGTCTTGTGGCTGCTGGCCGCCCGCGGCGACCGCCCCGAATACCGGCGGGCGAGCCGGCTGTTCGTCGCTGGGACCGCGGCCTGCGCCGTCCTGCTGGCCGCCACCGCCCTGCTGCCGGCCAGCGCCCGCATCCCGGCCTGGGGCCTAATCGACGTCACTTACCTGGCGGGATTCGCCGCCGTGCTCCTCACCGCCAGCCCCGCGCAGGCGGCCGCGATGATGGTCAGCGACGCGCTCACCGAGCGGTTCGGGGCGTTTGTCATTATCGTGCTCGGCGAAACCCTCACCGGTGTCGTCACCGGATTGTCCAGCCAGCCGGTCGGCGCGCTCACCCTCGCGGTCGGGCTGGTCGCGGTCGTGGTCGGCTTCGGCGCGTGGTGGACGTACTTCGACTTCGCGGGAGGGCGCCGGCCCAGACCGGAACGGGCAGCCAGCCTGCAGTGGATGCTCGGCCATCTGCCGCTCACCGCCGCCATCGCCGCGATGGGCGCCGCGATGCTCAGCCTCGTCGACCACGCCCATGACGGCCGAACCCCCGCCGCCACCGCGTGGGTCATGTGCGCGGGCGCCGCCGTCGTGCTTGGCGCGACGATGCTGCTCGCCGCGAGCCTGCCCGCCTGGAACCGCGACCGCGGCTTGTACCGGCCGCTCGCCCGCACGTGTGCGGCCGTGGCCGTGGCGTGCCTCGGCCTCGGTGCCGCCCGCCCGGCACCACTGATCCTCGGCCTCGCGCTCGTCCTGCTGCTCAGCATCCCCTGGACACTCGCCGTCGCCCGCCGCGTGGCCACTCCAGCCAATCCAGCCAATTCAGCCGACTCAGCCACCCAGTTACCCGCCCCGCACAGGCACCCGCTCCCGTGATCATGAAAACCGGTCCGGGGAGCCCGGCGCAGCGCATCGAATTCAGCGGGCCGGCCAGCCCAGCGCATCGAAGACAGCGACCGGGTCGAGGTAGTCCCGCCAGTGCACGACCTCCCCCTCGCGGAGCGTGAGCACCGAGATATACCGGTTGGCGTACCTGCGCCCGGTACCCACGACGTGGCCCTCGGAGGCGTATTCGAGGACCACGACGCCCTTGGTCGCGTCGTGGTGTACGGCCAGGTCAAAGCAGCGGTCAAGAATGATCATGGTGCCGTAGGGGCGGTACAGCTCGGCCACCGCGGCACGGCCCTGGATATGCCGCGGGTACCCGGGAACGGTCACCACGTACTCGACGGTGATGTCCTCCGCGAGGAGGTCGAAGAAGTGGCCGGGCCCGGCCAGGCCATCCAGGCCCTGTTCGATGATCCGGAAGAACGGATCGAGCGCGGCGAAGTCCGCCAGGTCGGCAATGGGTGCCTTCACGATGCCAGCCCTACTTCCACGCCGGAGCGGTCTTGGCGGCGAAGTCGGCGAAGCTGACCGGCGCCGCGCCGGTGGCCGCGAGAACATCGTCGTTGGGCTGGGCGCCGCGACCGCTTGCGATCGTCTCGGTGAGCGCGTGGAGGACCTCGCCGTACTCAGCCGGCACACCTGAGCGGACCATCGCGCCGACCCATTCAGTACGGTCCGTGTCCCGGTAGACGATGGTCCGGCCGGCCGCGGCGGAGATGATCCGGGCCGCCTCGTCGAGCGTCAGCGATTCCGGCCCCGTCGGGGCGTACGCGCGGCCGGCGTGCCGCTCGGGCTCGGCGAGGGTCGCGGCAGCGACGGATGCGATGTCTTCGGCACTGACGAAGGCTTCGCCCCCCGTGCCGCCGGGCACCACGATCTCGTCCTCCACGGGCTTCAGGAACGTCTCGCTGAAGTTCTGCATGAACCACGCGGGCCGAACGATCGAGTGAGTGAAGGAGCCGCGCGACTCCAGATCCAGCTCGACCGCTCGGAGCGCCACCTCGGCCGGGGCGTACTCCATGCCGTACGCGCTGAGATAGGTGACGTTCCGGACGCCGGCCTGCTCGGCCTGATCCAGGAAGTCAGACACCACGCCAGCGAAGTCGACGCGCATCACAGGCGAGACGAGATACACCCCCGTCACCCCCTGGAGGGCTCCCTCGAACGTGGCCGGGTTGTTCCAGTCGAAGCGGATGTCAGCACCGCCCCGGGCGGCGGTCCGCACGCTGACTCCCCGTTCGGACAACGTGTCGGCCACCCGCGAACCGGTCTTGCCGGTTCCGCCAAGGACCAGGACACGACGATTGGCTGTGTTGTTCACTCATCCATGATCATGGGCGCGAGGTGAGCGGTTCAATGAGTTTGACGCTCATTCCTTTATGCAAGACACTCATTTGGTGGACATCCTTCAAGAGCATCTGATCAGGGCGCGCGCATCGGGAGGAGTGTTTGCCCGGTCCGTTGCGGTCCCGCCCTGGGGGCTCCGGCTCCCTGGAACCATCCAGCTTGCCGTTCATGCGGTGGTCCAGGGCCACGCCTGGCTCTGGACGGAAGGGGACGACGATCCCCTGGAACTGACGCCAGGTGACCTGGCGCTTGTCCGCGGAGGACCTGATCACTTTGTTGCCCACGAGCCAGGCGCGCACTGCGTCTCGCCAGCCGAGTTCCGTTCACTGCACCCCCGCGACGTGCACCCCGGCGACGCAGGGTCGCCCGATCACCGGAGCGCGGTGTTCCTCTGCGGCGCCTATCGCTTTGCGGGCGACGTCGGCAAAGGGCTCGTGGAGGCCCTTCCGCCGGTGTTGTCACTTCCGGCGAGCGTGGATGACCCGATCCACGCGGTGGTCACGCTCCTGTCGAGGGAGCTGTCGCACGCCGAACCCGGCCAGCAGACGGTGCTCGATAGATTGCTGGACGTCCTCGTGGTGCTGGGGCTTCGAGCCGGCCTGACCCGCAGCAAAACCGCTCCGGCGTGGTTCCGCGCCGCCTCAGATCCACGCCTTTCGCCAGCTCTTCAGGCCATGCACGCCAACGCCGGACAACCGTGGACCGTCGACGAGCTGGCCAAGCTCGCCAACATGTCCCGAGCCACGTTCGCGCGCGTCTTTCAGCAGGCGCTTGGGCAGGCACCCATGACGTACCTCTCGGACTGGCGTATGACCCTCGCTCGAGATCTGCTGCTGGTCCAGGACACAACGCTGGCCGAGATCGCCGGCCGAGTGGGCTATTCATCGGTGTATTCGTTCGCGACGGCATTCCATCGACACCACGGAGAGCCTCCGGGCCGCTGGCGCCAGCGAGAGGCGCTCGCCGCCGTCCCCGGTCACGACTGACCGCCTCGCTTCCGGTTCAAAAATCAAGATCTTTCTGCCGAACGGCGCGTGGTTCCTCGCCCCGAACCACGATCAGGAGCCTCGCCGCGCGGGTGCCGAACACCGGCGGGTTGCCTGCCTGGAAGAAGAAATCGTGCCCCCTCACTATGAGTGGTGCTCGACGACGCGAGTGAGATCGACCCGGGACCTGATGTCCAGCTTGTCGAAGACATGACGCAGGTGGGTGTTCACGGTGTGGGGTGACACGAACAACCGGTCGGCGATCCCCCGGTTGGTGCAGCCCGCCGCGGCGAGGCCCGCCACCTGAAGCTCAGCGTCGGTGAGCGACTCCCATCCCAGTTTCGGGCGGTCCAGCGCCTGGACCCGGCGCCGGATCCCGAGTTCGCGCAGCCGCTTGCGGGCCCTGGCCGCGTCGCGCGCGGCTCCGGCGTCGACGCAGATCCGCAGGACCCGGTCGAAGGCGTCGGCCGCCCCGCTGCGGTCACCCTCGGCCAGCCGGATGCCACCCAGATCCTCGAGCACGGCGGCCAGCGCCAGCGGCCGCGGGCCGGGAGCGAGGATCGCCGCCGCCTGTTCCAGGTCTGGCCTGGACTCGTTGAGGAGGCCTCGGGTGTGCGCGGCGGCTCCGGCCATGGACGCCACGCCGGGATTGAGTTCGTGCCTGCGCGCGGCGAGTTCGGTGACCGCCTTGGCGAGTTCGGAGTCGCCGGCGGCCAGGGCCATGCGGACCAGCAGCGGATCGTCGGCGGCCTCCATCGGGAAGAGCGGGAACAGCGACAGCCGCTCTGTCTCGCCGAGCGCGCACAGCCAGCGGTGGGCCTGGTCCGGGTCACCGGCCGTCATGGCGTGAACGGCCAGGTACCACGCGGCGTGCCTGCGCACCACAGGAGCAGTCATGGTGAGCATGACCTTGGCGATCTCGGCCACCTCATGGGCGCCGCGCTCATCTCCGATGTGGAGTTTGGTGCGGCCGAGCGCCACGACCGACGCCGCGTCCAGGACCCCGACGATCAGGTGTGCGTCGGCGAGGTGGAACCGGCCCTCCAGCACCGCGTTCGCCTCGTCGAGCCTGCCGAGGTGGAGCAGGTTCCGCCCGTTCCACGTTTCGAAGACGTGGACCGCCCAGTTCTGCCGGTCGCGCTGGGCGCAGGCCAGTCCGTCCTCGGCGACCGCGATCGCCTCGTCGACCCGGTCGAGGGCGGACAGCAGCCACGAGCGATAGCTGTGCGTCAGACGTTCCCGCGGATCGTCGAAACCGGCCAGCACCGCGGGGTCCACACCCTGGAGCAGCCGCAGCGAAAGCTCGAACCGGCCGAGCTGGTATTCCATCGCCGAGCGGCCGATCTGGAAAAAGTACTGCGCCGCGAGGTCGGTGCTGGCGCCCACGCTCGCGCGCACCTCGGACTCGATGGCCAGACCCTCGTCGAGGCGACTGGCAACCATCAGATTGTGAAACAGTGACGTCCACAGTCGTGCCCGGGTGTCGGCTGACAGGCCGGTCAGGGACAGACCCTGCCGGGCGTTGTCGGCGCGGTCGTCGGCTGAGATGGCGAACATCGCTGCCAAGCTCAGTCGGACGTCGGCTTCCTGTTCGGCGGGCAGGCTCTGACGGAGGGCGTTGTCGGCGAAGGCCCGCGCTTCCTTGCTGCGGCCCGCGGCGAACAGGGACACCGTCCGGCGGGCCACCAGCGGACCCCGCAACGGGTTCCGCGACGGGAGCAGTGACAGCGCCACACTGGCCATGTCTGCTGAGGCGCCGGGGTCGGTCATACCGAGCGCTTCAGCGGCCTCCGCGAGCGCCCGGACCGCGGCGACGTCACCAGGCTCCGCGCTCGCCGCCAGCTGAGCCGCGACCTCGACCGGCAGGGCGCCGCTGGCCAGGAGCACGTCAGCCGCCTCACGGTCGAGGGCTCGGCGGACCGCCTCGGGTATCGCACTGCGAACCGCCTCCCGAGCCAGGTCGTGCTGGAAGGCGAGACGACCGCCGGCCTCGATGAAGATCCCGGCGTCGATGACTTCCCGGACCGGATCAACGAGGTCGGCCACCCCGATGCCGGTCATCGCCGCGATCTGGTTGAGCGTGAACTGGCGAGCCAGAGACGCGGCCACGGTCACGACCCGCTCGCCCGCGGGAGTGGTACGCGACAGGCGTCGCCGCATGCTGTCCTCGAGCCGGTGCGGCACACGGTTCTCCGCCAGTCTGGCCCGGCCGTCGACCACGCGGACCAGGTTCTCCTCGCGCAGTCCGGCGAGCAGGTCAACCACGAGGAAGGGGTTGCCTTGGACGTCGGCCAAGGTCCGCAGGAGATCACCTCCGGCCGGTGCCCCCAGGACATCCGCCGCGACCTCCGCGACCGCCGACGCCGTCAGCGGCGTCAGGCGGATCGTCGCGGCTCCGGCGGTGGTCAGCTCGGCCAGCGCCCGGCGAATCTGCGGTGCTCCCTGGTTCGGCCGGACCGCGATCAGCCATGCGACCGGCAATGACGCCAGCCACTGCGTCAGCATGCGCAAGGCGAAGCCGCATCCCGCGTCCGCCCACTGCACGTCATCGAGGCACACCAGCAGCGGCTGCCGCAGCGCTGCGCGTTCCATCAGGGTCTGCACATCCTGGAGCAGCCAGAACAACTCCTCGCGGGAACCGTCGAGCGCGTTCCGTTCAACCAGCGACTCGGCGCCGCCGAACAGCGCCTCCATCAGCACCGCCAGTTCGACGGAGCTGTGGCCTGGCTCCGCGGCACCGAGCCCGGTCCGGAACGAGAGCACGCGGGCGGTCGCCTGTGCCGCGGCGAGCAGCCTCGTCTTGCCCAGACCCGCGGCACCCTCGATGATCGCGACGCCGCCCGCCCCGGCCCGGACGCGCTCCAGAAAACCGGTGATCATCTGCAACTGCTCGTCGCGGCCCCGGATCGGGGATGCGCCGGAAACGTGAGGAGTGGAGATCATCGCGAGCTCCCCAGTCTCTGCGCTCCGAGGGGTTGCGTGCACCGACGCATAACGAACATATTCGTGACATGAGTCAACCCGCGAGCCCGCAAACGCCGGAATCATTTGCCGGCCGTCCGGATTCCGTACCCACCGGGGATGTTCTCTCGACGCTTCTGCGCACGGTTCACCTCGCCGGGCACGACGTCACGGAAAGCGCGGCGGACCCGCCGGCGAGATGGGTACAACGCGACGACATGGGCGCGGTCCACCTCGTGGAGGGAGGCGAAGTCCAGGTTGAGGTCGCGGGGGCCGAGCCGCGCATACTGCGCGCCGGCGACGTCGCGTTGCTTCCGGCTGGCCGGGCCCATGTGCTGAGGGTCACCGGACCCGGCGCGAGATGGCTGACGGGAACGTTCATCCACGACGGCGCGACGAGCAACCGGCTGCTCGCCGCCCTCCCGGATGTGATCGCCTTCGAGCACCTGCGTGAGCGCGGCTACGAGTGGTTCGACGTCAGCTACCGTCTGATGGCCAAGGAGCGGCGCGAGCCGACTCCCGGTGCCGCGGTCATGATCTCCCGGATCCTGGATCTGATGTATATCCAGATGCTGCGGCTCTGGGCCACCTCCACGCAGAGCAGCCCCGGCTGGTTGCGCGCGGGCCTGGATCCCGACATCGGCGGCGTGCTGGACGCCGTCCACGCCGACCCGGCGCGGGCTTGGTCGAACGCCGAGATGGCGCAGTACGCCCATCTGTCCCGGACCACCTTCACCGAGCGGTTCACCCGGATTCTCGGGCAGCCGCCGATGGCGTACCTGACCGAGCTGCGGATGGAACTGGCTCGCGAGCTCCTGCTGGGTTCCGGGGAAACGGCCAAGCAGGTCGCACGACGGACCGGCTACATGTCCGACGCCGCCTTCAACCGGGCGTTCGCCAGACACCACGGCCGCTCGCCAGGGCAGTGGCGGCGAGAACACGTCTCCAGCTGACCGGCGAGCATCTGCCGCGGCACTAAGGAATAGCTCGTTCGTGCGATGTCCGGACCGGCGCGCCGCTCTAGCGTGAAGCCGTCGTCGTGACGTCTCGTCGAAGGAGCAGACATGCCAGCCAAGGCAAGCATCGTATTCGCGCACGGGCTCTGGGCCGACGGCTCGTGCTTCAGCAAGGTGATCCCGGCGCTTCAGGCGGACGGGCACCAGGTGGTGTCCGCCCAGAACAGCCTCGACACGCTCGAAGGCGACGTCGCCGCGGTAACCCGTGCGCTGGGGCGGGTCAGCAGCCCGGCCATTCTCGTCGGCCACTCGTACGGCGGCACCGTCATCACGGCCGCAGGCACCGACGACCGCGTCGGCGGGCTCGTCTATATCGCCGCCCTCGCCCCGGACGAGGGTGAGACGTCGCAGAGCCTCCAGGAGCAGTTCCCGGTCACGGACATCTTCGCCCACATCGAGATCGCGGACGGGCGCATATGGATGCTCCCGTCCGGCATCGGGTTCTTCGCGGGCGACCTGCCGGAGCAGGAGCAAAAGGTGGTGTGGGCGGCCCAGGGCGTGCCGGCCGCGGACCTGTTCAACCAGAAGCTCCCCGGTACGGCCTGGCGGACGAAGCCGAGCTGGTACATCGTCGCCAACAACGACCGGACCGTCCAGCCCGACCTGGAGCGATTCGTGGCCAAGCGGATGGGCGCCCACACCTACGACGTGGACAGCAGCCATGTCGCCATGCTGGCCCAGCCCGACTTCGTCCTTGATGTCATCCGGACCGCGGCGAACTCCATCTGAACCGGCGACCCGAGCTCAGGAATTCACATGGCATCCGAGCGCGTACTCGAAGTCCCGGTGCGCCGCCACGTCCTCGACAGCGAACGGCCGTTCCCCGCCGTCCTGGACGGCATCTTCGGCGGCATCAGCCAGCCCGACATCGGGCTGCTGTTCAGCAAGCTCGAGGCGAGCACCTCCTACCAGGAGTTCAGCTCGCTTGTCGCGCAGGCCCAGGGCAGCGCCGGCCTGATGGTCTTCCTGCGCCTCGACCTGGATCACGCGCTGACCATCGATCCCCAGGCGCCCGGCTGGGCCGGGCGCCACCTGGTCCGCCTGATCGCCGGCAATCCGGTCACGATGGGCGAGATGACCCGGCACGTGGCCGACGCCGGCTCGTACGCGCCGGTCACCATCCTCATCCAGGAACTGCCCGACGGCGGAACCCGGATCGCGTACGACACGGTGACCAGCGCGCTTGCTCCCTACCACGACGCCGCCGCGACACAGGTCGCCCAGCGCCTCGACACCGAGGTGCTCACGCTGCTGCGCCAGGTGACCGGAACGCCGGGACCCGGACCCGCCTGAGCCGCCACGCCCCTGCTCGCCGCCCTGCCCATATAAGAGAAGGACTATCTGCCATGCCCATGATCGACGTCTACGCGACCGCCGGGACCTTCACCGACCAGCACCAGCTGGCCATCGACCTGGCCGCCGCGGTCATGACCATCGAGCAAGTGCCCGACATCCCGATGTTCCGGCAGAACACCGCTGCCTTCGTCCATGACCTGCCCGCAGGCGCCCTGTCCAACGTGGACGGCGAATCCAACTACGTGCGGATCCAGGTCCTCACCAACGCGGGCGCGCTGGACCGCGGCAAGCAGCTGGCCGTCGTCGAGCGGCTCACCGACATCGCCGTGAAAGCCGCCGGCGACCCGGCGCTGGCCAATCGGACCTGGGTCCTGCTCACCGAGGCACCAGACGGGGGCTGGGGCCTCTGGGGCCACGCGCACACCAACGACGAGCTGGTGGCCGCCGCCCGCGCGCAGATCGCGAGCCTGCGAGCAGGCCAGCCAGGAGGATCCTGATGAAACTCACGCCCGCCACCCGGCCGCCAGCCGGATCCACTGCCGGAACGGCCCCATGGTCAGCAGGAGCGATGCCTCGCAGGTGAACGCCAGGCCGACGCGCTCGCCCGAGGTCAGCCGCCCGGTCGGCAGCGCCAGCGTGCCAGCCTGACTCTCCCGCACGGGGACAAGGTATGCCTGCCTCACCGAACACTCCTCACATGCCGACATCGCGAACCAGCAAGTCGCTGTCCGTCTCGCGGCGTACCAGCAGGCGCGCGGCGCCGTCCCGGACCGCGACCACGGGCGGGCGCCCGACCATGTTGTAGTTGGACGCCATGGAGTGGTTGTAGGCGCCGGTGCCGGGCACGGCCAGCAGGTCCCCGGGCCGCGTGTCGGCCGGCAGCGGAACGTCCACCGCGAGTACGTCCCCGGCCTCGCAGTACCGCCCGGCCACGGTCACGGGCTCCAGGCTCGCGCCTGGCGGGCGCAGCGCCCGCACGGTGTACCCGGGCCCGGACGTCGGCCTCGTCGAGGATGTAGGCGGGAGTGCCGTAACGCCCGGCCAGCGCGCTCAGCCGCAGGCCGCCAACCGAGATGTCGCCGTCGGCTTCCAGTTTCGCGGTGTGCGGCCACAGGTCAGCGGCCAGGCCGGCCGGGCCGGTCAGGCAGATCGGGTTTGGCGCGGCCGTGGCCGTGTCCCCCAATCAGGGACCGAACGAACTCGCCGGTTCAGGCCCTCTACCTCGCGCAGAAGCAGGGCCGTGGACACCACTTCGGTGCCCTGGCAGCCGCGCAGGCTGGCCAGCACGACCCCGAGGTCGGCCAGGTCGCGGCACGCGAGCCGCAGTTCGTAGTCGACATCGCCGATGACATACACCGCGGACCGCACGGCCGGAATGGCCCGCAGGTGCGCCTCGAACACCTCGCGCGACAGACAGGGCGCCAGCCGGACCCGCGCGGTCGCCTGCACCGACCGGCGCACGGGGGCACCCGTCATAACCCGGCCTTCAGCATGACCATTCTCGATCACGGCACCAAATCTAGCCGCGCCGCTAGCCCCAACAAGGCCTGCTAACAAGACCATAACGATGGTTCTTCGAAAACATACGGGGTTCATTCGCCTTTCTCGCGCGGCCCCCGTCGTGCTCTCCTTAGTACCGCCGAAATGATCATCGTGGACCGTTACGGCTGCCATGACGACTGTAACGGTCCACGGTAAGTCGGCTCGCAGCGCTGTGGGGCAGGTGAGATCGGTGAGGTCAGACGGGCGAACCTAACCGGATAACGGCACTAGCGCTCTGGCCGAGCGGCACGCGCCGGCAGGGCTGAGCTGAGCTCACCGCGGCTGGTGATCCCGAGCTTGGGGAAGATGCGGTACAAGTGCGTGCCGATCGTCCGGTGAGACAGATACAGCCGCTGCGCGATGTCCCGGTTCGAGAGCCCTTGGGCGGCGAGCTGGGCGATCTGAAGCTCTTGGGCGGTCAGTTGGTCGCG
>Ga0210383_10004902_pt1 | contig 11825 bp, 7 predicted proteins | sample IncBWC14OmetaG_FD_160072 | JGI IMG/M metagenome (GOLD analysis project Ga0210383, IMG submission 160072) | Forest soil microbial communities from Barre Woods Harvard Forest LTER site, Petersham, Massachusetts, United States - Inc-BW-C-14-O ...
GCTGTTGATGTTCTCAAAATGCTGAATCGCCTCGTCGTATTTTCCCTGAGCGAGCGCTTGCCTTCCCAGTGCCAACTCCTGGTGTGGATTTGGCGACTGAGCGGCGGCGATCGAGACCACCGCCAATATTGCTACGCAGATGGTGGATATAAAACAGGACTGACGAGAGGTTTGCATAATGAGTCCCCCTTTGCGGAACGGAATCTGGCATTCCCAGGCTTGTTTAGTGCTTCTCGTTACCGTCACTGTTGCCTCCCGTTGGGGGAGTCTTCGAATTCTTCCCCAGGCGTGTCGCCGTCGCACGCTCGCGAGCAGCCTCGGCTTTTCTTCCTATTTGATCATAGATCTCAGCCAGGACCACATGCGGGTCCGGCGCTGTGGGTTCGAGAGCTGACGCCTTGTTCAGGCTCGATATCGCGCCCTCGTTATCTCCCGAGATCTCCAGAAGGCGTCCGAGAATCAGATAGCTTGGATAGTGATCGGGGACAAAGGCGAGCACGAACTTGCTCTCCCTAATTGCGTCCTGGGTGCGGTTCGTCTGCGTATAAATCATCTGCAGAAGAAGATGCACGTTCACTAGTTGAGGCATCTTGGCCTCGATCGCTTCCGCTTCCGGAGTGGCAGCCTCCAGGTCTCCAGACTGTGCCAGCGCCATTGCAAGTTCAAGATGCAACGTCGCCAAGTCCGGCTCCAGTGCTATTGCCTTGCGCAGCACTGGAACTGCGGCCTTGTAGTCGTCAGCCCGCATCATCCACTGGGCCAACGTCGCGTAGAGATGCAGCCCTGGCTCCCTTGAGATCACTTCCGCGAGGAGATTAATGGACTCTTTCGCGTGCATGTCCTGCTGCAACAGTTCGGCGTGATGGATCATATTGGCAATTTCGATTCTGTCCTTGGGATCGGCTCCTTCGTCTTCTGAGTCAGACTTAGCGATGCCGGGGGACGAAGCCATATATCCCAATGCTCCCAGCTTTTCTTGATCTGCCAGATTCAGAGCGTTTTGCGGAGCTTTGTGCTGGCTCTTTGTTTCTTGCCGAAAAGACTCCATCTGTGCCGCGAGCGTGTCTGCGATCGCCGGGGAGGCAGGCGCCAGATTGTGCTCCGCTGTGGGATCGGTCCTCTTATCATAGAGTTCCCGGCGTGGCGCCTGCACGTAGAGATACTTTTCCGTTCGCCACGACCGCAACGAACTCCAGCCATAGTCGGCGTGTGGATACACGGATTGCGAATAGACGGACCGGTGTTGCCAGGTTGCGGCCGCCGCGGCGCTGGCCGCTTCATCGGTACCCATCAGGGGCAGGAGCGACTCTCCCTGCACCTCTGCTGGGATAGCGATCCCAGTTTCCTGCAAGAGAGTTGGCATGATGTCTGCCAGTTCGACCTCGCTGTCGATGCGCCGGGCGCCTGCATTCTTCGGCAGCTTGATAAGCAGGGGCACATGGATCGTCTCGTCGTAGAGAAAAACCCCATGCGTGTCTTCACCGTGGGCGCCGAGCGACTCGCCGTGATCGGCAGTTACTACAATGACCGTATTGTCATAGAGACCGCGCAGTTTCAGTCCCTGAATGATCTTTCCGACGGCCGCATCCTCGTAGGCGATACAACCATCGTACGGTTCCGACTTGTACCGGCTCTTGTAAGGTTGGGGCGGATCGTAGGGGTCATGCGCATCATACATGTGCACCCAAACGAAGAACGGACCCTTGCGTTGCTTATCCAGCCATGTGAACGCATGGGTTACCACCTCTGCGCCACGACGCTGGACAGTCTTATAGCGATCCTCTCCCGGGCCCGCGTTCTCGAAACCAGCGTCGTAGGTATCAAAGCCACGATCGAAACCCTGAGCGTACGGCGAAACGGGGTTGAGGATAATCGAGCCGACAAATGCGCCCGTGTGATATCCCTGGCTGCGCAGCGTTTCCGGACCGCTGGGAACGTCATCCACCAGCGGAGTGTGCAGATCGTTCACCTGATGATATTGCGGATAAGTGCCGGACAGAATGGTTGCGTGCGACGGGGTCGTCAAGGGAACCTGAGAATAGGCATGGGTGAACACACCCGAATGTTTCGCCAAGCCGTCAAGGTTAGGTGTCAGGTGGCGCTCCGAACCCAGAAAGTCCATGCGGTCCGCACGTGTCGTGTCGAGGGTAACGAGGACGATGTTGGGAGCCTGGGAGGCCGAAGAATGAGCGGAAGCTGGAGCTTTTCGATGCGAATCAGGAGTTTCGGCTGGCGTCGTGACCAGCGCGCTCACCACGACCGCAATCACAAGCGATGCCCGGCGAATTACACCCATTGTCCTGCCTGCCATGTTTCTGCCTTCCGTAGAAATAGCTTCGAGACCGACGAGTTTAGAGAGTCTCCTCAATGCGGGTCGGCCACATCACTGCTTCCAGCATTTCCCGGCGGCATCGCGCCCATCGCTTCGGCCAGTCGGTCGGATGCATCCCTTTCCCGCTCGGCGTCGCCCGAGCGTCCCAGCTTCTCATAAACCTCTGACAAAAAGTGGTGGGGCGCCGGTTGCGTAGGCCGAAGCGATGTCGCCTTTTCGAGCGGGGCGATCGCACCTTGCAGATCCCCGGATTCAGCCAGGAAGCGGCCGAGATTCAGGTTGGCGCCATAGTGGTCGGGCACAACTTCCAGCACCCTGCGGCACTCCTTGATTTCATCGGCCACGCGGTCCAACGCAGCATAGGTCACTACCAAGAAAACGTGCGCCTCCATCAGGTTCGGTTCAATCTTGAGGGCGCGCTCGAATGCCTCCGTCGCCTCCTGCGCGTGATGAGTTCTCAAATAGGCCCGGCCCAGGTTCACGTAGGCGTGCAAGAACGCCGGATCGATTTCGACGGTTTTTCGCAATTCGGGGATCGCCTTCTCGTCTTCATGGAGTTCCAGATAGCAGCCCCCGAGTTGGAAATGCAACATCGCGATCTCAGGATCGGCGGCGATGGACTTCTTGATTATGTCGATGCCTTTCTTGCAGCGCCAAGTCTCGACGATGTTATTGACATAGAGCACGACATTCGCAACGTGGATTTTGTCTTTGGGATCGGGCCACGAGGTTCGGCCGGCTTTCATAGTTGGCTCGCCAGGAGGGGCCATATATCCGAGAGCGGCCAGCTTGGCGACATTCTTGGCATCGAGTTTAAACTTGGGAGTCTCCCCCGTATTCGTCGTTAGTTTTTGGAAATCCTGCAACCTGGAAGAGAGCGCATCCGCGACCGCCGGGGATGACGAAGCGAGGTTGTTTTGGGCGTTGGGGTCCACAGCGTCCTCATACAGTTCGCGGCGCGGAGCCTGAATATACATGTACTTACCCGCCCGAAGGGATTGGAGGGCGCTCCAGGCGAAGACCACGTGTCCGTAATCCGCCTGGGAGTAGGCGCCACGGTCGTGCCAGGCGTGAGCCGCGGCGTCGCCCTCCGGCGTCCCGGGCGTCAGAAAGCCCAACAGTGATTGCCCCTGCACTTTCTCAGGGACCGGAATGTCGATCGACTGAAGTACGGTCGGCATTATGTCCACCAGCTCTACCCGATTGTCAATCCGCTTCCCGGCATCGCTCTTGCCGGGCATCTTGATCAGGAGCGGCACACGGATGGTTTCGTCATAAACAAAAACTCCGTGTTCGTTCTCGCCATGCGCTCCGAGCGACTCACCGTGATCGGCGGTCATGGCAATGAGGGTATTGTCATAGAGACCGGCGGCTTTCAATTTCTTGAAAAAGTTGCCGAGTTGCGCATCCGCATAGGCAATCTCGCCATCGTAGGGCTGTTTCGCATAACGCGTTTTGTACGGTTCAGGCGGGTCGTAAGGCGCGTGCGGATCGTAAATGTGAACCCACAGGAAGAATGGGCCGGAGTGTTGCTTCCCGACCCAGTCGAGGGCATCCTTGACGACCACGGCCGCGCGATGTTCGACGGTTTGATAGCGTGTTTCCGGGGTGAAGGATTGCCAGGAGTAGCCTGCGCCATATTTGTCAAACCCGCGGTCGAAACCAGGAACGCTTGCTAGGGGATCCAATGCCAGCGAGCCTACAAAAGCGCCGGTGGAGTAGCCGCGCTGCTGGAGAATCTCCGGCATGTAGGGCATGTCCTTGGCGAGCGGAATCAGGAAGGTGAGCACCTGGTGATACTGCGGGAAAGTTCCAGTGAGAATGCTGGCGTGCGAAGCCGGGGTTAGGGGGGCCTGCGAGTAAGCCCGGGTGAAGACCGCCCCATCCTTGGCCAGGGCATCGAGATTGGGCGTCAAACCACGCTTGGACCCCAGGAAGCCCATACGGTCGGCGCGCGTTGTGTCTACTGTAATCAGGATGATGTTGGGAAGGGCCGGTTTTGCCGTGGCATCCGTTTTGGGTGCGTCAGATTGAGATGCAAGCCCGCTCACCGCGAGGGTCACGAAGAACAAAAGCCGGATAATTACGCGCATACTGGAACATCCTCAACATTGGGTACTTGCTCAAATCGGGTTTCAAAGTCCACGTCGGGCCCGTCGAAAATGTATACCCGCCACTGCTGCAAGGTTACTGTGGTCCTTTCGACGGCGCCTTCTGAGGCGCTTTTTTGGGCTGCGGCAACGGGGTATTCTCTTTTTCGGCATCGAGCGGCTCGCACGCACCCGGAATGATGAAAAGTGTTGGATCCTGCGCCTCAAAGTTGACGTTGCGGTATTCGATTGTGTGATGCAGTTTGTTCTCGATCTTCACAGGAAAACCTTGCAGATCCTCGGCGGCCCAAATCTTGATTGTGACCGGATCGTGGTGTACTACGGGAGCAAAGATAATCGTTACTTCCTCGACTTGGGTGGGGTGGCCGTCGATTGTTTCCTTTCCCACCACAACGGTCTCATATCTGTTGGGGGACCATGAGAACGAGAAAGGGTAGGAACGGACAAAAGGAATTTTCATTCGCAGGCAGTCCGCCTTCGAGATCATGCGCGCGTCTCCTGATTTTGTCAGGTCCTGGATAACATAGCTGTGATGCTCCTGACCCTCCATCCGCAGCAGATTCCCGTGGCGGTAGATATGGATCTCCTCGGCGGTCCCGATGACAGGACCGCCGGTCATAAGCGCCGTAAAGGTCGTGAATTTATCCCAGGGAGCTACCGTGCTGGAGGTTTTCTCAGCAGGCTGTTGCGCCAAAGTGGCCGAATCCGTCGAAGCCGGCGGGGCGGGCGCCTGCGCCAGGACGATCGAGGAAAGACAGATCACCAAAACCAGAACCACAACCGTAGTACAGTTCCGCATCTCTGCTTCTCTCCATTTTGAAAGGTTGTTGATCGTTGACCGGGCCGATCACGGGGGGGAACATCGGCCCGTTGGTCTTATATCCAGAATAACATCAAAGAGACCAAACCGTGAATACAGGCTGCCACGACGTCTGGAAGGAGATTTTACTCCGGAATCGGGCGGTGGTCCTCATTACTGAAGTCAATTGGCAAGAAGAAGGCCACGTCATGTCGACGTGGCCTGTAACCACATTCCAACTGTAGAAGTGATTAGTTGTTCCTCTTGATGTCCCGCTTTACGTTCGTCTTGCCGAACGAGACACCCTTGGTGGCCCTGCCATCTTCCGGCTTATAGACCGTGCAGGCCAGAACGCCGTAGTTGCCGCCGAATACGAAGCCGCCGTAGCTGGCGATACCGACCCAGCCTTCTTTCGCTTTCTTGGCCCCGATGTTCGTGCACTTCAGGTTCGACACGACAGTCCACTGCTCAGCGGTGAAACTGAGCGCATAGGCATCATACAGGTTGTCGCCCAGCACTACGCCACTGATTGGGAAAGCACCGAACGGGTTGTCGGGCTTGGAGAGTGCACCCTTGACGCCACCCATCGTAGCGTTGTAACCGGCACCGCCAGCGCAAGCGGAGAGGTTGTCAGTACCCTGCCACACCGTGAACGGTGCGCCGTAGGTGTTCGAGAGCTGCTCATAGTTGCAATAGAGATAATCGCCGCCCGCGGTTCCGAAACCGAAGGTCTGAGCCGAAGCGAAGCTGCACGCGATTACAATCAGAGTGATTACCAACAAGCTTTTCAGTTTCAAAGGAATTTCCTCCTGGAAGTTTTTGTTCACAATTGTGAGGTTGCACAGCACGAACTCAGTGCAGCCTCTACTGGGGACGTAGGGTGTTGCACTGACTTCGAGAGCTTAGCTCATTCCAGAACTAAGTCAAGCCTATAATTCGCGATTTCCGCAAAAAATTCTGCGAGAGGATAAAACTTTGCGCTCTTTCGGCAAAACGTCGGCCTCGAGGTGAAGAAGTCTTGCCAAGCGCCGGTTTTGCGGGTGCTGCGCATTTTTCCGAAGGCAGATGAAGGAGCGATTTCGTCGCTCGAATGTCGCTCGGACGAGGCTCGAACGTCGTTCGAATGAGGCTAGAAGGTGACGCGCAGCCCGAACTCCATCTGCCTCGGAGCGCCGTTCGAGAAGGTGCCTGAACCGGCCTCAACCCGATCCAGCCGCGAGGTGCAAATGGCGGTAGAGACGCCGCAGAATCCGCCCGCACTGGCGTTGTTCAGCGAACTGCCGGGCGCGCCGTTGAGGATTCCGCTTAACTGGTTGCCCGGACCGCCAAAGTTGGCGAAGTTGAAGACGTTGAATATGGAGATGTTGGGCTCGAGCATGACCCGCTCCGAGACCTGGAACGGACGGCTCAGCCGCAGATCGGTCGTCTTGAGCCAGGTCGAGGTCGCCGGGCGCGCGGGTAGTCCTTGGATGAGAGGTGAATAGGCTCCGAGCGACACCAGTTGTTGCCCGCTGAACAATCCAGCACCCACCAGCGCCTCGCCGGCCGGCGTCAACTTGCCGGCGAAGGTGGAGTTGTAATACGTGATGATCTTGTTTTGATTGGTGATCGAATATTTGCCAGTGCTGCCGACAATCGTGGAGGGCAAAAGGTCGCCCAGCGTTCCGTCACCGGTGAGATCGCTGCGGAAGATTTCGCCGGCCACTCCGCCGCCATCCTGCTGGGGAACCGAAACACTGAGCGGAAGCGGCGAGGCGAATTGGGTGATCAGCGAAAGTCGAAGCTGGTGCGGCAATTCCGCCGTCGGACTGAGAGTGAACTGGTTCGTCCGGGCCATGCCCGAGCTGCCCCAGTATCCCCTGGTTGGCCGGCTGTAACTCTCGGCCACGTTCATGATGGAGTAATCTCCACCGCTGCCGTTGGGCTCGGCGATGTTGGTTTTGTATTTGGAGACGGTGTAGGAAATCGTGGTGTCGAGCTTGCGCACGTAGCGGATCGGGTTGTCTCCGGTGGTGCGGTGGAAAGTCAGTTGCAGCGCGGTGTAGAGCGAGCGTCCGCCGGGAAAGTACATGACGTTCGAACCCACAGCCGGGTTGAGTCCGCCGAACGAGGCCTGCTGCTTGCCTAACACCGAGCAGGGGAATGGTCCGCAGAAGGCGTTTGAAGAATCGAGACCGTGGCGCGCGAAATCGGTGATGCTGGCGGTGGGCACGTTGTTCAAATAACAACTGACGGCCGCTTGCGAACTGGCGTTGTTGGAGGTCGCCAGCGGACATCCGGCCGACGCGGGGTTCGAGGCCGTGGTGGCGTTGATGGCCGACAACTCGGAGGCGTAGTTATTGAGCAAGGGATTGGAATTGTCGCCGTCGGTGAGGAAGCCGGCGTCGCCAACGTGATTGGTATCGATTCCCAGAGGAAATTGGGTGCCGATCTCGCGCACGTAGTCGGCGGAGAACATTCCGCGTTCGCCGACCTGATGCTGGATGCCGCCGGAGAAGTGCACCACGCGGGGGGTCTTGTAGCCGGGGGCCAGCAGTCCACCGAAATTCCCGATGCTGTTCGCCAGGGAGTAAACGTTGGGGCCGCCGACGACCGCCGACTGCACGGCCGCGAACTGCGACTGCAAATCCTGAATTGCGGTCGAAACCGATCCGATCGGCTGCCCGCAAATCTGCGTGGCGATATCCAACGAATCCACCGAGCTCACGACCGATCCATCCGGGAAAAGCACTGATCCCGTCGGACACAGCGTCAGGCTGCGGTTATATTGCCCGTTCGACAAACGGTTGATGCGATCCTGATAGGCATTCTGGAGCAAGAAGTTGTCATAGAACATGCCGGCGCTCGCGCGTATGACCGTCCGCCCATGGTGACCCGGGTCCCAGGCTATGCCCAACTGCGGAGCGAAATTGTAGCCGGGCTGGCTCACGACTCGGCCGAGCGACTGACCTGGACCGGTTCTTAGCTGCGTCAGCAGGTCGAATTGGTCGAGAATAAAACCAGTAGTGCAGGGCGGAGTCTTCACGATCTCCAGGTTGATCGCCGAGCAGGGCACGGGGGGCAGGTCGCCATTGGTGCGCCCGGAGTCCACAACATAATTAAGACCAAAGCTGATGTTCAGGTTCGGAATGACGTTGAAGGTGTCGCCCAGGTAGCCTTCGAAACGATTGTCATAGTGTCCGCCGGTCGACCGGCCGAAGGCCGATTTCTCGCTGAAATTTCCGAGGCCATTAAAGATGGTGACCGTGCCGACGGGATAGTTCAGGGGATTGTCGGCCGCCCCGCGCGGATCGCCGGGGTAAAGCGGCAAGAGGCTGGGGTCGCTGTTGACGCCGGCGATGGTATCGAGTCCGTCGGAACTGGTGACCGATGGCCCATAAATTCCCGGCGCAAAGAAATCTCCCTGGACAATGCGGTGATAGGCTCCTCCGAAGCGCAGAGCGTGCTTCACCTTGTAAATCGTGCTGCCGTCATAGCGACCGAAAAGGTCGCTCTGAATCGTCTGCCGCGGACCGACTATGCTTGGGCCCGCTGCAAATGAGCCGATCTGCATGTGGAAGGGCGCCGCCTGCAGAATGGTGGAAGCATCCAGCGCCGGATTGGACGCGTTCACCATCTTCTGATAACCGAAGCGAGCGCTGTTCACAAATCGTCCGTGGTTCCAATTGAGCCCAAACACCGACGCTCGCTCATTCAACTGATTGCGGAAGTTCGACAGGCTGTCGGGAGGCCCGATCCCGGTGGAGTTGTCGTAGGTGAGGCGCACAAACCCCTTCATGTTTTCGTTAAAGTCGTAATCCAGCCGGCCCGTAAGCATGTTGTCGCGGAAGTAAGCGCTCTGCACGGTAGTTCCGGTGAAAGTCGAGAGGTCGGCAGGATTGGGCAAAATCAGATCCGCGGTTGTGGTCGGCAAAACTCCGTCCTGCTTGGTGCGTTCCGCTCCGACGAAATAAAAAGCCTTGTCCTTGATTAGCGCGCCGCCTGCCCCGAGTCCGTATTGCTGACGGCTGTAATCCGAGTTTCCCGAGGGAAACCCGTTCATGCCCAGCACCTGGTCGCGGAAGTTTCCGAAGAGATTGGCGTGGAAGTCATTTCCGCCCGAGCGCGTTGTGACTTGCACCGCACCGGTTGCGTTCAACGATTGAAACACCTCCGGCAGGACCCGCGAGACGACCACTTCACGCACCGCCTCGGCCGGCAGGTTCATCTCGGCTGCGCCTTTGGTCTCATCCATTACCTCGACTTCATCCATGTCGTAATGGGTGGTTCGGCCCAGTGTGCTGTTGATCGAGAGCGATTGAAAGCCGCTCTTGCCGGGATCAAGAATCGTTCCATCCACCACCTGCACGCCCGGATCCACGCGTCCCGCGTTCAGATAGTTCCGTCCATTAATGGGGAGCTGGTCAGGAGCATCGCCACTGAATTCACTCTGCAGACGCACCGGCCCTGGGTTGATCCATGCCAACTTGAAATCGGCTGTAACCGACGCTCCCAACACCACGGTCACGGTGCGTTCGACTGGCGCCAGGTCGCGGCCTTCTATGCGTACCACATACACGCCCGGGGGAACCGTTTCGGAAACATAGGTGCCGTCCTTGCCGGTACGAACCACGCCGCTGGTGTCGGTTACCCGCGAACTGTACAGAACCCGCGCCCCCTCTACGGGGCTGCCGACGTCATCCCGCACCGTGCCCTGGATGGTGCCGGTGGCCGGATTTTCCGAAGTCTCTTCCTGCGCCCACAAAGAAACTGGCAACGCAGCGACCACGATGAGCCATAAGACTACGGACAGGGAACGACGAACATACAAGCCCGAGCAATCGAACAAAATGCCACTCTCCTGGGAGCAGAACCTCAAGTAGAACCTGGAAGCGATTCCGCGTCTAAGGTCTTAAAGTGTCCACTGAAAATCGAATAGAACAGTTTACTAGATGCGCCCACTTCCCCGGGGCGATGTACGCGTTTTGTTAGCCCAACAATCCTGTGCCGCTGAGCTGGTCAGAACGTTCCCTTGTGGGTGTAGTAACCCGCGCGATAGTGCGACTGATAAGGACCGCCCGTCGGAGGGTTCGTCAAATCCACTCGCAGTTGGCGGAAGTCCGAACTGGAATAGTGCTGCGTCGGATAGTAGGCGAGTAGATATTGCGTCCGCAGTTCGTCACTGATCTGGCGGAATGCGTCGTCGAGTTGCGGCGCCGATGTGGCATAGTAATACTTCCCGCCGGTATCGGATGAGATCTGAATCAAAGCGTGTTCGCCGCCGGTATCGCGCCCCGCATCCGCCTCGATGGGCACGATGATAATGCTGTAGACAATCGCTTCCGCCTCTTGTGCGGCGCGGAGCGCCTCTTTGTAGTTCACCTGGCTCATGGTGTCTCCGCCATCGGTGATTACCACCATCACTTTTCTTCCCTGCCGCCGGCTCAGCGCATTCGATCCCAGAAAAACGGCGTCGTAGAGCGCCGTCGCGGCGCCATTGCGTGGGTGGTCGATGCCTTCGTCAATCTTCTTTAAATCGGAGGTGAACGGCACCATCTGACTCACGGTCTCGCTGAACTTGTACACCGCCAGCCCGTCCTGCGGCCGCACAATCGCGTGCACGAACTTGCGCGCAGAAGTCAGCTCCAGCGGAAGATCTTTTCTGGTGCTCAGGCTGGTGTCCACCGCCAGAACGATCGAAAGTGGGAGCGCCGATTCCTTGCTGAAGATGGCAATCGTCTGCTCTTTGCCATCCTCCTTCAGCACAAAATTTTCTTTCTGCAGGTTGGCCACCGGAGCTCCGCGCGCGTCCGTCACGGTCACGAACACGTTCACCAGCTTCACGTCGACCTTGATTGTGGTTTCCGGTTCCTCCGCCATCAGCGTAAGGCTGGCGGAAAGGATGAAGGCGCATACGATCATGGGGAAGCGCTTCGAGCTACGAACCACCAGCTGCGAGCGAACCGCAGCAAAGGTTGCTCGCATTTCGCGGCCCCCGGCTCGTCGGGTTCTTGTAATAACCTTCATTCGAGAGTCAAATTCAGGATGCAGTATTTAGGATGCAGACTGCGTCCCCGCTGTGCTTCCCGGCCGCCGAATTTCTTCGGGAAATGCCTCACCATCGGCCCATACTGCTCCATCTTCAAAATGTTCTTTCTTCCAGATCGGCACCGTCTTTTTCAGCGTGTCAATGATCCAGCGGCAGGCCTCAAACGCCGCTGCCCGGTGCGCCGCCGCGACCACGATCAGCACGCTTGTTTCTCCAATTTCCAGACGGCCCAGACGATGGACGATTGACACTTCCCGCACCTCAAAACGCGTCCGGGCCTCCACCGCGAGGGATTCCATCTGCTTCAGTGCCATAGCTTCGTAGGCGTCATAATCCAAATAGAGAGTGCGCCGCTCGCGCGTGCTATTTCGCACCACGCCGCTGAAAATCACAAGTGCGCCATCCTCCGGCTGCTGCAATCGCGCGACAACCACCTCGGCGTCGATCCGCTCTCGGATAATCCGAACTTCGTTATGAACTTTGTTCTGAACTCTGCCCTGACCTCCATCCATGACGTCGTCGCCGCCTGTGCCCGATCCGCCTCCTGGAGATCCG
>Ga0210383_10004905_pt1 | contig 11824 bp, 8 predicted proteins | sample IncBWC14OmetaG_FD_160072 | JGI IMG/M metagenome (GOLD analysis project Ga0210383, IMG submission 160072) | Forest soil microbial communities from Barre Woods Harvard Forest LTER site, Petersham, Massachusetts, United States - Inc-BW-C-14-O ...
TCGATGAAAGTGATGGAGCAGCCCGCGCCGGAGCTGATGGCGATGGTGTTTCCGTCCGGCGACATATCGAAGTCGGATGGATCGTCCGATAGTGCAAGTGTCCATGCCACCTGCATCGGATTCAACACGAGGCACACCAATTGTTTCGGTTTCTGGCACAGAACGTAGAGCGCATCCCCAGCCGGCGAGAGCCGCATTTGGAGCGCCGCGGCAGCCACACGCACTTTACGCGTGAAGGTGAGCTGGTCAGCCCGGATCTCATGCACGCAGCCGTTTTCGGGAGTGAGTGCGTACACTCGCGCGTGCCTGGAACTAGCGAGCACCGCGGTGGGCGAACCGTCCACACGGATGTGGCGCGCCACGGCGAACACTCCCAGGTCGACAGCGGCAATCGCACCGCCCTCTTGATTGGCGACGAACGCGTAGCCGGCAAATCCGGTGGCTTTTTCGGGTCCGCAGCTTGTCAAACGTCCGAGACCGCCCACGATTCCGGAACCCAAACCAGCCAATGCGAATGTGCGCCGGGTAACCATGTCACTTCGATTTTGCCATACGTATCGTGCTCCCAGCGCCTCTTCTTCGAGTTTTCGCTGAAAAAATTGAAGCCAGAACGTTGAATATGATACGCTTTTGGTGGACCGTCGAGCGCTTCCCTTTAAACCTAAAAACTGGAATCTGTGTGCTGCGGCCTCTAGGGTGAAGGAGCCGGAAAAGGTCTCTACATGAACGTCCGCTCGCTGTTTAGCCTATTCTCGTCGGATCTTGCGATCGATCTTGGAACCGCGAACACCTTGGTTTTTGCCAAGGGAAAAGGGATCGTGGTCAACGAACCGTCCATTGTCGCCATCAACAAAACCAACGGCGAAGTAGAAGCAGTTGGCAAGGAAGCCAAGGACATGCTTGGCCGAACGCCCGGAAACATCGTGGCCATTCGCCCCATGAAAGACGGAGTCATCGCGGACTTCAAAGTGACCGAGCGTATGCTGAGTTACTTCATTTTGAAGGCCCACGGTCGCAAGGTGTTGGTGCATCCACGCATCGTAATTGGAGTTCCGAGCGAAATCACGCAAGTGGAAAAACGCGCGGTCATCGATTCCGCATATCGCGCCAAGGCAAGCGAAGTGCACCTGGTGGAGCAGGCCATGGTGGCGGCCATCGGCGCCGGGCTGCCTGTTACTGAACCCTCCGGTAACATGGTGGTGGACATTGGCGGGGGAACCACCGATGTAGCCGTTATTTCTTTGTCCGGTATCGTCTACTCGCGTTCGGTCCGTGTGGCCGGCAACGCCATGGACGAAGCCATCATGCAATACCTGAAGCGCAAGTACAATCTGCTGGTCGGTGAGCGGACCGGTGAAGCGATCAAGATTCAGATTGGGTCGGCCTATCCTTTGGACAAGCCTCTGACGATGGAAATAAAGGGCAGGAACCTGATTGAAGGCGTGCCGAAAACTCTGACTATCGATGACAGTGAAATCCGCGAAGCGCTCTCGGAGTGCGTGGCCACCATTATGAACGCCATCCGGGTGGCCTTGGAGCGGACTCCCCCCGAACTGAGCGCCGACATTAGCGACCGCGGAATTGTTTTGACCGGAGGCGGGGCAATGTTGAAGAATCTAGATAAGCGCATTCGTGAAGAGACAGGCCTGCCGGTTTCGATTGCCGAAGATCCTTTGGCGAGCGTCGTGTTAGGAACCGGGAAAATGTTAACGGACTTCAAGTTGCTTCGGAGGGTTGCAATTGAATAGGACGGGTTGCAATTGAATAGGCCGAGTGGCAATTGAACGAGTTGCAATTGACCGGCCCGTTGGCGAAAGCTAACGTGATGTAACTTATGGATTTTTTCCTCAGCCGCTATCGCCATCTCACGGTCTTACTGGTCGTGATCACGGCGCAATTGCTGCTGATTGCCTACCAGGTTAAAACCAGTAAAGATATTCCGTTGATTCGGGTCTGGGCGGTCACTGCCGTCACACCCTTTGAGTCCGGGCTGGAATTGGTTCGGCGCTATACCTGGGGTTTTGTTGAGGATTACTTCGTCCTATTGGGCGTACGCAGTCAAAACGACAAGCTGCGGAATGAAAACGGCCAGCTAAAAATCGAGAATAACTACCTGAAATCGGAATTGGCCACCGCCGACCGCGCCCGTGCGTTAAGTGTGTTTGAGGCGCGCTCGCCGTCCAAGACCGTGGCTGCCCGGGTCATCGGGAACGGTACGGGCGCCAACTCCAAGGTTGTTTTTGTAGATCGCGGGTCCACCAGCGGAGTTGAAAGCGGCATGGCGGTAGTCACGCCCGACGGTATCGTCGGCAAGGTGGTGGAAGCTTATCCCACGGCATCGCTGGTTATGCTGATCACCGATCCTACGTTTGCGGCCGGCGTGGTTTCGCAGAAGAATCGCGTACACGGGACACTGAAGGGACAAGGCCATGCGGAGTGCCTGGTGGACTACGTCCAAAATGAGGAACATGTAGATATCGGCGAATGGTTTTATACCTCCGGCGACGATCGAATTTTTCCCAAGGGCTTTCCGGTCGGGCAGGTCGCTGCGGCGCCCAACGGAAAGACATTCAAAGAGATCTATATTTCACCCAGTGGCATGCAGGGCGGTGTGGAGGAAGTGTTGATCGTCCTGCAGGGTGTTCATCAAGAGGTTCCCGGAGCGGAAGTCGCTTCCCCGGCCTACAGCCTGATGCCTGCGCCAACCGAGATCATTCAAACGCCGGAAGGCGGCCCTCCGCCCGGCAGTCTGTCAACGGACGCGGACCGTCTGCGCGCTATTTACAAGGATGTGGGGATAGAGCAGAAGCATACGTATGGTGAAGGCCCGCCCGGAACGAAACCGCCGGATTTCACTAAGATTCCCTCCGTACATGGCGCTCCTCCGCCAAATGCGGCTGCACAGCCGTTAACTGGACCGCCTGCGGCTCAACCCTCGACTAGTCGACCGAAGCCGGCTCCTCCAAAGAGCGTCCAACCGTCCAAGAACGACCAACCGTCAGCGCAGGTTCCGAGCAAGCCTGCGCCAGCTGCATCGGAGCGCCCGCCCGCCCCCGCTGCCACACAACCGGCGGACAATCAATGACCGAGTACACCCAGACCATGACCGAGTACACCGAGCGATTGTTGAACGAAACGCCGCGCAAGGACGCGTCCGATCGTTTTCGTATCGTTTGGCTGGTGGTGATTCCTTTAATCGCGGTGCTGTCTCAGGTTTATGTGCCGCGCTTCGTCCCGTTTCTTGCATACCTGGAACTGCCGCTGCTCATCACGGTGCATTTCGCGCTCACCAGCGGCGGTCCGATTGGCGCGCTCTCCTACGGGATGTTCATCGGTTTAGTGCAAGACTCGCTGTCGCATCAGCCCATCGGAATGTATGGCATCGTGAAAACGCTGGTGGGATATTTTGCGGCCTCCGTGAGCATGCGATTCGACGTCCAGAACCCGGTGGTCACCTTCATTTTGGCTTTCTTTTTTTACTTCTTCCACCAGTTCTTTTATTGGGTTTTATCGCGCGCCCTGCTGGGCGAGACGCTGGGCTTCGATGCTCAGCAAACGCTTATTTTTGGGCTGTTGAACGCCGCCGTGGCACTGCCCTTGTTTCGGGTATTGGATAAACTTAAGGTAGCCCGTTAAAGCTGAATCTTGTGAAACTTCACATCGGCCGCCAAGACGACTCCGCGAACACGCTTTTGCGCGACGATCCGAAGTTTGCATCTCAGAAAATCGCGTTTTTTCAATACTCCGCCATCGCCGTCTTTTTGTTTCTGATCACCGGCTTTTGGGACCTGCAGATCCGCAATCCGGAGATGTATCAGGAACGGGCGCTCGAAAACAGCGTCAAATCGATTCCGGTGCTCGCCCCGCGCGGCAAGATTCTGGATCGCGATGGACGCGTGATCGTGGACAATCACTCTTCGTTCAGCTTGTATCTGTCGCGCGAAAACCTGAAGGCGGAACACCTGCGGCCGATCGCCGAAGGGCTGAATCTGGATTACGAAAGCCTGGTGGCGCGCGTGCACCGCTTCCAATCGCGCGGCGCTCCGCAGTACGAACCCATTCCGATCAAGGAAGAATTGACGCCGGGTGAGTTGGCCTTTGTCGATTCGCACAAGGACGCCAGCACCTTTCCCGAACTGGAAGTGGTGCGCGTGCAGCACCGCCTTTATCCGAGGGATGGTTTAGCGGCGCACGTCATCGGGTATGTCGGTGAAATCAGCGAAGCGGAATTAGACTCGCCGGAACTGGCGCGCTTTCATCAGGGCGACATCATCGGAAAAGATGGCATTGAGCGTCAATATAACGACCAACTCATGGGAGTGGATGGCCAGAAGCGCGTGGAAGTGGACAGCTTCGGCAACGAGCGCCACGTGCTGGATGACAAGGAAGCCGTTTCCGGAAAGAATCTGCAGCTCACGATCGATCTCGATTTGCAAGCTGTGGCTGAACTGACGATGGAGAACCGGCGCGGCGCCGTAGTCGCGCTGGATCCGCGTACCGGCGAAGTACTGGCCATGGTCAGCCGCCCGGCGTTCGATCCGAATCTGTTCGCCGGCCGCATCCGGTCTAAGGATTGGAAAGTGCTGCTCGACAATCCCGACCACCCGTTGTTGAATCGCGCGGTTCAGGCACAGCAGGCGCCCGGATCGACATTTAAGCCCATCATGGCGCTGGCGGGGCTGGAATCCGGAGTGATCGACGATAGTTTCCACATTAGTTGCCCGGGAGGCGCCACGTTCTACGGCCGCTTCTTCAAATGCTGGGGGCGGCACGGAACAGTTGGATTGCACGAAGGTTTGGTGCATTCCTGCGACACATTTTTCTATAACGTCGGTAATCGGCTGGGTATCGATCGAATCGCGCAGTACGCCAATATGGTGGGTTACGGTCACAAGACGGGGATCGATCTTCCGCATGAAGCCGAAGGTCTGGTTCCCTCCAGCGCCTGGAAGATTCGCAACTTCCGCGAGCGGTGGTATCCAAGCGAAACCATTTCGGTAGCCATCGGTCAGGGCGCCACCACCGTGACGCCCTTGCAAATGGCCTTCGCGATCGGTGGCATGTCGATCGGCGGGATGTGGTTTCAACCTCACTTGGTGAAGGATGCCGTACATCTGCTGCCCGCGCGCCGGGCCGAGGTGAATCTGGAAAATATCGCGAAAGTGGTTTCGGGGATGTACGGCGTGGTCAACGAGGGTGGCACGGGCGTACGCGCCCACCTTCCCGGCGTCGCGGTATGCGGCAAGACGGGCACCGCGCAACTCGCTTCCAATACCTTATTGAAAGGGACCGCTTACGGCGCAAGCCACAAGGATAATGCCTGGTTCGTGGGATTCGCGCCCTGTGAGAGTCCCGAGATCGTAGTGGCCGCGCTGTTTGAGAATGGCGAACATGGCCAGCTTGCCGCGCCCATCGTGCGCGACGTTCTGAAGGCATACTTCGACAAGAAGGCGCGCCTCGCGCAGCCTCAGCCTCAGATCGCGCGCATTCCTACCGGCTTTTTGCAACCGCCTCCGCCCCTACCCGCGACCACCGCGGCGGTCAATCCCTGATATGCCGGCTCATCGTTCGCTTCGCGACTTCGACTGGCTGATGCTGATCCTAGTATGTGCCATATGCGCGCTGGGCGTTTTGCAGATCTACAGCGCCACACGCGACACGCACTTCACCGAGGCTTGGTGGAAGCAGGGAATCTGGATACTGGCCGGTTTCATTGCTTTGTGGATCGGAACGCTCATCGACTACCACACCTTGCTGGGGCAAGCCTATGTATTCTATGGCCTTGCCGCAGCGACGCTGGCCGCCACGTTTGCCATCGGAATGACAGCTTTCGGTTCCAGGCGCTGGATTGGTACCAGTAGCTACCATATCCAGGTCTCGGAATTCGTTAAACTAGTAATTGTTCTCTTAGTAGCTAGGTATCTGTCGGAGCTGAAGGGCGACCAGCTGGAGCTGCGGGATCTGCTCAAGCTGGCGGGTTTGGTGGGTTTGCCCATGGCCCTGGTGATGATTCAGCCGGATCTCGGTACGGCGTTGACGTACCTTCCGATCCTGGGCGTCGGAGTATTTTTAGCGGGGTTTCGTTGGCAATATGCGGCCGCCATCGTGGTGATTGTGGCGGTGATAGCGCCGATCAGCTATTGGTTGGTGTTAAAAGATTATCAACGGCAGCGGGTGGTGAGTTTTCTGGATCCAAGTCAGGACCCGAAGGGATCGGGTTATCAAGTGATCCAGTCGAAAATAGCGGTTGGAGCCGGCGCGCTCTGGGGGCGGGGCGTTACCAAGGGGACACAAACCCAAGGGCGCTTCTTGCCGGTTTCAGAGAAGGATTTTATTTTTTCGGCCTTCGCCGAAGAGCATGGATTCGTGGGCGTCATTGTGGCGCTGGGGCTGTATTTCTTGCTGCTGATGCAGATCGTCCAAAACGCGCAGACCGCGTCGGACAAAGCCGGGATGTACGTCTGCATGGGCGTAGCGGCATTGTTGTTGTTTCACGTTTTGGTGAATGTCGGAATGGTGGTGGGACGGATGCCGGTCACGGGCATTCCCTTGCCGCTGATGAGTTCCGGCGGTTCGAATATCGTAGCGATGTTTTTGATGCTGGGGCTCGTGAATAACGTCCGGCTCCGGCGATTTGTAAACTGAGTGGCCGAGAGACGGCCGGCTTAAAGAAGATTGAGGGTAAGCGAGTTCGATTCCATCCGCTTTCTGGTCCGCGTCCGGATGCTGTTTGATCTTAGACCAGCGGTTGGGTTGAGCGCCTCTGGCAGAGGGTTCGCGCTGGCGGTTCGCCGTTGCCGTGGGTTTTCTTGCCTTTCGTGGAGCGCCGCATGGGCGGCCTGCCGCGGGCAAAGCGTAGAGATTTGGTTCTCCGCCTTGGGAGGCTGAACGATTTTGAGTCCGTGCGTGCCGGGCAAACGGTCCTGTGGATCACCCGGGCTTCGGGCTGACGGTATCGCCCTCGCGCTTTCTTGAGGCTCCGGTTCTCGCCATGAACTGTAGGAGCATTCATGAGCAAAGAATTGGTGATTGCAGCGAATCGCCACGAGATCAAAGTAGCGATTCTCGAAGACGACCAACTGGTCGAAGTGTTTTTCCAGCGCGCCAACGAGTACTCCCTCGCCGGCAGCATTCACAAGGGCCGCGTCACCCGTGTTTTACCGGGCATGCAATCCGCCTTTGTCGATCTGGGTTTGGAGCGCGATACTTTTCTCTACGTTTCAGACTTCGCCGACGAGGCGGAAGACTTCGATCGCGTAACGGTGAACCGCGAGCCGTCGCGCGGAGAAAGTCCTGGCCGTGGCGAACGTGCGAGCCGTCCTCCTTTGGAAGCAGTGCCCGCGGAAGTTTCCGAATCTGCGGAGAGCGATGCCACCCCTATTGCCGCCGCGGCGTCCGAGCAGGAGCCTACCGCTCCGCATTCCACTGAACGGACGGATCGTGGCGAGCGGACTGGCGATCGCGGCGATAGAGGCCGCCGTTCCCGCCGCCGGCGTGGCCGTGGCCGTGGATTTCCCGATTCCAAGTACGCCTCTGCGGACGCTTCTCGATCCCCCAGGTTCCAGGAAGGTGCGCCTGCTGCGGAACCGAGCGTCGCTGCTACCAGTCCCGCTCCGGAGGCGGAAACTCGCCCAATTCTCGCGAGCACGGGCGTGACCGATTTTTCAGTGCTCCCGGGTGAATCTCTCGCCAAGTACACGCGCTCGAACATCCAGCCGCTGGATGAAGCCGAAGAAGACGAAATTCGCGACCTGCAAGAAACCACGGTCGTTCCCCAATCGGAAACGCTGGCCGAGATCGCCGAGGAAGCGGTCGAAGAACCGGACGACGCTCCAGTGGCTGAGCAGATTGAGATTTTGGCAGAGCCGGAGATCGAAATTGTGGTTACGGCCGAAAGTTTTATAGAAGAGCCGGCCGAGGAGATTGAAGTTTCCGAGATGGAAGGGGACAGCGAGACGGACGGCGAACTCGCTGCGACCGAAAACGCTGCCTCAGGCGATGAACCCACGCCATCGGAGGCGACACCTCCATTATCGGCGCAGGTGCGCGAGCAAGGTGGCCGGTTCCCGCATCGCATGCCTCGCCGGATGCGCCGTAAGATGCGTGGATCTGGGCAGGGTGAATCGAGACCTGGCGAAACCAGATCAACTGAACCCAGGTTCGATGAAGAACGCCGCCCAGACGTTGCAGCCGCGGAGCCAGCTGAAAAGCCCGCTTTCCGGCCCGATCAGCGAACCTACAGCCGTCCCGAAAAAGCGCCGCTGCCTTCCATCACCGAGTTACTAAAGGAAGGCCAGGAAATTATCGTTCAGATTGCCAAAGAGCCGCTCGGGCAAAAGGGCGCGCGTATTACCTCGCACATCGCGCTGCCGGGCCGCTACGTGGTCTACATGCCGACGCTCGAACACACCGGCGTTTCGCGTAAGATCGCGAGCGACGACGAGCGCCTGCGCCTGAAGCGCATCCTGCAAATTCATCACGCCGGAATCCCCGGCGGCTTTATCGTCCGCACCGCCGGCGAAGGAAAGAGCGAAGAGGATCTGGCGGCCGACATGAACTTCCTGTTCAATCTGTGGCTGGACATCCGCCAGAAGGCCGAAAAGAAACCCGCGCCGTTGCTGTTGCATCACGATCTCGACATCGTGCAGCGCACTTTGCGCGATCAGTTCACAGACGACTTTAAAGCCATTTGGGTGGACAATGAAGAACTCTATGAAAGCGTCCTGCGTTTCGTGCAGCGCTTCCAGCCCAGCCTGGTGACGCGCGTCAAGCTTTACACGCGGCCCGATCCGATTTTCGATGCCTTCAATATTACTGCCGAGCTCGAAAAAGCGCTGCGCCCGAAGGTGTGGCTGAAGTCGGGTGGATACATCGTGATCAACCAGACCGAAGCGCTGGTGGCGGTGGACGTGAACACCGGCAAATACGTTGGCCGGTCGAATCGTTTGGAAGACACCATCGTCAAGACTAACACCGAAGCGGTGAAGGAGATCGTGCGCCAGGTCCGGCTGCGCGATCTGGGCGGCATCATTGTGGTCGACTTCATCGATATGGATGAGCGCAAGAATCGCCAGAAGGTGATGCAGGCGCTGGAAGACGCCATGCGCACCGACCGCGCGCCCTACAAGATTCTGCAGTTCAACGATTTTGGTTTGGTGGCTATTACGCGCAAGCGCGTAAAGCAGAGCCTGGAACGCGCGCTTTGCATGCCTTGCCCGCATTGCGAAGGCGCGGGCTACGTCAAGAGCGTGCAGACCATCGTGAACGAGATTCTCCAGGAGGCCGGCAAAATCGCCGCCGCCATCGAAGGCAAGGATGTGCTGCTGCGCGTTCATCCCGATGTCGCCAAGTTCCTCAAGTCGAACCAGAACAAACATCTGGAAGAGCTGGAGGAAATACTGCGGCGGCCCGTGCTGGTGAAAGCCGACCCATTATTGCATCACGAGAAGTTCGACTTAGGCTAATCGCCGGAGCACCCCGTTAGAATTGAGATGCGGAGGGTTTTATGGGCGCTGCGTATGCGCATCCGGAAGTTTTAGTGAATACCGATTGGGTGGCGTCGCACGGCAAAGACGCGAACGTGCGCGTAGTCGAGGTGGACGTGGATACGAAAGCGTATGACGAAAGCCACGTGCCAGGCGCGATTGCCTGGGCTTGGAACACCCAGCTTTGCGATACCGTGATTCGCGATATCGCCCCCAAGGCTGCGTTTGAGGCTTTACTGACCGAATCAGGTATCGGGAACGATACCACCGTGGTTCTGTACGGCGACAATAACAATTGGTTCGCGGCCTGGGCCTTTTGGCAGATGAAAATATACGGCCACCAGGACGTTCGCATCATGGATGGCGGGCGCAAAAAGTGGCTGGCGGAGGGGCGCGATCTGGATACCTCTGCGACCAAGCCGGCGCCCAGTGCGACGCCCTACCGCGCAACCGGGCCCGATAATTCCTTGCGCGCTTTCTTGCCACAAGTGCAGCAGGCGCAGAAGGCCGGGAGCGCGGTGATGATCGACGTCCGCAGTCCCCAGGAATTCAGCGGCGAAATTCTCGCGCCTCCCGGGTTGCCTGAAACTTGCCAGCGCGGAGGCCATATTCCCGGAGCGCGCAGCGTGCCGTGGGGCAAGGTCTGCAACGACGATGGAACGTTTAAATCGCTGGACGAGTTGCAAAAGCTGTATGGCGCCGAGGGCGTGGTTCCATCCAAGCCTGTGATCGCCTATTGCAGGATTGGCGAGCGTTCCAGTCACACCTGGTTCGTCTTGAAGTATCTGCTCGGGATCGACAACGTGATTAACTACGATGGCTCCTGGACCGAATGGGGCAATCTGGTGGGCGCTCCGGTTGAAAAAGGAGTGGCGAAATCGTCGGCTGGGCAAGCATGAAACCGGAGAACTTCAGCGAGCGAAAAGTGGACATCGACGGCTGGCCGGTGAATCTCACAACCTACCAACTCGGCGACAAATGGCACACCAAGGCCGACAACGTATCGCCCGGCGCGGCGCTGGCGCGGATTGTCGCTGACACGCGCGAGGACGCCGAAGCCCGTGCGTTGGCAAGGGCCAAAGAGCTGCTTTCGCGCACCAAACGCCACGCGGTTTAGGCGCGCATCGCATGTTAGACTGGAGGTCGCGGGCGATTAGCCCACGGCTCCCGTAAACCCCGGAGAGATGGCCGAGCGGTTGAAGGCGCACGCTTGGAAAGCGTGTATAGGGGAAACTCTATCGAGGGTTCGAATCCCTCTCTCTCCGCCATTCAATTGAAAAGAATAAGCTTTTCTACAGAGAGCAGTTATCATCGCCTCTCTCCAGTTCCCTGCCTGATGCTCTCCGGAGTCCCCCCTCGGGCTTTGGCCGGGATGCCCACTCGCACGTCCACTGGACTGTCCGATCCCGAAACATGCCATCCCGGCAATGGACATCACCACATGCGCTTGGCACATCTCGATCCCTTAAAAATCACTGCTTAGCCGGAGGCAACGAAGGAACCCAACTTGCATCCCAAGCTTACTTGTCCCTAGGAGGCCGCATGAATCTATGGCAGGACGTTGGCTTCGCTTTGAGAACCATGTGGAAGTCGCCGCGCATCACCGCGACGGTGTTGCTCACCTTGGCGCTCGGGATCGGTGCCAATACCGCGATTTTCAGTGTCGTGAACGCGACACTTTTGCGGCCCCTCCCGTTTCATGATCCGGAGCAATTGGTCGTATTGCACGCCGATCTGCAGGGGCTGGGCGCACAGAGCGTCGGCTTTTCTGTTCCGGAGTTCGACGACCTGCGGGATCGCGCCGGCGTTTTCTCGGCGGTCTCGGTTGTATACCAAGGGCCGGGCAACTTGACCGGTGGTGAGCATCCCGAGCGACTGGAGAGTGGGGTGGTCAGTCCCAGTTATTTCAGTATTCTCGGGGCGCGCCCGCAACTCGGCCGCCTGTTCGACCCCGGCGACACCGCGCCAGGATTCGGTGATGTCGTGGTGATCACCGATGGCCTGTGGCACCGCGAGTTCGGAGGAGAACGCTCCGTCCTCGGTCATCAAATGCGGCTCGATACCGATCCGTACACCATCGTGGGCGTACTTCCGCCGGACTTTCGCAATCCCTCGTCGGCCGCCGCTGGTCCGGTGGACATATACATTTCCGCGGGCTTTCGCGCCGATCCATTTCCGCCGGCGCAACGCAGCGCGCGATGGTTGCCGGGCATCATCGGCCGGTTGAAACCGGGGATGACGCTCGCCCAGGCCCAGGCCAAGCTGGCCACCTTCAGTGATTCGCTGCGCCGCGACTATGGCAGCGATTATCCGGCCGGCTCAGGCTGGACGCTTTCCAT
>Ga0210383_10004908_pt1 | contig 11814 bp, 9 predicted proteins | sample IncBWC14OmetaG_FD_160072 | JGI IMG/M metagenome (GOLD analysis project Ga0210383, IMG submission 160072) | Forest soil microbial communities from Barre Woods Harvard Forest LTER site, Petersham, Massachusetts, United States - Inc-BW-C-14-O ...
TTGGATTGCGAAGACGAAGTGGGCAGCTCGAATTGTCGGGCACGTAAATCCGGCCAACGATCTTGGCTGGGGGGTGGTAATTTCAGGGGATTATGTTGATTTGGTCGGCTTCGACGTGACGAGCGATGCCAACATGGGTGTGTGGGTGCTGGGGACTCATGTGCGCGTCATCAGCAACCATGTCCACGATATTCCTGGACAGCGCGGTTGTACAAGCTACGGTGCCAGTGGGGTTGAGCAGGGCAACTACGCCGGTGGCTACATGGAAGTGATTGCCAACGTAGTACACGACGTCGGCGCAGGAGGCCCCGGAAGCTGCAATAAATACCATGGCATCTACCTGGCAGCGTCCTTCGACACTGCTGTCAACAACATCAGCTATCACAATGCCTCCAAAGGTATCGGCACCTGGCACGCCGCGAATCACAACACGATCAGTAATAACACCCTCTTTGACAACGATGTAGGTATCCTCGTTGGAGCTGGTGACTCGCCCTGCCATCAAACCTGCTCCGCGGACTATGTGGTTGTCTCCAATAACATCATGTACCACAATAAGACCATTGGATTCTGGCAGTACTCCAAAGTCGGACCGCACAATATCTACACTAACAATCTGGCGTTTGCTAACCGCGTTCGAAACGTGCTGCTTCAAGGTAATTGCGGCAACGGCGCATTTGCGGCTTGTAATTCATTCGATAAAGCTGTTTTTGCAGATCCGCAATTTATGAATTCTACAGGCAGTTTCTTCACTGGAGACTACCACTTGAAGGAAGTTAGCCCCGCATTAAAGGCCGGCACACTCATTGGTGCTCCCCCGACCGACTTCGATGGCAGGTCTCGCGCGGAGGCCTTCGCTCCCGATCTTGGCGCTTATCAATCTGAGGAGCAACTGGCGAAGAAGAAAAATACGAACTGAACCAGACATGACGAGGGTTACAAGGAGGTCTAACCTCAAATGAAACGTATCGCGATTATAGGTGCAGGGGGATTTGCCCGCGAAGTGGCGTGGTTGCTCGAAGACATTTCCACCGCGACCAGCGAAGAGGCCTCGAAGTACACAACAGTCGGTTTTCTGGTGAGCGACGTGAGCCGAATGGGATCTCACGACAGTGAGATCTTGGGAGATTTCTCGTGGCTTGAATTAAACCATGTTGACGCATTGGCGATGGGAATCGGCACCCCCGCCATAAGGCTTAAACTTGCTAAAGAACTCAAAGAGAGATTTCCGCACATTCCATGGCCGGCACTTATCCATCCCAGCGTCAAGTGGGACAGACGAACTATGCAGCTCGGCGAAGGCGTAATCATCTGCGCTGGCAGCATAGCAACCGTGAATGTTCGGTTTGAGCCCTTCTGCCTTGTCAATCTGTCGTGTACGATCGGCCATGAGGCTGTGATCGGAGGCGGTTGCGTGCTTAATCCAACGGTCAATATCTCAGGTGGAGTTGAACTGGGAGACGGCGTGCTTGTAGGTACTGGGGCGCAGGTCTTGCAGTACTTGAAAATTGGCGATGGTGCACAGATTGGTGCAGGAGCGGTAGTGAACAAGAATGTCAACCCGGACACAACAGTGGTTGGCGTTCCTGCCAAAGAGTTGGTTAAAAAGGCGCCGGTTGAGGCTATGGCGGCCACTGTCACTTCGGCCGCGTGAATCGCCTCGTGCCGAACGAGTCAACAGAGCTTTACAGAACCAGGCTAGTGCGACAAGACTAGTGCGACAACAAGAACGACGCCTCAGATGACTGCCATGGCTCCAGTAGAACCTGTTCGGACCTACAAATTAAAACGGGTATTCGATTTGAGTGTCGGCGTTACTGCGCTCATCCTGATGTCCCCGCTTATTCTGTTGGTTGGGTTGTTGGTGACAGTATTTCTGGGTAAGCCGATTCTGTTTCGGCAGCAACGCCCTGGATTGAACGGAAAGCCCTTTACATTGTTAAAGTTTCGGACCATGAAGGAATTTGTCGGGTCAAACGGGAAGCCGATGCCGGACAGTGTTCGCGTAACTTCGTTTGGGCGCTTTCTTCGTAGTACCAGCCTGGATGAGCTACCCGAATTGATCAACGTGGTGCGCGGAGAGATGAGCATTGTTGGTCCCCGACCGCTTCTCGTTCGTTACCTGGACCGCTATTCTCCCTTTCAGATGCGCCGTCATGCGGTGCTCCCCGGCATCACGGGGTGGGCTCAAGTTAATGGCAGGAACTCGGTAAGTTGGGATCAGAAATTCGCGATGGATGTTTGGTATGTGGACAACCACACCTTGTGGCTTGACTTGAAGATCATTGCTCTGACTATCTGGGCGATCGCGAAACGAGACGGAATTGACCAACCTGGCGCCGTTGGAGCTTTAGAGTTCCTGGGCAACGACACCATGGAAACACTTCCAGGATCGGATGTCACTGTGTCTTGTGATGCAAACGAGCCCGGCCTCGTAGGGGCATGCCAGGTTGACGGAAAGCCCTAACGGACCGAGATATCCCGATAACAAAAAATATGGCCCGCTGAGCCCGATTGCTGGTCGGGCATAACTTAAACCTGCGCCCTAATGCAGACGTGTTGTTTGCCAGAGTAACTATCGAAGCTGCTCAAACCAAGGAGGTAAGTAATGGAAAGCAAAGCAACAAAACCCATCTCTGCAGAAATGTTCCCCGGACCGGGCTTTCGCGTGAAAGCAGAGTTTCATCGTTTGGATTCGGATCTTATGGAGCAATTTACAGAATTTGCAACTCCGGACATCTCTGACATGCTCAACCGCATGTACGCCATGGATCCTGGGATCGTCCGCATGACTGGAAACTATCACCGACTGTGCGGACCCGCTTGTACCGTCAAGGTGTTTCCTGGGGATAATCTGATGGTGCATAAGAGCCTCGACGTGGCCAGGCCCGGCGACATCGTAGTCATCGATGCCCACGCTTCTACCATGAATGCAGTGCTCGGTGACCTGGTATCAACCAAGTCGAAACATCGCGGCATAGCCGGCTTCGTCGTAGATGGATTCATTCGTGACTTGCCGGACATTCTCGCATTGGACTTCCCAATATTTGCACGAGGTACGACGTCCATCGGGCCTCTCCATCGCGGACCGGGTGAGATCAATTACCCGATCTGCTGCGGCGGTATCGTGGTGAATCCGGGAGATGTCATCGTTGCAGACGGTGCGGGCATTGTCGTTATTCCACAGGAGATTGCATCCGACCTGGTGAAAAGACTGCGTAGCCACAAGGCGAGTCAGGCGGCGTATCTCGCAAGCGTCAAGCGTGGCGATTTTTCAAACGATTGGGTCGACAGAGTCCTCATGAACGCTGGATGTACTGTCACTTCTGCGGAAGTAGAAGTAGCGGCCTAAAGAACTCGGAGGAAGTTCCGATGTATCCGCTAATCTACCGACCAGGTGTGATCAAAATGCTCTACCTTGGGTACCGCTTGAAAGAAGCGTACCGCGTGCGGCGTGCAGATACTCACTTAGCTCTCGCATATCGATCTAAGTTTTATAACGAACTATGGCGTGATGCCGCATCTCAGATTGGGGCCAGCATCGAGCCATTGGGAAATGAGATTCTGGAGATCAGGCTTGGCCAAAACCGCACGCGTGTTCAGCAGAACACGACGTCCATCGACCGTGTCATCGATGTTGCAATGACAGTCAACAAGCCCTTGGTGCACCGTTTGCTGGCCGAGCATCGATTGCAAACGCCCGCGTGTTGTGAATTTACGATGAACGAGATTGCCAAAGCCGTCGCTTTTGTCGACAGCGTCGCAACCAAGTGCGTTGTAAAACCTGCGAACGGTGGCGGAGGCCGAGGAGTGACGACTGGTGTCACTGGGAGGCTGGACGTGATTCGTGCCGCTGCAAGCGCAGCAGTCTATGGTTCAGACCTCATGGTGGAACGGCAAGTGCCGGGCGACGTCTATAGACTGCTCTACCTCGACGGCGCACTGATGGATGCGGTTCTTCGAAAACCATCTGCCGTGGTAGCCGATGGCAAATCTACCGTTCGCGAATTGATTCACTTCGAAAATGAGGTCAGGCTGAAGACAGGGCCGAACCTTGCGCATGCCCTTATTTTGATCGACATGGACGTGCGACGGACACTCTCGAATCAGGGTTTGACACTCTCTTCTGTGCCAAAGGAGGGCGTAGAGGTCGTGCTTAAGCAGGTTATCAACGACAACTCGCGAAATGACAATGTATCGGCATCGCACCTGGTATGTAAGTCAATCATTGAAGATGGCGCAGCGGCCGTAGCGGCCGTCGGAGTACGACTTGCGGGCGTCGATGTGATCACGCCCGATCCCGGTATACCCTTGGCCGAGGCGGGCGGCGTAATTCTGGAGGTCAACACAACACCCTCGTATCACCACCACTATTACAAGCGGGACGGGAGTTATCCTGTCGCCGTCCATCTATTGCCATTTCTGCTCGCTAACAGCGTAGCGGAACCACACCCCTCAGTCGCATGAGACAGGAGCTCGACATGCCAAAAATGTTTAACTTTGACGCAGACAGTTATGCCGACGAATTTGCGGAGCACGGGTATGTTCACATCTCGGAGGGACTGCCAGAGGAGTTTCATACCAGGCTGATTAAGTACGTCGAAGATTCCTTCGACAAAAAACACCTAAAAGAGTTTGCACGCGGCGATAAGCAGCAAGCGATGTTCGAATTTCTTGAGCCTGAACACTATGATGAATTGCGCGAGATCGTCGCGGCAGTTTGCAGGGTTGAACCGAGCAGCCTGACCTTGTCGGAGCGCCACATCAAAGAGTATGAGCCCGGTGCTGATCCATACCCGCTTGGTCACAAAGACCGCTTTGGCTCCGAAATCGCCGTCGGCTTTTCGATCCGTGTGCCAGAGGGTTCCACGCTGGTCATGTACCCCGAACATGATGTCAGCGTCAACCCATTCAACTCCACTATAGAGTTGCGCTCCAGCTTCTCTCCGTACACTCTTCCAGATGCTGCGTTGAAGGAAGCACCTCGAGTGGAAATACAGGACCGGCCGCGTGATGTGCAGATCTTCCGGGGAAACGCGATCTGGCATCTGCGCGAACATGGTGCTGGGACCATCGTGCTGTACTTGAAGTTGAATACTTATAACTGCGACACACTCGGAGAGGATCCGCACAGCGCCGAGATACGGCAATCTACCCTTTCCATCGTGGACTCCCCGCCCTCCATGTGGGCGGCCACCATACCAGTGATTGGCAGACGTGTAGATTACGTCCATCGCCGTTATAGCCGCGATTGGAGCGAACTGTTCGGTGTGGTCATCCACGGACAACCACACGCCACCATCACCGAGGCTGAATTTGAGGCACTGCGCTCGATGGATGGAAAGCGAACCGTGACTGAAATTGCCTCTCAGATGGAACGGTCGGGCAAAGTCAAAGATCCACACGAGGCCATTCGGCAGTTAGCCCATCGCGGCATTGTCGACCTCTTCGCAAGGCCTATCGCAATGGGGCAGGCAGGTCGCAGAGCCCTTGCCCAAGTAGCGTGATCATATGCAACCCGAAGTCGAAAACGAGAGAATCAGGTTGCAAAAAGCCAAGATACCACCAGCCATCATTCTTGGGGGGGACATTGGATCCCTTTCGATCGCGAGAAGTTTGGGGGCTGCTGGCATACAGGTTTACGCCATCAACTATCCGCAGGCAGAGGTCAGATACTCCCGGTTCTGTAATTGGATCGATATACCTAAAAGCAGCGCAAACGCATCAGATGCCTGGGCAGCGTACCTCCTCGCAGAGGAGTCCGATTCTCTGAGAGGTGCGGTTCTACTGGCAGCGAGCGATGAGGCAGTTGAGCTTATCGTCGATCATCGGCAATCGCTCTCTGAAAAATTTATGCTCGACTTGTCGAACCCCGCGGCACAGCTTTGCATGCTCGACAAGCTCTGCACATACCGCGCCGCACAGGCTGCAGGGGTGCCTACCCCGAAGTTCTGGGTGGCTGATACACGGGAACAGCTTGAAAAGCTTGAGCACGAATTAGTGTTCCCCTTGGTTCTCAAGCCGATCCACGGTCACAGATTCGCCAGGAAATTCTCTGGATCATATACGGTTGCACACTGCTTCGACGATTTGCTTGATGCCTTTGATACGGTCTGTTGCGCGGGTATCCGTACGTTTCTTGTCGAGATGATTCCCGGATCGGACGATAAGCTGTCCAGCTATTACACGTACCTGAATGAGAATGGGGATAACCTGGTCGATTTCACGAAGCGGGTCATTCGAAGATATCCCATGAATATGGGTGGATCGACCTACCACATAACTGACTATGTGCCTGACATTCAAAAGCTGGCGCTCGCACTCTTCCGCCAGGTTGGGCTGCGTGGCGTTGCAAACGCTGAATTCAAGATGGATGAGAGGGATGGCAAGCTTAAGCTGATCGAATGTAATGCGCGTTTTACCGCAGCAGATTGCTTGCTCGTCTCTAGCGGATTAAACCTTCCATTGTTGGTATTCAACAAGCTGACAGGTCGCTCACCTGAGGCACCATCGAGTTACAGGAGTGGGATGCGGCTGTGGAAGCCGGTGGGGGACTTTGCCGCATTCAGACAGCTGAACAAAATGGGGCTGCTAACGTTCAGTGAATGGGTGCGCAGTATCATGCACCCGCAGATATTCCCAATCTTCCGATGGAACGATCCAGTGCCTGCGATTGTCAGCACTGCGCGTCTGGTTCGTTATGCTGCGTTTCGCCTTTTTCTCTCGAAGCCAGGCACGATAGCTGATGCTGCGGCGCCGGTGCACTTGCCGCAACCTTCACCTTCGCTTTCGACTACGAGAGCCACATCTCAACCCGATCGTGGAGTTACATCGTAAGTAGGAATCCGGACGGAGTCATGGACAAAAACCAACGCCAGGACACAATAGGCATTCTGTACCCAGGCGAAATGGGAGCAAGCTTCGGGAAGTTGCTGTGCGATGCTGGCTTTCGCGTCGTCACAACAACGGAGGGCAGGAGTGTTCGCACGCATCGCCTTTGTCGCGAAGCCGGTCTGAGCGTTCTTGGGTCGCTTGATGACGTTATCAAACACTCCGATACCGTAATGTCACTCGTCTCCCCGGGTGCGGCGTGTTCCGTCGCTAGAGATGTCGCTGCGCGTATGAAGGACTCTTCCCGTAGCTTGGTTTATATCGATGCGAACTCTATCTCTCCAATGACGGTGACGGAGATAGCTGAAGCGTTGCGCGATGTGCCGGTCGATTTTGTGGACGCGTCGATCTTCGGCTTGGCCTCTCAACTCCGGCAAAGAGGAATGCTTTACCTTAGCGGACCGCGTGCAAAAGAAATTTCTAATCAGTTTGGAGCTCTACTCCGCGTTAAAGCAGTTGGCGATATGCCTGGCGCAGCCTCCGCTCTCAAAATGATTGTCTCCGGAATACCGAAAGGTTTGTCCGCGTTGTTCATCGAGACCATGTTGTTGGCTCAGTGCATGAACCTGCTTGGTGAGGCGCGTGAAGCCTGTGATGAGATCTACCCGAGCATTATGGAGGTGATCAATCGGATGATTCCCACCTATCCACAACATGCGGGGAGAAGATCCGAAGAACTAAAAGAAGTCGAAGAGACAATGTTGATGAGTGGAGTGACGCCTCGCATCCTGGCCGCTGTTCGAGAGCTTACCGCCGCCTTAGCTGGCATCAACTGGCCTGACCATGATCACCAGCAGTGGACAATTGCCGAAGTGATTGAGCAGATTCATGAGGAAGGTATATTGCAGCTTTCTAGGTCACCTTTCCCTCAGTTTCCAAAGCAGAACAAGAATGAAGTGGAACGGTATTATCCGGTGTGATTTGAAGTAAACCGTGTCTGGCAACTCCAGACATTTCTTGCGCAAATGGATAACCCCATACGGAGAGGAGAATGTCCTCTCCGTATGGGGTATTTTTTTTATGACTACGTCTAGGGGTTAGTTTTGGGATTGGTAAGCTCCGATATCATACCCGGCGCCGCTCGGACGGGGATTGCCATCGAAGTCGACATTGGGAGCGGCTCCGGCAGCGGAAGAGCCTTTACCGATAGTTGGCGAGCCGGCCTTTTCGTGATAATCGCCTGATCCATTCGCCTGCCAGTTAACAAAAGTAGTACCCAGCGCTGGGTCCACGGAGATATCGTTGGAGTGCACGCTCTGGTCGCTGGTGCCCCATTCGAGACAATAGTTTCCTCCTGCGTTATTCCAAAGATCATTGTTTAGATAGGTGACGGATACTCCAGAAGGGGCGTTGATTGCGCACCGACCGCTCAGAGAACCGGTGTAAGCCACAATATTATTGCTGATGGTCGTGCCGTTACCACTCATGATAATGATGCCGCCCATCGCGGTTGAGAAGACGGTGTTGTTGGAGATCACCGAATTTACGTTGGCATTTGTGGCGTTGGAGTTTCCTACAAGGATGCCCCAGCCGCCCGACGTGTGATAGACGATATTGTTCGTGACTCTGTTTGCGGTTCCAGCGGACTCGACGAGAATTCCATCGGTCTGTACAGTGCTCGCAGAGCAGCTCGGGCTGCCGTTAGGATAACTGATGTCGTAGATTAGATTGCCGTCGATGGTGATGTTGTTGAGATCGCTGTTACTGGAACCGCTGCCTGCGACCTGAATTCCGCCGCCGCCGTTCGAGCCGCAATCTGTCTCGATGTGATGGATGGTGTTGTGAGTGATGTTGACGTAGGAGCTGGTCACGTACAGTCCAAGGTTATTACCCGCGGAGCTGGCATTGGTCACCTCGAAACCATCAAAGGTGATATAGCTGCCTCCGAGCACTACGACCGTGCTGTTGCCGGTTACCTCGTTCTGAATCTTGCACGCACCACGGGTGGCGCAAGTGACAGTGATGTAATTGCCCGCGGACCCCGATTTCGTAAACTGCGCCGCTGCGCTGCCGTAATCGTACGTGCCGGGGGCAACCTGAACAGTTTGACCAGGCGACGCAAGATTAAAGGCGTGATCCGGCGTAGCGCACGGGCTGTTTTGGGTGCAGGGGTTCGAATCGCTGCCTGAAGTTGAGACGTAGTAATTGGCGGTGTTGTTCCCGCTGCCTGTTGCGGAGGCGGCAACGTTGAGGCTCATCGAAGCCGAGGCCGTCTGGCCATTAGCGTCGGTTACGCCAACGGTGTAAGTGCTGGCTCCAGAACTAGCTGGCGTGCCGGAGAAGACACCAGCCTGGCTCAAACTGAGTCCGGAATTGCAGACACCGGAACATCCGCTGATTGCCCAGCTGTAGGGAGTCGTCCCACCGCTAGCAGTGAGGGAGTCATTGTAAGCAGCGTTCACAGTGCCACTCGGAAGTGTGGTGGAGGAGGTGATCGAAACCGGAGCAGGTGAAGTCGGAGAGCTTGCAGCCGTGATCGTGATGTTCAAGGCAGCCGAAGCAGTCTGACCCTTGGCGTCGGTTGCTACGAAAGTGAACGTGCTCGTTCCAGCATTTGCTGGCGTGCCAGATAAAACTCCAGACGCGTTGAAGCCCAGGCCGGTGTTGCAAGAGCCGGAGCAGCTCTTAATCGCCCAGCTGTAAGGAGATGTTCCGCCGGAAGCAGTGAGAGAAGTGCTGTACGAGGTCGATACGACTCCACTTGGCAGGGTGCTGGGGGAAGTAATCGTTAGCGGCGAGGCCGTAGACGCGGCCGCGATCGTGATCGCGATGGACGATGAGGCGGTGTGCTTAGCCGAATCGGTCACTACAAAGGTGAAGGTGCTCGTTCCCGTATTGGCTGGCGTGCCGGATAAGACGCCAGACGCGTTGAACCCGAGACCTGTATTACAGGCACCCGAACAGCTCGAAATTGACCACGAATAAGGAGTGGTGCCGCCCCTGGCGGCGAGTGTAGTGCTGTAGGGAGTCGAAACAACCCCACTTGGTAGAGTGCTGGGGGAAGTAATTGTTAGAGTGGACCTCGCAGCGGAGTCTGGAGAAGAGCCGGCGAGCCCATTCGTGCCGTTGCAGCCGGTCAGTGTCGCCAACGCGATAACCGACACCAGGCCAAAAAAATTCTTTTTATTCATCACAGTTTCATCCTCAAAATAGCAACGTAGGTCCGGCCGTTTCGCCGGACGCCAATAGACACAGTTCTGCTATCTCTGCGGAGGCAAGACGCTCGTCGTTAGCCTGTACAGAACCAGGTTGTTAGGTAGTTAGTGTGTTCGTCGCACGGCCCTGCAACGACTTCGACCACTATCTAAGTGTGTCGGAAGCGTCGTCGCCAACGTCGCTGAAGGTTGACATTCGGTCACAAGAGTAAGCTGTGACGGATCGGGGGGAATTTCCAGCCAGCGCGTTCGAACGCGCAAGACTGCGAGGACAAATTTGTCCTAAGTGAAAAGAGAAGTTGTTTCAATATCTTCACCTCAAGTTCATTAAGTTGAGGGCAGGGAGTATTGCAGAGTACGACAGGAGGGAAGGACAGATCCAACGTCACCGACGAAATACAACGCGCTTGCACGCCCTGTATGGAAAAACCTCGGCTTCGCATTCCTCGGAGTCCAGATCTCGAGGAATTGTGTGGATTCTTAGAATATAACGGCAACGGGAGTGCAACGCAACTTCAGCGGCATTATGGATGCAGTGCACATCTCCGAAACTGTCGGAACAATATCACAATATTCGTGTGTAAAACATGGTACCAATGCGGGAATATTAGTATCGGTGAAGATACCCAGGCTATGCCACTTTAGTGGAGGTCTCTTCAGCCGCGCATGCTAACTAAATATTGCGTTTCGCACGCTGGCGGCCAACTGATCTTATAAGTGGTGGAGGCGGCGGGAGTCGAACCCGCGTCCGAAAAAGCTGACAACAGAGAGCCTTCATGCTTTTTCCAGTTCATTTTTGTCTCGTCATCGACGCTTAGAACGGACGAAGATGCGTCGACGACCAGTCTGATCGATCTCGTCTTCCGCCGCGCAGACGGAGCAGGGAAGACCAGCCTACTGTGCGACGATCGGTACAGGCCCGTAGGCGAAGCCTGAGCGATCGGCTACTTAATTATTAAGCAGCAAGCGCGAATTGAGGTTCGGCACTTATAGTTTTGTGAGCGATTACGGGTGTCCACACCCCGGCATGCCTCTCTGCCACAAGCAATCCCGTCGAAGCCGTGACGCCCCCATGTGGAGCTGGCACCAACTATGCATTGGGCACTCAAAGAACTATCTCTATTATATCGCCTCATGTGAGGGCGATGATGACGGCGCCGACGGTGATGAGCGATCCGCCGACGATCTTGCCGGGGGTAAGATGTTCACCGAGAAAAAGCCATGCGCCGAGGATGACGAGAACGACGCTGAGCTTGTCGATCGGGGCGACGCTGGATGCGGGGCCGATCTGCAGGGCTCGAAAGTAGCAGAGCCATGAGAGGCCGGTGCAGATTCCGGAGAGGACGAGAAAAATCCAGCTTCGCCGAGAGATTTCAGCCAGGCCGTGCTGCTTTTCAAGGCCGAGGGCGATTCCCCAGGTAAAGACGAGAATGACGGTGGTCCGGATCGCCGTGGCAAGGTTGGAGTCGATGCCCGCGACGCCGACTTTGGCCAGCAGTGCGGTGGCGGCGGCGAAGAGTGCGGACAGGAGCGCCCAGAAGATCCAGGTCATGGCTCTGAGGATACGCGGCGGTTACGACTTGACGCGTGGTTACGTCGAATAGTAAACAATTTCAATGTCGAAATTACTCCGTCTTCGGGTTCCTTCTCATCGTGTCGTTCGGTTGCCACTTTGGATTTTGGTGATTGGACTGGTTAGCGTAGCGCTCAGCGGTCAGGAGCCTCCGAAGAACGTGCCGATGGAGGGTGCGACGACGGACCCAGCCAG